>Ga0214545_1004463_pt1 | contig 26138 bp, 14 predicted proteins | sample CNSS4metaG_FD_160064 | JGI IMG/M metagenome (GOLD analysis project Ga0214545, IMG submission 160064) | Root nodule microbial communities from cowpea collected in UCLA plant growth center, Los Angeles, California, USA - CNSS4 | ecosystem: Host-associated > Plants > Roots > Nodule | place: USA... | reverse complement strand
CATACACCACAAACATAAACAATGTATAAACAACCAAATTCCCAATAATTGGTACATCAAGCACACAACAAAAACCAATACCATATTCAACCAACCTTATCATTAATTGCATGGGTAAGAGCCATGAATTCCAACACTTGAATTCAATAACACCAAATATCACTGCCCAATGCAAAACAATTCGTATTTAGTCACACAAAAATTTTAAAACAATTAACCACATCAATTATTAAAAGTTCACATCTGCAATTATTACAACAACCAAATGAACATATTCAAACATGGCCAATAACCACATAACAAAATGGACATATTCAATCATAGCCAATGCATTTGGAACTAAACAAAACAATTCACACCTACACACAAACGGAAAATCACAACAAACATCACTGTTAGACTTACAATGTACAAATAAAACTTAACTAAAAATGAAACAATTTGGACCCTGTGTTTCAAAAACCTAAAACTATAACCCCATACATAAATCACACTTCATAGACACCACATTTTAGGATACAAAACCGTGACAAACAATCTTTCTAAGTAAAAATTCAACATGGCTGCAAATTCGATTTCTTCAATAATCACAATAACATTGTAAAACAAAATCAGAACCTGGTAGGAAAGAGATGAAGAAATGTGTCGCATTGGTGCTCCAGCTGAATCCTCCACCTTCTTCTCCGTCTCTATGCGAAAGCCCCAACCTTTACCAAATCCTCTCCACGATTCTCCTCTGCATTCTGCCACAACGCAAACTGAAAAAAAATAAACACAGCTCTTAACTGACAAACAACAACCACAACCTCCTCCACGAGAAAATCCACCGGGAAAGGCCACACCTTTACAAACATACTCACACAAACCAGAAATGGAAGGACAAAAGATACCCACCTCAGAACTTCAATAGGCGCAGTCCTGGTTCTATTCTCCGGCAGCCTTCCGTTCAGGACGATGATGTGCCGACGATGATGTTTGCTGTGACTTCTTTTCCCACCGGCAAGCACTTCGCTGTTTTTACGTTTTTTCCCTCTCAAAACCAAACCTTCACTTTTCACTTCACTCCACGATTGATTTTGTTCCTTTTTCTCCAACCACCCGCACGTGACACCATTTTGCGGAGAAATAAAATTTAAAAAACTGCACTGCTGTGCGTTTGACACGTGTCCCGGTGTCAAAAGTGAGTTGAGAGAAGGGAGTCAAAATAACGTTTTCGTTTGAAAAATGTGTATCTCAGTCACTCCAAAAATCTTATTGAGGTGCCAGACTTAAGTAGGTTCCACATCTTATGGATCTTGATCTTGGAGGATGTATGCAACTAGTTCAAATCCATTCATCCATCGGTATTTTAAGAAAACTTCATCGTTTGAATTTGAAAAATTGTAAAAATCTTTTCTTTATTCTGAATATCCTTTTTGGCATCAATTCTCTATGGAGTTTAAATCTCTTCGGCTGTTAAAATTTATATAAGAGAATGATGTTAATGGACCCAACAAATCATTTGGAGAAAGTTAATAAAAATACAAATATATCATCCCATTATTGCCAACATCCTTTGCATATAAATTATAAGACCCGAGAAAATTAAATAGTTAATTAAAGAATTATTTAATAAATACAGGTAATAGAAGCCTTTAAGGCTTTTAATACAAAGAGCTATGACATAGAAAAGTACTAGTTTAAGTGGTAGAGAGTACTTTGCCAAAATTAGGCAATTAGCAAAGGGAGAGGTACTGGAATTGTGGTGTGAACGTTGGGTAGAGGGTTTGGCATTTGAGAGGAATTGGAGTGGAAAACCATTCTTAATGGTGCAAAGAAGAGACAAGAGAGTTTTTGGTTAGAGACACACACCCAAATTCGAATTGGGAGCAAGGATTCCAGGTAAGGGGAGTTGTTTTGCGTGTTTTTAGTTGTAATCCCTATATTGTGCCTTGCGTGATCAGAATTGCATGTTTCTCATATGTTTCTGCACTGTTTTATTGAGGTTTCTGGGTTTTTCCCAGAAACCGCCTGGCGGCTCAATCCCTACTGCCAGGCGGCACATCAAAGATGGATGTTGTTCTTGTTTTGGCTTGAACCGCCTGGCGCGATGAATTTCTGCTAGGCGACGCGACACTGTTCGCGTTCTTTTTGATGATTTTACTGCTATTCGTACAAGTATGAATATTGTTTCTGGAATTGATGTGTGTAGTTTCTATTGGATACTTTGTTGGTCCGAAATTGATTACAAATTGGGGTATGGCAAGGCATGAGATATACTAGTGTATGAATTGAATTGGATTTACTCAAGAGAGTGAAAATAGAGATACTTTTATGAATCCAATTAAGAGTAGAAAGTTAGTCCATTTTACATGTGTAGGGATGAATTATGTAATGGGATGAATACTGGAAAATGGGCTGAATCTGTCACAGTAATGGAGAAGCCTGAGTTTCTACTGTGTACTGGTGTACCGCCTGGCGGCACTATGCTTGCCGCCAGGCGGTACACCAGTACACAGTAGAAACTGGACGCAGGCATTGGTTTGCATGCTTAGGGGGAAAAGAATGGAAGAGAGAAGAACCTAGGTGAGTATTGATTCTAGAAAATTATTGGTGAAACTGTAAGGGACGACATAATTTATAGTATTGAATTATGTAAATTGGAATAAGTGTGAAGGTATGAGCATGGTATGGTAAGGTCGTAAGAAGGTTAATTCAAGATAGTAAGAATAAGAGTTCTTATGTCAAGTCTCAGGTTTTGATAGTACATACTTGTTGGTGGCGCAAAACTAGGACATGAGATAGTGTGGCGTCAAGATTTAAGGTATTAACTATGAATTGTGTAATATGGATTGCAAGCAAAAATGAATAGGAAGTGTATTACTATGGTAATCCAATCAGAGCAGGGATTGTGCTATGAGGAAATGTACTGTGTGGTCTCATTAGGAGTTAGGATTAGTTATGGTATAATAATGGAAGAAATTGGTAAATCCTAGGTATTGATATGGGATTTGGAATGGGAGTTATAGGTACTACGATCAATTCTGAGGTTTCCTAGGAATCAAGAATGAGATTGGGATAATTGAGATTGCTTTGCTACCTTGGAGAGGTTAAGAAAGTGTGAGATAATCTGAAAGAGATGCGAAAACAGTAACTAGTATGTTACTGTCATAGTGCCTGGCGGCTGGAGCAGGTGCGCCAGGCGGTAGAAGCTCCAAGAAGGGGGTCTGTAGCGATTAGCGCCTGACAGTAAGGTAGGATCCGCCAGGTGGACGCGGAGCAGTGAGCATTCTATTCGTGGACCTGGTGCCTGGCGGTGTGGCTTGAACCGCCAGGCAGTGTGCCCTGATTTTGCCTGGCGGCGCTTGGGGCTTCGCCAGGCAATTGTGCTGCAGAGTATGAGTTGTTTGTGTTGCGTTAAGAAATGATGCCATACTTGGATCGGGAGATGCTGTGCCATGAGCGGGTAGGTTCATGGATGGTGGATAACATATGATGATATGAGCAGGGAGGTTCATATTCAGTTAATCTCGCGTGGGGATACGAGCGAGGTATGTTCGTATGTTCTGTGCTCATGTTTGAGAGATGCCACGTGCGGGGAGGTATAGGGTTGGTAGATCATATGTGTTGGACTACAGGCGGGTAGGTCCGTAGAGCAAGACTACGAGCGGGGAGGTTCGCAGAGCAGGACTTTAAGCGGGGAGGTTCGTAGAGGCAGGACCACGAGCGGGCAGGTTCGTGTGAGCATCATATTCCCGAGTCCGAGGCTAACCATTTGTGTGATTTGAAGGCTATAAAGCCTTGGGGTTAAGGTCTTGGCCAAGAACTAAGTAGATTGAATAAGATGGGTGTATGTCTTATTTTTACATATTATATATATGTTGTTTTTATTTTCTCAGCTCAACCTTTTTGTTTGTGTATGACGATGATCGTGTGATTCGTTACACGAGAGCATATGTTGATAAAGGTGATGCCGAGGACGCTCAGGCGACGGAGTGAGGGCTAGTTGCGATTAAGCTAGGATTTTATTCATGTTACCATTTATGTTTTTTTTTTTGGATTTTTGGAAATTGTAAAGTTTTAAATACTACGATTTTAATAATCGTGGCGCGATGTTTAAATATTTTAATTTTTCCCGCGTTTTGGGAATTATAATATCGTGACGACATTTTTCTTTTCTTTTTTTATTTATTTAAATTAGTAATTTTCCTTAGGGATGTTACACAAACTTCTAATGTCACATTTCCAATTTTTTTACCCTCTAAAACCTTTAGATTCACTTGGTTCGTTATGGTCTTCTTTGTCTTGTCTGTCCCGTCCTTGTGGTATCTTGGCATAAGCTTCTACAATTTACTTCGAATTCCAGATGGAATACTTTTGCATTTTATATTTTTGCAAAACCTTCATTTCCACTCTCTTCTTCATCTATTATCTTCTCCATTATGATCTATCCACCATTTCATCTTTAAAATAGGCAAATTCCAAAAATATGGTCGCTGGAGAGAAATGCATTTGTTAGTGACACTAGTGCAGTTTTACGTGTTTTGACAGTGTCTTATATGTCTCAGATCTTGCACAAACAAAACATATATCAATGAGTGATGGCATTTTTGTAATTTAAGTAAACTTTTATGTTTCAAATATCATCACAACCGGGGTAGAATATGTTTTATGCCCCAGTTATTAATGCAACCGAGACATATGTGGGTCAAAATTTTCAATCTTCCTAATGATTTGAAAATTTTAACATTCATAGCAGAATTTTATGCATCGGATCTCCTATCAACCAGCAGATAACGATTTATGTCTCAGGCCTTATTAAACTAAGGCAGATAATATTTTATGCATCAAGTCTTCATTTAATCGACGCAGAATAAGTTTTTTTACCTAGGGTAAAAAAACCCAAATCGATGCTGGTACATTGTTGGTGTTCTCAACGATGCTGGAATTGGAGCTTTGGCGGCGCTAATGGGGTGGCAATGTTAGTGGCATTGATTTTTTTTATCTCATATTAGGTGTCGGTTGACTTCGAAATTGAGACAATAAGAGCTAAATATGTATCGATTCATAATCGAGATAAAAAGGTCATCTTTTTTGTCTTGACTGAATATGTCTCGGGTCTTAAACCGAAATCAAATTGTCAAAATAACCGCGACGATAGCCTACACCAGTGTGATTGAGATTTACATTAAAAAAGAATTCAATAATTTAATTTGTGTAATTCATAATATAAATGAATTTTTTATTAACTTTATTTTAATATTGGACTCATAATTACTTAAACACTTTAATCTAGATTGAAAAACGTGAATTTGCGATAGAGTTGTCAAAATGGGTAACCCAGCCCGACTCGGCTCAACCCATCACGGGTTGATGATTTAGTAAGTCAACTCAATCCGGCTCACTTTTTAGCGAGCCAAAAAGGTTCGAACCCGGCCCAGTCCATCACAGGTTCACTTAATTAAAAAAATACAATTTTTTTATTTATTTTTTCAATCAAAACTAAAATGTAATTCTAATTAAAATCTAAATAAAATTTAATACAATCCAAATACAAACCAAAATAATAAAAAAATACAAATTATTTATGTGTTGGATAAAAAAATAACCTAACAAGACCCAAATGTAATGCCCAACTTAATAAAAAAAAATAAAAAAAACACTTGTGTGACCCTTTTATCTATGGGTTAGTGAGTCACTCGGCTCACCACGGGCTCAACTTGGGTGAGCCGTGTTCTAGATTAGCCGGATCAAAAATTAACTCGTATTAAAATTTGTAAAAAAATTTCAACCCAACCCGAACCTGTGGTGAGCCAGGTTGGCTCGCGGATTCCAACCCATTTTGACAACTCTAATTTGCGAGCCCTTTAGTTGATTGATTAATATTTGATATTGTATTAACCAAAATCCTAAAAAAACACTCGCATATTATTATCAATATTATTTGCAACAATATAATTATTATTATTATAAATAGGCGTTAAGTTTTTTATGAGAACCAAATATAATAAATACTGGTAAAAGTATTATCATAATAAAAAATAGACATAGAAACCTAAAGAGTGCTATTTTTATAAAAATATGTACGCAAAAATAATCATATAAATCATTTATATGTAAAAAGAGAATTAAAAGCAATTTCTTTACTAATTGTTAAAATTTTGATTAAGTTAAACTAAAATTATATGTAAGACCCATGAAAATTAATTAATTAAATAAATAATTAATTAATAAATGCGGGTATTGGGAGCTTTTATGACATTAAATATTGATTGTATGACGTGGAAAAGTACTAGTTCAAATGGTTGAAAGTACTTAATTATGTGAGAAGACTTGAGTTTGAGTCCTATGTATTCCAATTGTGTGTTATTTATTTGTTATTATTTTAAATATATGTTGATCATGGTTGAATGGTTTAGCATTGACTTGGCATTGGCATGGTTGTGCATTCAAACCTTAGAAAACCCAAATTAAACTTTATTTTTGCTGAACTGAGTTTTGGCTTGAATATGAAAGGGGTAAAGAAAACTCTAGTTGAGTGGGCAGCCAAGGGAGGTCGGAAAAGAGTTTAGTGGTTGATTTCGTTCTGCACAATTGAGAAAGTGAGTTCAGAGTGATTTGGTGCTGTGAGAGGGAGCATAGGAGCTAATTGGAGGGAGAACTAAGAAGACTTTGGTTGAGCAAAGAAGAACCTTGGAATTCTCAAGCTTTTAGCAAGGAAACCGGGTTAGGGGAGTTTTACACGATTAATTTTATGTTTAAGCATGAACCATATGATGTATAGTATGAACTCATGAATGTCCCCTTTGTATGTTGAATTTTTGGGTTTCTGGAAAATTTCCAGAAACCGCCTGGCGGCACATCCCTGGCCGCCATGCGACGCATGGCATTGTACCCAGTTATGGGTTTTCTGGATGAAAGGCCTGGCGGTATTGGTCGAACCGCCAGGCGACGCGAACCTGTGGTTCGATTTTTAATAATTCTGTGTATTTTGAGGTAATTTTGATCGGGTAAAAAGGAAGTCTTACCTAATTATTAATGATGTGTTGGATTACATTATTGAATTACGCATGGTTGGGGGTTCAATTTGATAAAATGGTTATGAACACCCTTTAGGGTTGAATTTTGGGGTTTTTTGATAATTCTAGTATAATTATTGTGAATTGACCATGGAACGATGTTGGATATTGCTGGGTTTAGACAGCTATGTCGCGATGAGTAAGCTGATGTCCAAAACAATGAATATAGGTAAAGAAACGTATCAAGAAAATGGAGAAGCATAATGCAGGTGCGGAAAATTCTGGTAAGTTGCCCAGAACCGTATGCACCGCCTGGCGGCACAGGACTGGCTGCCAGGCGCCATCACATAGAGTTGGATTTTTGTGTGGTTGCGAGCATTAGTGATGGTACTGGACTCTAGGGAAACAGGTTCGTGTTACTAGTGGAGTTAGAATTAGAAATTGATGGAAGAGTGGATAATGATATGTAGAAACTAGTGGTGAATTATATTATTTGGAGGGAAAATGAATGTCATTATAATGGAGTAAATTTTGCAGAGTGACTAGGGATTTAGTGGCCTAACCCTCTAAGGTATTAGTCATATTAAGGGTTGCTAGAGTTAAGTTGAGACTATGAGATTAATTGGAATTGCCAATTTGGAAGAATGGTGTAAATATGGTTAGGCGCAATTGTTAATTCATATGCAAATTGATGGAAACTGAGTTACTGATTAGTAAATAACAGAGCATAAAGAGTAAGAGAATACAGGGACATGTTGAGTCTTACAAAAGTTAAACCTAAGCAATCCTATATTGATAAACTAGATTGGTGATCCGAAAAGGGAATTGAAGAATGTCTTATTTTGTGAGTTGTAAATGATGGTGATCAATGTAAAAAGGGTGTACATATATGTTCAAGAGGACTCAGGAATCTGTATGCATGACAACACAAGACTAAAGTGGTGGAACTAGGCTAACGGTTGCAAAACCAGTAAGAGTGATGTCACTGGTGTGGCGCCTAGCGGTGGGGTCTGGACCGCCAGGCGATAGCCACGAAACAGTGGGGTGCTGATGTGAGTCGCGCATGGAGGTGAGGGTGGTCCCGCCAGACGATAGTTGCAGACACAGTGGGTCTGAGGCGCTAGGCGCCTGGCGGTACGCGTCACCCACCAGGCGGTCTGGAAGCCGTAGCGCCTGGTAGCATGTGTCCCCCGCCAAGCGATTTTGTTGCAGCAGCCTTTGGTTACTGGTTCTGCATGCATGATCTACAAGGCTTTTAGGATACTTTAAAGGTGGGTTGTTGGTGTTCATTGAGTTGAGTTAGATATTACATATGGTAGAAGAAGAAAAGCATTGACATTTTTTGGCGTTCTTCAATTAGTTAATGAATCTCAAAGAAAAACCTTGGTATAACAGACAAATACTACAAATAAAAGTAGTTAAATACGGTAAAAGAACAAAAAATCAAAGAGAAGAAGAGAAGTTGTTACCTCTTTGGTGTTCTTTACTATGTTCATGAATCTCACAAGAAAACATCCATCCAATAGAGAAAAACTACAAAAAAAGGTGTTTAAATATGGTAGAAGAAAAAAAATCCCAAAGAAGCAAAAGTGTTGTTACATTTTTTGTGTTCATGAATCTGAGAACAAAGCATCTATCTAATAGAGTAATACTACAAAGTAAGAAAAATAGTTAACTTAACTTGTGTTCAATCTTCTTCTCTATCTCTTATTTCATCTATTATTGTGTTTAAAGAAATTAATATTTAATTTAATCGATAAAATTTTGGAAAAACTTTAAAGTATTAATTTTATTACTTAAAACCAATTCACCCCCTTTTGGTTTTTGTCCAAACGCTTAAACATTCCGCTACGCGATACCAACAACGGACCTCGACTCACTACATGAAGGAGTAGACCAAGGCGAAGAACTTCAACTTAACGCATATATCGCATAAAAGATAAGACTGCATTGGAAGCTTGATGAGCGAGTCAATTAGTTCAGGCAGGTTCAGCTAGTTCTAAGCCAATCTCTAAAGTTAGAAGTTTAGATTGAGCAATTTCATTTTACATAGCTCCAAGCTTTATTCTCCGTTAGTAGCTCAAATCCAAGCCGAGCTTAACTTATCTTTCTTGTTGGAATTGTCTCGAATCGAAAGTTCCATCTTCAAAGAGATAGAAAGACCGGGGCAGAAATTAAATGCTTGAACATTCACTTCGTTCGGTCTTAATATTTAATTGAGACTTCCTACTTCAATAGAAATGAAACCTTTCTGACTTAACTTGATCAAGATTTAGCTCGAGTAAAGGAAGCTTGAGCTAGTCTTTGTCTAGTCAATTAAGTAGCTTTCCTTCGATTTCTTTTGACTGATCAAATCTGCTCTAAATGACTACCTCGATGTCCACGTCCGCCCGCGCCAGATCTGAGCTTTCCTGATAGGTGAAAGAACCTTTTCCGTAAGGGATAAAAAGGGACTATACGTTAAGTTAACTAAGCCCTTGTTGGTAAGAAAGGCTATGGAAAGACCTAAAGGAAGCTATTAAGAGGTTGGGCTTGGCAGGTGGTTTTTCCTAAACCTCAAAAGGGACTCTTGGAGATTTTGGGATATCTTTTACTATATTTATAAAGGTTCGATATTTCACTAAAAAGATAGAAAAGGAGGGTGAATCTAGTCCTCAAGGGTATGACCTATAACTTAAGACCTGTCATTCTCTTTACTTTGACAGGCGAATCACTACTAACGTAGACTATCGTACTTTTCCAACCCACCGCTCTCAACTTCAATTCAATCATTTCTTTTCTTCTACTTCTGTGTGAGAATCTTCCTTACCCACCATCCTAGCTTCGTAGTCTAGGTGTGTCTATACGGAGTGATTAAGCCTTCAATGCTACGGCTTATAAGAGGACCCCACATATCCAGCCTAGCACCACAAAGCCTCATAGAGGTAGAAGTCTGGAATGGAAGTAGACTAGCTCTGATTTTTCTCATTCAAGCCCTCAAATCCTATCCTTCTTTTTAACTTGATGAAGTTACTTGGCATTGTTATGATAATGATAACACGAGCTAAGGTTGGTAAAAGGAGAAAGGCACATAGGATCATATCACTTGCTCATACACCACAACGGGCACATTGACTGGCTTACTCCAAAACATAGAACAAAGATTAGATTCCTTCATTCTTGAATCAGGGAAAGACACGAACCCTTCTCCTATAGTACCTTCCATTCCCTTTTTTTTTGTCTTCTCGAGCGAGTTATATAGATTCTATAAGCCAAAAGAAGAAGCTTTTAATACGATCCATGAAACAAGGGCCTAACTCTTGCTATGACACCAATCTTACTTTGCTTCCTATCTATGGGTTGAAGTAATACTTATTTCGAATGTAGAGTAAGCCAACCCTCGAGGTCCCTTCATGCAATGACATTCCCATAAAGATAGAGTAAGGAGTCCTCTCTTGTCCTACTCAAAGGGTGCAATAGGTTTGTTTTTCCCTCCCCTTAACTGATTGCGAGGCCCCCTATATGACTGTGTTATCTCTTCCTCCTTGCAAGTCCAAGCACAAGGCGAGCCTATCCTTAAGATTCTAGCTTTCTTTGCAGTAGGGAGCCTAAACCACCGTTTCACTAACTCTTTCGACATCCTGCCGGGAATATGGATTCGTATCTGTCACTCACTCTATTAGACGGCTACCTAATCGTTAACAAGTAGAAAACTAGTTTCACAGAGCTGGATCCTACTTCTTTCATGGTCCAAAAGAGCAGGTTGGAACGAACCTATCTAAACCCATCAATCTTCATTCAATTGATATGAGATCCTTATTCCTTATATAGAATTCATTATAATCTTATATGTTTAACCAATGGATAGGCAAGTACACTCACTTTTGTATGCATGCTGGTAAGACTGATAGATTGTAATTCTATCCCTTTTCTTGAAAGAGCATATATGATGGTTATGAATGGATAAATGCAATGATTGATCCCACAACTCTTTATTTAGCAAGCCATACAGTAGGTAGATTTTATTAAAACAGACCATGATATAGACAAGGGGCTAGATCGTGATAAGGGCATTCTAGAAAAAATCCCTAATGAAATGGAGAGTTGCCGGCTCAGGCACGCAATCAGAGTCCCGGGCTGGGCACCTCCTCACTGCTTATGGAGTGAACGACATTGAATAGAGTTTGAGACCTCGATCTCAGTCAACAAAAATAAGAGTTTTCTCTGTTAGTTGACCAATGACTCATTGAATGACTCAAAGATGTCTTCAGGTGTCCTTTCTTAGCACGTTCTTCGATCTCCAAAGAGAAGACCTCCGCACTGACAACAAAGGCTTGCAATGCATTTATTACTCTACGTAAAACAACAACTAAGTAAGGGCTCCAACTCGACTTGCATGACCGTTGCAACAGATTCAGCTTAATACCCTGATTCAGGAACAAATTCCTCAAAGGAAACAGATTCACCTTCTAATGCTTTCGATTTTGAATCTAGACCAGACTTGGATGGACGAGGGACTCGAGGAAGAAAAGAAGTCCCGGCTAACTCCTATCTGTCTTGACTGAGAAAAAGTTGTTCAAGAGGCTCAGCTCATATGGATTTGGGTTTTTTCGCTTTTGTGAATTCAATCAATCTCTTCTCCAACTTATGTTTCTTCCGCTTCGATCTCTGAAGCATCCCTATAGTGCAAAGAATGATCAATCCTTCACAGTCCCTCTTTCTCCTAGCACTAAGCATAAAAAGCTCTCATCTCACAAGAAAGCAAAGCCTTTTTTTCTTTCCCCGAAGCTACGTGTAATCAACTTTGAGCTTAGACTAGAGCAACTCCCAAACAAAGCGTTTATATTAGTAGTGTTTATATTAGGCCATTTCACCTTAAGGCGAGGAGCGATAGGAGTGAACGACTAGCGCGAAAGCTCTTTTTTTCCTGGTTCCCCGCCAAGCTAATAATCAGTAGTTGCTGCTGCCTTAGAGACCGAACAAAGACCAGACTGGATTGAACTTTATAAAACCAATGCGTGCTACCGAGTCCCTAAAAGGAAATTGTTGTATATAGCACTTTCCTTTTAGGGATGGAATCGAGAGGGAAGAAAGAGTCCGGTTTCAGAGGCTTGATCAACTTTGTTCATAGATCATCAACAAATCCCTAAATGCTTCTTTATATTGTCGCCACGGAAAAGGTTGAGGTAGGGAGAACGCTGAGATTAGATTCTAAAGTTTTAGAGAGTTTTTTTTAAAATCCATCTCCACCTATTTGTGCTCTTCCTCCCAAAAGCATTCTGGCATCTGTTATTCCTGGTCTCACCTGTGAAGCAAAGTAAGACAAGGGAGAAAGACATGGAATTGATAGGGAACCGTAGCCAAGTGGCTAAGGCATGAGTCTGCAAGACTTCTATTCGTCGGTTGGAATCCGACCGGTTCCTACAGCGCTACACCATTCCACCCATCATTGTTTTTACTTAGTGGATAGAACGGGGGCCGGAGCTTGCTGCTTCGTACTAGTGTAGTGGCTTACTTGCCTTAGTTTCCCATCCTTACCATATTCCTATTCCTTAGCACAAGCACTAAGTCAGTCTACTACGTGTAGGTCGAGTTCAATTACATAGAACCTTATGTTACCTACTTTGACTCATATGTTAGGTATACCTCAATACAAGACAAGCACAGGAAAGGATATTCAATCAAAACCGGGCTATCACCCTATTCTCTCTCAATTGCCTATCCTTTATAGATGAGGGGTTCACGATTGGAAAGATCAGCTTCTATATCCCTTATAAGGGCTTTGTAGACTTAATTGTACTTTCTCCGGCTAGGAAGCCTTTGGTGTCCATGGATATGGATGTAATTTTACCGATTAAAGCGATTTAAAGCCTGAAAGATGCATTGTCCTAAGCCTTAAGTTAAGGGAAGGGACATTTCATTTCAATAAACCTATCAGTAAAATGTGAGAATGAGCGGACAGACCGATCGGATAAGATTCTTTTCCTTTACGAAGGGAGCTTACGGATGGGTCAAGCTCTTTATGACTTCTTTGACGCAGATTGAAAGTTTAGTTTGATAGTCTTCGACATATATTTTTTTTTTTCGGGGTCTTCCCTATCCCCTATAAGGTAAGGCAAGTAAACTCGTCCTTGGGAAGTCTAGCTTTGTCCTTTTGAGTCTCATCTTTTATAGAACTTCCTAACATTCTTTTGTTCGTTTTATAGCGATAATTGCCCTTATGAGGCACTTTCACTAGGTTCTCATTTCCGAAAGAAGAAGAGCATGTTTAGGAGCAGCCCTTGAGTGAAGAGCAAGCAAACTCCGCCCCTATCTGCCGGCTATAGGTCATGAACTATAAGACCAATGAAAGCAACCTCTCGTTAAACCGCTTTAATGTTGCCTTTTGGGATATCCAAGAGAAGATAAGGCTGGCTTGCGGCTAACCCTTCCTGACAAGGAATTTCATGACGGGCTAACCTTTTCCTAGCCTTTACCAAACGATTAGCGAAATTAAATCGAGAAATCAAGGACGATTCGATGACTCTCTCCAATATATCTTGATTTGTTGACGATGTCGTTAAAGAGTCGACACCGCTTTGCACAAGAGTCGCTTCTTTGAATGGATGAACAGAAGGGCTTAGCCAGACCCGGTTTAATTTGTTTTTTGCGGGAATACCAGGTTCAAGTTCAAGGGAAGATAAAAGAAAGCATAAATCTTTGCTTATTGTCCTCTTACTCTTTTAGCCTGCCTTGTGGTGGTCTCTCGGGTGTCTACGACATATCCGATCAGTCTCATGCGAAAAGAAGTCTTTTTCGATCTTCCACTAAGAAAGGTATTGTCACGACAACTAAATTTGCCCGGTAAACTAGTCACAACTCCCCATGGTTAAGTAAGAGGGAAGGGATAATGTCTATTCATTTGGGGGTTCATTTCATTCATTATGAACTAAAAAATAACAAGTGTAAGGCTGATTAGTGAGGTCTTAAAAACTTCATACAATGAATGATCAGCCATTCCATTTGTGCTTTTAGCAAATAGGTGACGCAAATATATGGTTTCTATGTTTCAATCGGGTACCAATTGCTTGGATGCATTTGAAAGCCTCAAGATTCCTTTAAGAAAAAAAAATTCTTTCTAGGTTTGTCTTGTGTCTCCGTAACAAATGGTCCATTTATTGATGGGCGAACGACGGGGATTGAACTCGCGTGTCGTGGATTCACAATCCACTGCCTTGATCCACTTGGCTACATCCGCCCCTACCCCCAGGTTTGAGTCTCTATCTACGATCAGATTCTTTTTGAACCCCCTATGACCGTTATCAAAGAGAAGCTTTTTCCTAGACTATCATTATAGTAGTAGCAAGTCTATTTCTTGTTTTTTGGAATTAGGGGAAGCAAAGCTTCCAACAAAGAGGTTGGGTTGTTCACTTCATTGATTTTACTTCACTTTACTTAAGATTAAAGATAGGGGCCGAGCGGGCATTGAAGGCTCATTTAGTAAAAAGTAAGCTCTGCTTTTTCAAACGAGCCCTAAGAAAGCCTTTGCACGCTAGCCTCTTGTAGTTTAGGGTTCCAAACCTGCGCACCCCTAAACTACATGCTAGCTTTGAAGCCCCTACTTTATGGATGATGGATTGGTGGGATATTAGAAGAAGCCTCTTTCTACAAACCTTTCTAGAATATATAGAAGGGAAGCTCTAAGAGCTTTCTTCGCATGCTTGAGCTTTCCCCTTTCTATTAGTAAGGTTGTCAAAAGGTAGGTTTCTTACTAAGTGCTTGTGCTAAGGAGCTTCTTTCTCAAAGTCAAGTTTACCGCTTCTTACTTTAGAAAGATTGCAGGGGTGCGCGCCCTTCCTTCAGCCGACTCCGCCCTATCTATTCATCTCTTTATTTTCTCAAATGGATCTTTAGGGATCTCTCCTGTTCATAGATCTTAAAACCAGATCAAGATCCATTTCTCAATATATCTTTCTATCTATCGATAGATAGAAAGATACAGATCTCTATCTGGATCTATCTCCATATCTAAGAAAGAACACTTAAAGGGCGTAACCAACGGAAGGTTCTCACCCTGTCCCCGACATTATTCTCCGACGATGTCCTTGGGCGAAAGGGGCCACCATTCTCTTTCTTTCGTTCCGATCAGGACAAGTGGGTTGGTTTTGTCCTTCTATCTACGCAATTCTCTGTCTTCGTTTGTGATCATGTTGGGCGAAGGTAGTTGTAGAGGAGATCTTTCTGAGTTAAATAATTTTTTTAAAATTTTTAATGTCTAGTAGGCCTCGATTGACTTCAGAACCATAGTAGTAAGGAACGAATATGCCTCGATTATGAACTGAAGCATAAAGGTTAACCTTTTTACCTTAGGTGGATATGCCTCAGGTAGTGAACCAAAACCAAATGGTCAAAATAACCACGGTTTAAACCCTTTCCTGCACAGGTGATTTATAGATAGTAGAAACAAATATTTGTAGCTTTTTTTCTTTTTTATATGCATTTTTTTTCTTATTTTTTATTATACAATGATGTCTTTAGATGTCATGGTAGGCTGCCCCTTCATTCCTAATATCAATGGAAAGCAATTTTGCAATAGATACAAATGTTGCTCTTGATTTACCATAAACAACTGAGAAAGTAGTCATGGTTGATGGTTGCTATATTGCCTTAGTTATGGTATCTATTGGTGGTAGCAGAGAAGGCCATGCTAACTATTTAAATGATTTGCATATTCTTAATCTTTGAACCATCAGTTGGACTTTCCTGGGACAATAATAGTGTGTGCAACAAAGTTTCTTTCTCTGAATCACTTATTTTGTTATTGTATTCGTACTAGGGATGTCAAAAAAATCCGTACCCGCAAGTATCCGTTGATAAAACCCACAACGGGTAGAAAACATATATTAAAAATGGATACCCGCTACCCGCAGGTACGGGTATTTTTGATACCCGCATGTTAATGGGGCGGGTACGGGTATCATAGTATCCGTATCCGTGGATACCCGTACCCGCTAAACTTATACCCATTGACATTCTTCTCTTTCCTTTCTTTGAAATTGGGCATTTACATCAAACCTTATATAGACAATGACGTTTATGGTATGCTTGTTGTCAAATGATGGAATCAAAATAAGAATACTTGGCATCTGGCAATTGAGGTTTATTATTTGTTTATTTTGTTTATTTTTCAAGAACCAATAAGAGAAAGTGAGTTTGTTGATCAAAGCACTAAAAAGAATTTCCATTGTGTTGAACGTCATTTTATATTTACTTTTACAATTATTTGGACTTGTATCAACTTGAGTTTATTTGTACTTTATTTAAAATTTATGACAGTGATGTATTTTATTTTATTTGAATTTATGATTAAATATTTATTTTTTAAATAATTTTACAAATATCCGCGGGTACCCGTGAATACCCGTAGATATGAAAAAAAATAGGCAGATACCCGCACAATGGATACCAGACGGATATGGGTACGGATACGAGACAGATATTTATCCATCGAGTAGGGTACAGGAGAGCTACTACCCGTACCCTACTTGCCCCGTTAACATTCCTAATTCGTACAATCGACACTTACATGTTTTTTTTATTAATTGGTACGCACATTATTTTATATTTATGTAATTATTTTAATAAATAAATCAAATGATAAAGTAGTTGAAAAATACTATGATCAATCTCATCATCTTATATTAAATATTTAGCTTTTTTTTAAATATATAATCCAAATTCGATAAGTCTTATATAAATTAGATATTTTCTTTTAAATAAAATTCATTTATCTGACAACAATACTGACGTATAATTTACATCATATTCACTTATTATACAATATTTGTGAGAGTATATAGTATAGTTTATTGCACAATTTTATACTCTAACCAGTGTGAATTATAAAAACGTAAATATCTTATTAAGCTATTTAAAAATACTAAAATTTTAATGTGCCGACAATAGAACTCTAACACTCGAATCACGTACTTCATATAAAATAAATATTATAATAAATGAACATATAATTAATTACCTTATAATCAGTACTATTATATTCATATTAGGGTTTATAAGTCTTTTCGATTGGGCTTCGAACTTATAAATAATAATCTTAATTAATTTGCCTATCATGTGTTAATTACCATTTTAACCGCTAACTTTAGCTGACTATAATTTTCCTCCATTAATTCTTTTCTCAAAGTCTTGATTGATATGATATAGTGCTGACCGAGAATCATGGTCACACAAACATAGTCCGGATGCTATGAAGTAGCTATCGATGTGAGTTGATGTTGGGAATATAGGTCGAGATGATCGGGCCAAATACCCAAGATGATCTCATACATGTATAGTACATTATCTTATTAAATATTTGAGATCTCAATTTTAACAAATGCTTTTGTTGGAAAGTCTTTCAAAATCTTTAGATAGAATAATTTAAAAAGAAAACATGAAAATTTTAATTTATTATATTAAATTTGAAAGAAATGAGAATAAATATTGATCGCAAAAATGATCACAAAAATTTTATTAGAATACATTTCTTTAAGATTGAATTGGATTGAATCAATACTTGTTACATCTACATTTCTTCATTGGTTTAAAATAAATTTGTAAAGAATTAATTTTTCTTATTAATATAAAGATTAATATAAAATAATTTCAACTAAATTTCTTTGAACATATTTTAAATTTTTATATAAAAGATTATAAATTGAAACTGTTTGAGATTCATCTTTTTCCATTATATTACATGAATATATAATTAATATATATATATTAGTTGAATTTATATTAGTTTTTAATACACACACTGTTTATTATATCATGGCACCTGTTTTACAAGCAGTATGTAACTTTTAATTCATTAAAATATTGACCCAAGTATCCAACAACAACCACTGTTAGTAAAGACTTCTACGCTATCGACCATTTAGAAGTCCATAAATTTTAATGCTTTTTCACATTAATGATACCTTTTTCACATTAATGCTTCTTCTTTTTTTAAAGAAAAAAGTTTTATAACCTGAATACAATGATTCTTTTACTAAAAAGAGGGGACAGCGCATCTAATGTTTTTATGATAACCAAATACATTAAATACTGTTCTAATTATTATCATAGTAAAAGGGTATCATCAACCTAGATAGTGTTATGGTGATAAAACATGTATGCAAAAATAGTCAAAAATAATTGTCGGGTAAAAGAATTAAAAAATTTAATTTCTCTATTAATTGTTATAAATAATGCAATTTCAAAATTTGGAATTCGTGGAAATTATTGCAGTTTCGGCGTGATTCGTCAAAGTCTTTCAATATTTTAATAATTTCTTATTTTCTTAGGTTGATTTGGTAAAACAAACTTTCAAAAGGAAAAATATCGTTTTCTCAGCTATGGGATATCTAAACTATATGAAAATAAATACCATTCGAAGTTATCCTTATACCTATATCTAATATTTCGACATCTGTTTAATTTTTTGGTTTTTTTGTCATTCTCGTCTTTTAACTTTTTTAACCTTTCTGCTACCTTTCCCGCTCATCTTTTAGGTTTTGTGGCTTACGAGGATGGCTTATGAATTTCAAATTCTTTCGTCTGCTCTCCCTCCTAAACACCTTTTTTGGTCCTCCTGCCTCCTAAACACCTTTTTTGCTCCTCCTCCATTTTTTGGTTCCAAGAAAAAAATGATTTAGTTGTTACAAAATTGGTTGATGTATGTTGCTTTCACTTTGGTTGATCGTGTTGGAATAACGAGGATGATGATATGGACGGGTGCTGGCTCCAGTGATGGCGCTAACTTGGGATCGTGTTGTTTCTGTTTGTGAGGATTGCAATCGTGAGGTGCTGACTCCAAGTTTTCGTGTAAAAGGGTATGCTTTTTTTGGTTAGTACCCTTTGTATGTTCTAGAGTTTTCTAACTTTTCTTAATCTTCTTTCCCTTTGTATTTTAAGGTTTCTTCTATTGAAGAGTAGATCGAAGGCTTTTAAAGACCTAAGACGAAGTTCTCAAGACAAAAGAATGAAAAATCATTATGAAGAGGTTTTATATGTAAAAAGGTTTGATTTTTATTATTTCCCCATTTTTTGAGTTTGATTTTATTAATTCTTCAGAGTTACTTATTTCTTCTGCTTTGATTAAGTAAGATTTCTGAGTTGGCTTTCGTTTGTTTCTGTGACAGATATCTCCATAAAAGCTTAACATCTTCGATGTTTTATTTTAACAGGCCAATCTTTAAACAGTTAGTATGTATAGTTTCATAACTTTGGTTATCTTTTTATCATTAAGGTTTTCATTTTACTAATAAATTTATGTTTACGAGTTTCTCATGCCATGATTTTATTCCCTTCTGAAGGAAGTTGAAGAAAGGTTAAATCTTTAAGGTAATTTTATTATTATCACAACCTAATTGTATTTGAAGCTTTGAACAAGATCTATGGCTGATCAAGTAGTATTTATTCTAAACTTTTCAAACATGTTATTGGTTGCTTTCTAAATTTGAATCAATATTATGTTTTACAAGGTCCTCATGTCATGGTTTGATTCCCTTTTAAAGAAAGTTGAAGAAAGGTTAAATCTTTAAAGCAATTTTGGGTTAATTTTTTAAGAACTTTTGGTTTTGAATTTTTCAGGTTTGGAGAAACAAGGCTTGGAGGTAAGGATTTATGATGGTTTACAAAAGAGGATTAAAAAAGATTTGAGTTGTAGTCTTTTTTTTATGCTTCAAATGCTTCTCATTTTTCCTTTTTCTGAACTTTTGTAGTTACTGTTGACAAAGGGGATGTCGAAGTAAAATGTTGTTGATTCTTTTAAACTGATTTAAGCTGATTTTTTTTTTTTTGTGAAATGTTGTTGGTGATTTCAAGTGAAATGTTGCAGCAATTCAAATAAACACATGCACAGGATATGCATGGAGTCCAAAGGATGACAACATCCACATGTGGGTCTATATAGTAAGCAGCTTCCTCATGCATATGTTGAAGGCGTGATTCATTTAGATAGTTTAACTTAATCTTTTTAAATTAATGCTTCAATTATTAATTGATCCTTATTGTTGTCTTATAGAAGCTTGATCCTTATTGAGGCCACAAAATTGGTTGCAAAGAAATAGTTTACCAATGCTTGGACAAGTTGATTTCATTGATGGGGTCCTCCATGCAGGTCTCCCTAGCTGTTGGCTTTTTTATTTTTTTTGCTAATGAATATATTATTGGGTAATTTTTCAATAATGTGTTGTCTTTGCTCCAGGGTTTCTCTGGGATGAATAGGTTTAGCTAGAGTAGATGGAGTAAAGTCCAGTATGAGATGATATTGGCGTTTCTTATCATTTGTTGATTATTTCTAGCCAAGGTATTTTTTTGTTGGAGAATGTGAGGAACTTTGTGTCTTTCAATGAAGTATAGACATTGTTTAACCTTGGTTTCACTTTTTGCGATGAGTTATCAGCTAAAATTACTGCAACTTTTTTCCTTAATTGCAACTTTGATTTTTTTCATGACTTAACTGCAACTAAAATTAGAGTAATTTATGTACATATCATATTGTTGAATTTGTATTCTTATCTCATGAAGGACTTCGTGATATCATATTTTATGGATAAAATGAAGAAAGTAAACAAATTCTCAAAGAGCTTGAAACTAAGCACAACAACTATACGAAAAGACAAAACGTTTGGGTGACATGGATTTTGTAATTGAATCAATTTTCATAGTTATATTGTTGTGCATTAATTCCTAATAATAAGTTTTTGAGTTGGTAATAACTTCTTTCATTTTCAGGAGTTAGACAATGATATGAGGAAGCGTAAGGAAGAGTTCAAGGAGTTTGAAAGGCAGGATGTTAACTACCGGAAAGATTTTAAGCACATAGGTCAGAAGATAAAAAAGCTAGAGGATAAATTAGAAAAGGTAGAGAAGCAAGTCATAGTTCATTGCAATGAGACATCTAATTCTTTTGTTTCTACTTTGTATGTTAAGATTCATCCAAAATTGAAGCCCTTATGAAAGAGGGTGAGGAATCCACTGATTTGATACCAAAACTTGAGGACAATATTCCAAAACTACAAAAGTTATTGCTTGATGAGGAGAAGATCTTAGATGAAATCACAAAGAGTTCTAAAGGTGGACTTTTATCATTTTTACTAATTTATTTCTAATATAGTGTTGTCTATTAATAAAAATATAGTGTTGTTTAATCATAATTTTTTTATGAACAGTTTGGGAGCGTTCCATAACTTCTCTCCCTGTTTTACCTTACTATTTTCTCAAGCTACCAATGATATGGACAAAAGGCCATTTTCCATGAGTATCTCATTTTATAAAGGTTACAAGCCTTTCTTCCTAACTTCTTTTTATTGACTTTTATCTAACATTGTGTCCTGCATATTACTGATTTTTTTTCTTTCATTTTTAAATATTTCTCTTTATTTAAAACAATCACCTACATGCTAGATGAAATCATATGGAGTTAAATAGCCAACAATTTTCACTTTGGTGCAGCTACTGTCGAATCAAATTTATGAATAAGCCCGTGGGAATCCTGCTATTTGAATTCCAAACACAACCTGTTCTTTTATTTATAAATAGGTTGTTCTGGTAGTTGAGAGCTTGATGGTTAACATTGCATTCACCATTGTTTTGGTTATCCAAGATCACTAGCATGTAATCTTTACATAATGGAAATGTTTAAGGAGTGCTAATAGAGATTGAAGAAAGTCTCCTAATTGTTGTAAGTCCCCCTTATTGATTCTTTCTATATATTCATGCTAAGAATTTGATTTTGGCCTATGCTGATACCTGTTTAATGTATTTCCAACCATCATTTTAACCGTCCAAGGATTGCTACAACATTGCAACTAGATCAGACAAGATTTTATCTATTGTTATGATAGTCTTGGCTGTCTTCTCTAACGTGGTTGCTATATATAATGATGCCTATGCCTTGATCAAGCAGAACCAAACTTCACGCGAATGATTTCCATCATTCTAAATGAGAGAAGCTGAATTAGGAAATTTGGGTTTTCCAAGAGGATTTGATGGGTTGATTTGAATGAATAGAGAAGTTACCCTGTATACAAAAGTGCTTCAGAAGTGTTACAGTCTACAACATGCGTCCATCCTCCTTTGTAATTTGCCATTTGTTATAGTAGTTGAAAGTTTTTTTGAACAATACTTTCTATCCCTTTCCCTGATTTGCTGTCATTTGTATGTATTGTATTGAGTGAAAATGAATGAATTTGTTAAAGAAACGGTATACATTTCAAGAATTGGACGAGAGAAAACTATAGCTTCCATTTATATTGCTGTCTGTAACATTCCTGGCTATCCCTCCTTGGGCCCCAGAGGCTGTCAGATTACTACAGCCCAATGCACCCCAACCCATCACCCTTCTCGTCCATTCATACTGGGTGGGTTGTTGCCAGTGGGAATCAAACCCCCAACCTGACCTTTAACACCTCTGGCTCTCCAGCAGATCCTACCAGCTGTGCTGGCAACAACACACCCTGGCTACCCCTCCTCGGGCCCCAGAGGCTGTCAGGTTAATTATTATATCCATTTTAAAATATAACACAAATAAATTCATTAACAATGTTGATGAAAAGTAGGTTATGTCACTTAAAGACGCTTCTTGTTCTCGATAACGTTGACGAAGTTGAACAATTAGAGAAATTGGGTTTGCATCCTGAATATCTAGGTGCAGGGAGTAGACTCATTATAATTTCTAGAGATTGTTGTATCTTACAAAATTATAGAGTAAATGAAGTTTACAATGTTCAAGTTTTGGATGAAGCTCAAGCTCGTCAATTACTTTATAGAAAAGCTTTCAAATCTAATGATATTCGAAAAGAATATAAAGAGTTAACAATAGATGTTCTGAAGTATGTGAATGGTCTTCCCCTAGCAATTAAAGTATTGGGTTCATTTTTATTTGATAGAGATGCTTGTGAATCGAGAAGTGCACTAACTAGAATGAAAGAAAATCCAAGCAAAGATATCATGGATGTGTTGCGGATAAGTTTTGATAGTTTGGAGAATTTAGAGAAAGAAATATTTCTAGATATTGCTTGTTTCTTCTCCAATAGGATGGGCTACTCTTGGAAGCCAAGAGTGAAGAAACTTCTAGACTATCGACAATTTTATCCTGACATTGGTATGAAAGTTCTGACTGAGAGAGAAATCACTCATAAGTTGTCGAGATGGATATATTGAAATGCATGACTTGTTGGCAGAGTTGGGTAAGAGTATTGTCCGAGAAAAAGCACCCAAAGAACCAAGAAAGTGGAGTAGGTTGTGGAGCAATAAGTATCTCCAAAATGTCATGAAAATAAATAAGGTAAAAAGAATTTTTCTAGTATATATTCTTAGCTATCATTCTTCATAAATTGATAAATTATTAACAAAATCTAATGATTTTTTCTTTTATAAAATGTTTTAGGAAGGAAAGGATGTTGAGGCTATCGTTATTGAACATCATGCAAAAGATTTTCTTCAAGATAGAATAAGATTGGACGCTATATCAAAAATGAATCTAAAAAATGAATCACCTTGAGTTGCTCATTCTTCAGAGTGTGAACTGTTATGGAACTCTGAATTACATTTCTAATGACCTGAGATATCTATATTGGAATAACTTTCCTTGGATGTCTTTGCCATCGACTTTTTATCCAGATCAACTTGTAGAATTGATCTTGCGTCATAGCAATATCAAGCAATTATGGGAAGGAAAAAAGGTCCTAATGTAAAATGCACTGTCATATTTTCTGTCTCTAACAAATATAAAGATGCCCTGTCATATTTTCTTAACTTTCTTTTACACAATCAGATTTGTCTTAATTTAAATGATCACATATGAATTTTCTTTTTTCAGATAACTTTTACAAAAAAAAGGGGGGCAAGGTGGAAGGTTGACATTTCATTTAGTCTGTGGAAAGAAAAAAAAAATTAAGGGTTATCTTTTTTTTTAACTTTTTTATGGAAAACTAAAATTTTTCTTACTTCTGTTTCTCTAATAGTGTCTTCCAAATTTGAAAGTGTTGGATCTCAAACACTCCAAAAATCTTATTGGGGAGCCAGACTTAAGTGAGGTTCCAGATCTTAAGGAGCTTAATCTTGAAGGATGCATACAACTAGTCCAGATTAGGGATGACAACGGGTCGGGTCGGGTACGGATAGTATGATACCCGTACCTGACCCGCTAAAAAAAAATCCGCCCGTTACCCGCCCGTTTACTCGTCGGGTATTCGCTTAAAAAATATCCGCGGATATTTTTAAAATTCGTGGGTACCCGTGGATACCTGATACCCGCAAATATTTAAAAAAATATGAATTTTATAAATTTTTTAATATAAAATTATAAAAATTAAATAAAAATTAAATAAAATTATAATTATAATTAAATTTGACATAATAAAATATACTGTTACTTCTAATTTTAATTAAATTTAACTTAATAAAATATAAATAAAATATTAATTTTAATTTTTTGCGGGTACGGATAGTATGATACCCGTACCCGACCCGTTTATAACCGGGTATTAAAATACCCGCTACCCGCTACCCGCGGGTAGTAACTATCCGTCGCGGATTTTATTCATGGATATCTGCGGGCACGGGTATTTTTGCCATCCCTAGTCTAGATCCATCCATCCATTGGTATTCTAAGAGAACTTGAATTTGAAGGGTTGTAAAAATCTAGTCCTTAATTTGAAAATCCTTTTTGGGCTCAGCTCCCTCAGGACCTTAAATACATCTGGCTGTTCAAAACTACTTAATGGTAAGATGTTAATGGACCAAGAGACATAGAACAGTTGGAGAAAGTCGATAAAAATACAAATATCATCCAATTGCCTACATCCTCTGCATACAGACTTCTAATGTTGCCTTTTCATTTTTTCTACACTCCAAAACCTCAACATTCGCTTGGTTTGGTATTGTCTTCTTTGTCTTGTTTCCCAAGTTTATTGCGTCTTGACATAAGCTTCTGCAATCTACTTAAAATTCCAGAAGAAATTGGGGACTTACGTTCATTAGTAGAATTAAATTTGGGGGAAACAAATTTGTGACGCTACCAAACACCATCAAGCAACTTTCCAATCTTCGACGTTTGAACTTGGAACACTCTACGCAACTGAAATATTTTCCCGAGCTTCCAACAATAAAAGAAAAGGAAATTGGCGGATACGATGGGGGATTATATATTTTTTATTGTCCTGAGATGAGTGATAAGGAACATTGTTATAGCAAAATCTTGAGGTGACGACTTCATCTTTTATTTCGTTTCTCACTTTTGTGTGTACACTGTTTATGTATAACTGAATTTTCTTTAATCAGGTTTGCTTGGAACCTCCTATTTGCTCAGCTGAGATCGCAATTGTTATTCCTGGATGTCAAATGCCAAAGTGGTTCAATAAAAAAAATGCAAGTAGATCAATAAGAATGGACCCATCTGCTATTATAGATGACCCAAATTGGATAGGTGTTGCCATTTGTGTTCAATTTGTCACACACGGAGGTCCTATGAATTTGGGTGATATATATGATTATTGTTACTGGACTTTATTATACGGTGTCAATAATGTCTACAAATCGACAAAAAGGTATTCAGAAGTTTCAATACATTTGAAGAAAGATCTGATGACAATTGAATTAGGTCACTTGTTGACAGTATTTTACTCTCGAGAACGATTCATTGATCTTCTTGGCGGACATCGAAATACCATGCATGATCTTGACGAATTTGAATTTGAAACTTGCATTCATAATCAAGGTGACATTATTGCTTATCTTGATGGTTTACGTTTTTCGGTGAAGAATTGCGGGTATCGTTGGGTATTAAAGGAGGACCTTCAACAATTCAACTCAAACATGTTCTTCAGTGCTAATTCTTCGTCTCGAAAGAGTAAACTTCTAACAAGTGATTAACCACAGAGAGCCTTCAGCTTGAAAACTTTTCTCAACCACCATTCCACATAAGAAATCGTAATCCTTTTCAGGTAAATTTAATACACAAATATTAGGAAGGTCATAATTATCATTATAAATACTCTTTATTTTGTTTTTATTAATGACAAAATGATGGTTTCTATATGATATATTAAAGTTCAAGCATCATTTTTTTTCACGAAATATCCTAAGTAATCTAACTCCATACGTCAGTTTACTAAGTGACTAATTGGTAAATCC
>Ga0214545_1004462_pt1 | contig 26142 bp, 11 predicted proteins | sample CNSS4metaG_FD_160064 | JGI IMG/M metagenome (GOLD analysis project Ga0214545, IMG submission 160064) | Root nodule microbial communities from cowpea collected in UCLA plant growth center, Los Angeles, California, USA - CNSS4 | ecosystem: Host-associated > Plants > Roots > Nodule | place: USA... | reverse complement strand
AAGATCAAACCTTGATGCAGTGTTAGGATCTCAAAGGAGTGTGCTTAATAAAGAGGGAATAGGTTACAGTGGCAAATCTAATCCATTAGGCACCAGAAGTTTTCTAGATATGAGTAAACCAACATCTATTATCTGCACTTACTGTTCTGAACCTGGCCATTTTTCTAATTCCTGCTACTTTAAAAATTGTGGGGTTCCTAAAGGAGAGTACAGATGGGTACCTAAAGGAACACCTCAAACCACTAACATGAAAGGACCCAAGTTTAATTGGGTACCTGCATCTTCTCTTTAATCTTTGTTTCAGGTGTGTCTTGATGCAAGGAAAACAATGTAGCTTTTATATAATGGATGCTCAAGACACATGAAAGGAGAGGTGAAGAACTTCTGCAGGATATCTTACAAGCCAATTATTGGTCATGTTACAAGAGGTGATAATAACAAAGGTCAAATTTTAGGCATTGCCAAGGTGAAAAGTTCCTCTTCTATTTTATGGCTGTCTGCACTCTGATGTTAACCTGTGCTACTGATTTCACCTGCTGCGTTGTTAGTATTGTCATACTTTGTATGCCTACTGTGTTCAAACTGTGTAGCTGTTTGCCTAACCTTGGCCTTAATCCATTATCGTGTTATGTCTGAAGCTTAGTCTGTGTTAAGTTCTGCATCTTTTACTTTGCTGCGCTATTTAGTTGTTTTCTTTCCCTGTCCCATATTGAATATGTCTTTTTGCTACTGTCCAAAAAGGGGGAGATTATTTTGCCACTGCATTGATAGGCTATACTGATAGGGGGAGCATAAAATGAAAGTGATATTTGTTATATGCCTATGCTGTTGTTTGCCTTGTGTGCCTGTACTGTGTACTGCTGTTGTTGTTTGCTTAATGTGCTGCAGGAAGGCTTATCTCAGTCCATGTTTTGGACATCATCAAAAAGGGGGAGATTGTTGGAAGGGGGAGCCTTTCATCCATAAATGAAGAACAATTTTGATGATGTCTACTGATCTAGGATAAAACATAGCTTGGTCCAGTTAGGATATGCATTAGGCAATTAGCTTCTCTTTATCAAATGTATTTCAGGCCTGCTGTGTAATTATGCATATGATTAGTTTTTTAACTAATGGATTAGCTGTGAGTATGGTACAAAGTAAGTGAAAATATACTCACGATAATCGATTAGGTAAATTGCTAATCGAATTAGTGACAGCAAAAACCTATGTATAAAAGCTGTTTTTGGAATCTGTTTTGGGTCTGGAAAAATTAGAAAGATCACGCAGTTTTCATCTGAGATAGAGCCATCTGAGAGACACAAAGTTTCAGAAGATTTTGCAAGATAACTCAAGTACAGATCCAAGAAGAATTGATGGTTGATTCTACCATGATGGATCTTGCTTGATTCAAGAAGCATCAAGTCAAATCTGCACAACTTAGGTGTATTCGTTTCTTGTTTTGTTTTCTGTATTTTTGATTATAGTTGCTTCAGTGTTTGAAGTGTGGACCTAGGTGCAATTGTGTGGATGCATTGCTCCTAGGGGGAGTTCTTGATTGTTGAATCAAGTTCTTGGGTTTTGAGGGTTAGAATTACATAGGTGTGCTTGTAATTCTTGGAACCTTTCTGTTTAGTGGAATCCTCCTAAGTGTGTTACTTAGGAGAAGACTGGATGTAGATTCGCCTTGAATCGAACCAGTATAAATTGTGTGTCTTGCTTCTTTCTCTTCTCTCACAACTTTTCTTAATTGAGTTAAAACAGTCCATTAACCTAGAACTGCGAAATTGATTAATTGAGCTTTAAAACCTAAAGATTTCTTCAAGATTCATCTTAAACCAGATAAAAGCGTGTTAATCAATTCTGATCCCCTTGTGGTTAAGAGTATTAGACAGATATGTTTTTAACAAAATGCGTGACTAGTTAACTAGCAAGTTGACTATGTTATGCAGAATGAGAAAAAACTGGTACAGTGGTGACAATTCTGATGCAGTATAAAAGAAATAATTAACTACAGAGTTGACTACGTAATGCAGAAACAGAAAAACTGGTGCAGTGGTGATAATTCTGGTGCAGAATAGTTAACTGTATTTACTTTAGAGTGCAAAATGTGAGGTAGTAGCTATGTAGTACATGTAAAATCAAATATCCCAAGTTCATTTCGAAGAACATAAAATCTTTCTCTAGCGAAAGGTTTAGTGAATATGTCAACTAATTGATTATTTGTGTCAATATATTCAATTTTGCATTCTCCTTTTGCAACATGATCCCTAATAAAATGATGTCTTATTTCTATATGTTTGGTTCTAGAGTGCATGATTGGATTCTTTGTGAGATTTATAGCACTAGTACTATCACACCTAAGAGGAATGTTGTCTAAATGAATACCATAATCTTCTAAGTGATGCTTGATCCAAATGGATTGTGCACAACAGCTTCCTACAACAATATATTCTGCTTCCGTGGTGGAAAGTGCAACACATGCTTGGTTTTTAGAATGCCATGACACTAATGAACAACCTAATAAATGACATGTTCCATTAGTACTTTTTCTATCCACTTTACAGCCACCAAAATCAGAGTCACTATATCCCACCAATGATATGTTAGCCCCTCTAGGATACCATAATCCTAGACTTTTAGTGCCTTTCAAGTATTTCAAAATTCTTTTTATAGGAGTTAAGTGAGACTCCTTAGGATATGATTGAAACTGTGCACAAACACACACACTATGCATGATATCCGGACGACTAGCGGTTAAGTAAAGTAGAGAACCAATCATACCTCTATACTTTGTTTGATCAATACACTTACTTGATTCATCAATATCTAAATAGCAATTAGTGGCCATAGGTGTTGAGGATTCCTTGCAACTGTCCATAGAGATTTTCTTTAATAATTATGCAGAGTACTTGGCTTGGTGGATGAATATACCATTCTTAACTTGCTTGATTTGTAGTCCAAGAAAGAAGGTTAATTCTCCCATCATAGACATCTCAAACTCTTATTGCATATTTGTAGAGAATTCATTGCACAAAGAAAGATTAATGGATCCAAAATTGATATCATCTACATAGATTTGTACAAATAAGAGATCTTTATTGGATTTTTTGACAAATAATGTAGAGTCAAAATTACCTCTATGGAATTCACTCTTAATCAAGAATAGACTAAGTCTTTCATACCATGATCTTGAAGCTTGCTTTAAACTATATAGAGCTTTCTTTAGTTTGTAGACATGATTTGGAAATGGAAAGTCTTGAAAACCAGGAGGTTGTTCTACAAATACTTCTTCCTTGATGTATCCATTCAAAAAAGCACTCTTCACATCCATTTGAAAGAGTTTAAAGTCCAACATTGATGCAATGGCTAGAAGAATTCTTATGGCTTCTAATCTTGCCACCGGTGCATAGGTTTCATCATAGTCAAATCCCTCTTCTTGACTATATCCTTTGGCTACAAGTCTTGTTTTGTTCTTCACAATGCAGCCACTATCATTTAGCTTGTTTCTAGACACCCATTTGGTTCCAATAACTTGTTGATTTTGGTATCGAGGAACTAGATCCTAAACTTCATTCCTTTTGAATTAGTTTAGCTCTTCTTGCTTTGCAAAGTACCAATTCTCATCCTTGAGTGCATCATCTACTGTCTTTGGCTCTATTTGGGATACAAATGCCACATTTAAACATAACTGACTGAGCTGCTTCCTTGTAGAGATTCCCTTTGACATGTCTCCTATCATATTGTCTAGTGACATGTCCTTTGGTGTAGTCCATACTTTTGGCAGATCATCTAGTTGACTTTGTAGTTGACTATCTATGGCTGTATCAATAGTTTTCTCTTCAATCTGAACATTTTGAGGCTTTTTTGCTAAATCTCCCTCTGTCTCAAGAAATTCATCGCTTTTTCTAGGTTCATGCATGTTAGTACATGTTTCCAAACATTCATCAAATGCAACATGTATTGATTCCTCAATAGTTAAAGTTCTTTTGTTGTACACTCTATACACTTTGCTAATGAGAGAGTAACCCAAGAATATACCTTCATCAGCCTTTGAATCAAATTTGCCAATGTTAGATTTGTCATTGTTTAATACAAAGCATTTGCATCCAAAAATTTTCAAATGAGAGATAGTTGGTTTTCTTCCTTTAAAAAGTTCATAAGGTGTTAATTTCAAAACGGGTCTTATCAATACTCTATTGAGCACATAACATGCAGTACTTACTGCATCAGCCCAAAAATATTTTGGCAAATTATTTTCATTCAACATGGTTCTTGCCAATTCTTTCATGGACCTATTTTTCCTTTCTACAACACCATTTTGTTGTGATGTTCTAGGTGCAGAAAAATTGTGTGAGATCCCATTTTCTTCACAATATGTTTCAAAAATAGCCTTTTGAAATTCACCTTCATGATCACTTCTAATGGATTTATATCTTAAATCTTTCTCATTTTGTATAACATTGGCAAATTTTTTAAAGACTTTGCATGTGTCATTCTTAGCAGAGATAAATAATATCCAAGTGTACCTTGAGTAGTCATCTACTAGAACTAAAGCATAATGATTTTCCCCAATGCTCCTAGTTCTAGAAGGTACAAACAAATCCATATGCATTAATTCTAATGGATTAGATGTTAGAAACAATTTGCTTTGATTTGAAAGAGGTTTTGACTTGCTTTCCTTTTTGACATGCATCACATAGCCTATCTTGCTCAAATTTAATGTCAGGCAAACCATTTACCAATTTCTTTTTAGCTAGTTTGTTTAGATGTGCCATGTGAATGTGTGCAAGTCTTTTGTGCCAAATCCATGGATCATCTTTTTTAACAAATAAGCAAAGAATGGATTTGAAATCAGAATTTTCAAAATCAACCATGTAGATATTTTGAATTCTTTTTCCAACAAGTACTACTTCATTTGATGATGCACAACATATCAAACAATGATTTGATTCAAAAATAACCTTCAGCCCTTTATCACACAATTGACTTATACTAAGCAAGTTATGTTTCAGCCCTTCAACTAACAGTACATTTTCAATGACAGTGGAAGAAGAACTTGTTACCTTGCCTACACCTAAAATTTTACCTCTGTTGTTATCACCATAGGTAACATGACCACTTGCTTTGTATGATATTTTGCTGAATTTCTTTGCATCACATGTCATATGTCTTGAACAACCACTATCCAAATACCACATTGATTCCTTGGCTCCAAGACTTATCTGCATAACAGTTTAAAGAGATGATGCAGGTACCCAATTGAATTTGGGTCCTTTCATGTTAGACAAAACATTTGAATTCTTGGCTATCCATTTATATTTACCTTCAGGAACACCATGATTCTTAAAGTAGCATTTATTTGATGTATGACCAGGTTTGTAACAATAAAAGCATACAATAGAAGATGGTTTACTCATGTTAATGAATTTCCTTGACTCTAGTCGACTACCTAGTTGATTTTCGTGTTCTGCATATCTTTTGCCTTCTCTGTTCGGTACACTTCTTTGGGAACCTAGCATAGCATCTAGATAATTTCTTCCTAGAGTGAATCTAGTTAATGTACTCATTAGATATTTGATTCTCTCTAATTGTTTAGAACAATTTTCACAATTAATCACACTCTTTTTGCAATTACCACTTTTATGCTTTTCAATATTTTCAAGCTCAGTTTTCAACTCTTCATTTTCTGTTTCAAATTGTTTTAATCTATTTTCAAGCCACCTATTTTCACCTTTATGTTTATTATTAGAGTATTGCAACTTTCTAGCCTCTTCATGCAACTCATTATATACATCAAGTAGTTGATAGAACCTATTTTCATAGCTTTCATCAGTGGATTCAAGATTACTTACACTGCTGGTAGAGGATTTTGTATTAGCCATCAAACACAGATTTGTTTCTTCTTCATGGCTTTCACTTGAATCACTAGAGGTGTTGGAGTCATTGTCCTCCCAAGAAATATATGCTTTCTTCACTCCCTTGGACTTGCTTGTGGCCTCACTTTTTTCCTCCAATTTCTTTTTGATCTTGAGAATTGGACAATCAGGTTTGATATGACTAGATTTGCCACACTTATAACATGTTGGAGTGCTAGGTGATGACTCTTGCCTCTTGGAAGAGAATTTTCTATTTCCTGCAGCGGTAGATTTTGCATTAGACTTATTTTTATACTTCAAAAATCTTGAAAAGCGTTTTACCATCAGATTCAGTGTTTCAGAGTCAAAATTTTTATCTTCCTGATCTGCCTTTTCTTCAACTCTATTGGTTTTGCTTTTGCTGATATTTTTTGCAGCAGCTTTTAAAGCAATACTTTGCCTTTTCTCTCCTTCCTCTTCCTCTTTTAGACGTCCAAGTTCCAATTCGTGTTCTCTTAATTTTCGGGTTGCCATACTCATTGTGGTGATATCTCTTGATTCAGAAATTGTAGTAACCTTAGGCTACCATGCTCTATTCAGACTCTTCAGTATTTTGATATTCAGTTTTTCCTTTTCAAAGACCTTTCCCAAGGCTATGAGATGATTCACAATATGAGTGAACCTTTTTTGCACATCATAGATTGTTTCTTCAGCCTTCATCCTAAACATTTCATACTCCTAGATTAATGTGTTCTTTCTAGCTCTCTTGACTTCATCTGTGCCTTCATGAGTTACCTCTAATACATCCCACATTTCTTTGGCGGATTGACAAATTGATACCCTGTAGAATTCATCCAATGTTAGTGCAGATGAGATTATATTTTTGGCTCTCACGTCATAATGAACACATTTATTTTCATCAGGAGTCCAAGATAAGAAATCTTTAAGTATAGTTTTCCTTCCTCAATTTTTGTAGGTATGAATGGACCATTAACAATAGCATCCCATACACCTTTATCAACTGATTCTAAAAAGATCTTCATTCTGATTTTCCAGAACGGATAATTAACTCCAGAAAATAAGGGTGGTCTGTTTATTGAAGCCCCTTCAAAAAATGTTTGTGAAATATTGGCCATCTGTCAGGATCTAGTCAACTATGTATTCGACTAACCAGCTCTGGTGCCACTTGTTAGTTTTGATGCACCAATATTTCACAGCCAAGAGGGGATGAATTGGTTTTAACAAATTTTGCCCAGTTTTAGCACTTTCGAAATTGTTTTGATAAATCCTTTGCTTGTTGAATCAATTGAAATAGTGTGATTTGATGCTTAATGTTTGGAGCATTTATACTATGACAAAATATAGAAAGGAAGAGATAAAGCACACAGTTTTTATACTAGTTCGATTCCTAAGAATCTACATCCAGTTTCACCTAGCAAACCACAACTAGAAATTTTTACTATATCTCAAGAATTTCAAGATTTACAAATAGACTTGATAAATCTAAACTCTAAGATAAAGGAACACACACGCAAGGATTCCACACACTTGCTCAAACAAACACAACAACAAGGCTATCACACACACTTGCTTTAGACAGAAAATAATAGAAACAAACAGTTTCAAACTGTATCAAAACACAAGAACAAAGCCTATAAAATGGATTGAGTACACCTTTTCCAAGATTGAAATTTCTTCATCTTGCCAAGTCAAAATTGGATGTGTCTTGATGGAATTCTTCAAGAGGACCTTCCAAGATAGCTCCAAGAACCTGTTTCACACTTCTCTTCCTTTCTTTTGGTTGAACAACTCGATTTTTAGAAAGTGCAGAAACTGTTTTTATATAACAGCTGCTATTAGGCACGAACCTAGTTGACTACATTAGTTGGCTAGTCAACTATATTATGACAGAGTCAAACACCAAGTTCCAGGATATACGTAGTTAACTATATTAGTAACTTAGTCAATTATTGGGACAACAAATTGATATTTTCAAGATATTACATACATATCATATTAACCAATGTCATGCTATTATGGACATCATAAAAAACTTAACACATCACACATGCATACATTTAATAGCAATATTGAGTACATTATAAATAAGAAAATATTTAGAAGAGTATTACTAATGATCTCATGATCATAATAATTCAATGAAAAAAACAACAGACCAAATATATCCTTTTTATTCAACACCTTATATATTTAACATATATAACACCCACATCAAACTTCATACACCAAACTTCACAGTTATTCTACACCTTATATAACATAACACCCATATCAAACTTCATACACCAAACTTAAGAGTTGTAGTACATACATGAACATTATCTTTTGTCACATCCATCTTTTAGTTCTTATTTTCTGGCATTTTTCTCGGCCTCAACAAGATGAGCATCAACATCTTTAGTGACATGATCGTAGTATTCCAAGTACCCATATGGGGGATGAACATCTTCACTCACCTTCTCATATTCAACACTCCATTTAATTGCAGCACTTCCATCATCCTTCTCAATGGCTTCAAAAGTTAGGTTAAAGACTTTATATTTATGATCTATAGCATCACCAAAGATCTTGAATGCAATTCTTTTCTTCTGCTCATCAACAGATTCAATTGTTTCATGACATGTTTCTACCTTACCGTCTGTTCTTTAACAAGTAACCATGATCATTAACAAAAAAATGTGTAAGAAATATAAAAGAATATGTATTGATGACCCGTTTACTATATTAGTGAAAAATTGTAGTAAATAGGACAGATATTATAGTTGTTATTGATAATTTTATTAATCACTTTGACAGTTTCAATATTTTAGTAAGGGCAAGCATAACTACATTCATACACTTTTTCTGACAGTTATATCCGTTGACGATTATTCATGGATTTCTAATTCATTGGTAGATTTTATCCGCAGATTAATTATCAATGAATTTTATCTATTGAAAAAAAAGTTTAAATATGTTTTTGTTTCTCAAATTTTAGTGAAATTTGAAATTAATTCCTCTTCAAAAAATTTAACCAATTTAGTCATTAGAAATACATAAGTTTAGTTCTTTAAACTAAATTTTGTTAAGTTTATCTAACATTTTAACTCAAATATTATCATAAAACGCGTTTGAAATATCAAATAAAATTAATAAAATTTGGTTAGAATGACTAAATTCACATCTTTCCAAAGATGAATGACTAAATTGATCAAAAGTTTCAAAGAGGGACTAAATCCAAATCTCCCTGAAATTTGAGGGACCAAAAACATATTTAATCCTTGAAAAAATGATAAAACCAATATATTTTCGTGATTACACACAAAAATAACCGTAAGTAATATACAATTTTTTTTTGTAGTGATATGTAATTAAGGACTCATTTATTGTTGTGACAAATTGTAATAGACCTTGTACATAAATATTATTTGAGAAAAGACCAGAAGGTTTTACACACATAGGACAATTATTATAACAGTTGTTCAAAGTTCTAATAATTATTTTGACAATTTTAATATTTTATTAGGGCAAGCATCACTTGTACATAAAGTTTTGTTTTTCTTAAAAGGATTAGAACACTCTAAATATTCTACTATTATATTTATATTTTCTTGTTAAAAAGAAAATAAGAAAAATAAAAAATAAAAAAAGGTAAGAGAAAAATACACTACTGCTGGATCGAAAATTGAAAAATGGAGAGACTAATTTCTCACAGTAACTTATAAGTTCTCGTGAACAGAATTTAGTAGTACTTACCAGTTTATTTGTATTACAAATACATTTGTATATGTTTTCTTTATTTTTTTTGTCTCTAAACAATAGTACTTTTATATTTCATCTCGCTATATCAGCTTCATTTAGACTCTACTTTGGGTTAATTTTTGAATGAAGGCTTCATATAGAAAAAAAAAAGTAAAACAATAATTAATTACATATATAGGTGAAACTGAGTTTGAACTAATATTAAACATTATTAATTTAGATTCATTTTATGTGGATAAATACTTTCGTGATTAAACACATATAATATGAGAAAAGGAACTAAGGCTTTTTTATAAACTTCTCAATAGTTTCTTAAAAATTGCTTTTCAACAATACTATTAAAAAATAAAAAATAAATTATATTCATAATATGTTAGCTTATTCAACAATTGAGTTCACTCTAGGATAGCTAATTTCGGCAGATATCATGAGAATTACATAACTTATTTATTTTTGTTCTTTAAATACCTGTTGAGGAGCTTAATTCAAATAAGATAATAAGTTTGTTCCGATAAATTAAAATTAACTAATGAATAGGAGTTAGATTATGGAGTTTCTTTCATTTTGTTTTGTCTCAAAATATTTAAGTATAATTAAATTTAAAAGGTTAATTACCTAGGGTATAAGTCCAGTGTTTGACGGAATCATTGGCATGCCAATCATCACCTTGATGGAGTTTGGCTCCATGAACTTTATGAGTAACGTGTTGAATATGGTGGAGTTGGTTTGTGAAGGTGTGGAACCATTTTTCTGCAGTTGCATGGACTGGAAGTTCAGTGCTGAGTTTTCCAGCAAGTGACATTATGAAGATTTGAAGAAACAAATAAGAGAGGAAAGGAATGAGATAATGTGGAGAGGGATGAGAAACTCACCTTAAATAGAAAAAATCTCTTACCATTAATGCCTCCAACGGCCAACTAATTGAATTAATTATGAGAATTTAGAGCTTTTGAAGAAAGCAATTATGCCTTGCCAAACATAGTTGAATTTTAGCATGGCCAAAGTAATATTAATGGTTTCACGGCTAAGTCAACATATAACTTATTACGAAACAATAACAATTAGGAAACTAATTAAGGACATTTGGAACTAGCACACTACATTTTGTAGGGAGAGTATGATTCAATTGTACATAAGATTCAAATATAGAGTAATTTGTGTCCAATGTGTGCTTTGAACGAAGAATCAATTCAACATTTATGCTTTATGCTGAGTTTAAAGTGTCTAATCAAGCATGGAATTTATGTAACAAATGGATAGAAATAGTAATAGCTAAACATAAAAAAATAGTGCAACATTCTAACTATCGGTAATTGAATTTTTAAAATCCATCATTAAGGGTGTGTTTCTTTGGGGGTATGGATTTGGAAGAGAGTATGAAAATAGATTTGTGTGGATTTGAGTAGATGAATTTGTGTGTTTTTTTTAATGGATTTAGGGGGTAAAGTGAGTGAACTTGAAGATAAGTTTTATGAAAATTAGTGAAAAAATTGATTGATGTGATAGATAAAATAAATTGTAAAAATAGACAGAATTAGAAAGTTACCAAAATACCCTTGATGGAAAAAAAGAATGATTTTGTAATTTGATGTTATAAAAATAATTATAAATAATTAATACGAATTAAAAAAAATATATTAAAATTATATGAAATTTTAAAATAAAAAATTTAAATTTTTATGAATGTGCAAAAATATTTATACAGTTAAAATTAAAAAAAAGTTATATAATTAAATTTTAAACAAAAGTTAAAAAAAAAACACACAACACCGGTTACATAACCTGTGTCACTCTCCTCTTTGTAAAGACACCAGTTACATAACCGGTGCCATGCACACACACACACAATGTACCACACCAGTTATGTAACGATGCATATACCCTTGAATGCACCACCATTCATCCGCCACATGTATGAGCTTCATCCCCCACCACACCCCACCACCTCTTTCTTCTTCGTTCGCCACCGCAGTCCACCACCTCCTTCATCTTCCTCTCCCACCACACCCCAGCAAAAAGCTACATGGAAAGGAGCAATCACGTGTTTAAAACGAGGGACAATTTCGTAATGTTATACGAAATATACGCAAATCACCTTAGTTTTGGGTGGATGGATTAAACCTTCCACCCCCCAAATTCGCACTCTTATTTCACTGCATATCGCAAGAAAGGAACACGCTCTTTGCATGAAATTCGTGCTCGCAAATTCATTTGAACAATGCAATCCATTGAAACGAACATTGCATAAGTGATTTTTTTAAAATTCATCATAAAGTCAACGTGTTAGTTTTTTCAATAAATCTAACGAAATATTTGTTATAAATTAATTGAATATGAGTGAGAAGAAAAAGGAAGAGGAGGAGGAGGAGAAGAAGGAGGCCACAATGGCAATAGCAAAGGTCATATCTATGTATACATACATATATATCATATTATGTGATTATTTTAAATAACTAGTTTATCATATGTGAACTACTATAAAGTATATATACGTTGTATCACACTAAAAAAATATGAAGGTTTGGGACAGAGTTATCCATATCACAAAGTATCAAATTTAAACTATGACAACCACATGGAGTATAAAATGGTTTATGATTAATATCAAGATTTCTTTTTTTTTTTTTTTTGCACACCTTGATGTTTTCTTTTTCTATTAGATCTATTATTATATCCTTGTCTTCTAAGATCATTAATATCAAGTCCAACATTTTTTAATTCATCTATAATAGCATTGAAAAGACCTTTTCCACCTGGATCATCTACTTTTTAAACTTCTAAAACAATACAAATTAACTTGAATTCAAGTTGATGAAATATCCATATACCATAATACAAAAGATATTTGTTGTTGATGACTTATATTTGGAATACAATCAAGTAAGATTTCATAATATTTTGTATCCCTAATCTGTTTTATAAATATTTTAATTTCACTTGACAAATTAATCTACTTATTTTGTATATTATGCTCAATATTCTTCCATTGACTCGGATTATATATATATATATATATATATATATATATATATATATATATATATATATATATATATATATATATATTTATATATTTATTAAGATTATAATCATTATCTAGTCTCTCGATCTCTACCTCACTATCATGGTTTTGAGAATCAGAATTATCCTCATGACTAATTACTTTACTTTCTTTATTGTTGTCTTTACCTATATCTATTGTCTTGTTGATTTAAAGAGCATTGACCTATGTTTTCTGAAAAAGCAAGGATTTTATCTATTTATCCTTAAGTCTACCCTGTATAAAAGTATATAACAGGAGCATAAATGATGTTGCTTGTGGTTAAAGAGAAGATAGATAAAAATAAGTTGTTTTAATTTCCTAGTATTTTATGGTGTATAGTATATATTTATATTATAGTTTTGAAAACTTGAAGTTCCAATGTCTTGTATATTATATATGTATACAAATATTGTAAAATATATATGTTATATAGTTGTGAAAAACACGTTAATCTTAGTTAAAGTGTTTATGATTCATGCACTAATATTTTTTATGTTTTTATCCTTCTTTCATCCTTGTTGGCTCTTTTAGTTATTTTTACATTAGGTTTTGACTTAGTGTCATTATATTTGTGTAACAGAAGAATAAGATTTTTGGAGGACTTTCAATTTTTTTTAATCTGTATATGGATTGAAAGCACTTCAAATACTTTCTATATTTTAGTTCTTTTATGCTAATAAAGAAAATATATAGTTACACACAAACACATATCTGTTAGTATAATTTTAAATGAGGATACTTTTTTTAGTATAACGAAGTAATTTGTATGTATAATTGGAATCTAGAGTTTAGGATTTAGAGCAAGTAAACGACATATTATGTACCCACTAGTGGAATCCGTGGGTAATACCTTACCCACAAATGATTTGTAGGTAAAGTAGAGGATATATTATGTAACCATTTTTTTTTTCTGAAAAACTTTACTATGTTCACATTTTCTATACGAATTTTTAAAAAGATAGTTATGGAAAAAAATAAAATAGAAAACTTATGTAAATAAAAAAATTTGACAAATACTCAAAGAAAAATCTGTTTAATTATACATTAATACTAAAACCGTATTTACCAAAATTATCAAAATATGTAAATATACCATTTAATTATCCCTTCTTATCTATCTCAGCTGTCGTATCGCGTATTCCATATTAAAAAAAAAAATTTAAAAGAATATTATGCACCCACAAAATTGAATGAGAAAAGCAGACCAAAGATATGTTTTATTCAACACCTTAATACCTTACTGACATATATGACCCACTTGGATCTTGAGTTATTACACAAACTAAAAGTATTAATTACATTTCTCTCCACATCAAACACATACATACATGAGCATTATCTTTGGCCACACCCTTTTTTGAATTCTTATTTGGTAGAATTTTTTTCAGCCTCGACAATATGAGCATCAACATCCTTAATGACATGGTCATATAATTCTAAGTAGCCATATGGGGGATGAACATCCTCTCTCAGCTTCTCATATTCAATGCTCCATCTGATAGCAGCTTTGCCATCATCCTTCTCAATGGCTTCAAAGATTAGCTTCAGTGGCTTATATTTACCTTCCACAGCTTCACCAAACATCTTATATACTATTCTTTTGTTCTCTTCATCCACCGATTCAATAGATTCAAGACACGTTACTGTCTTACCGTCTGTTCTTTCACAAGTAACCACTCGTTAACAAAAATATTGTGATGACTCATTTACTAATTTCATCAAAATATAATTTTAGTCTGTAACGAGATTTACACTCATTTATATATTGTAAATAGACAATGATATTTTGACAATTTTGTCTTACAACCTGATATGTCATCTTTTAAGTGATTTTAGAATATAGAGAAATAAATGTTAAAAAATTATTTTTCATTGTAAATTTATCTTATTTCTAGTCTATGTAGTATTTTCAACATATCTCATACATTAGAACATATACATATCAAACATAAAACTAAACTTTATAATTGATAACAATCTGAAAGTGAGTAACACAATAGACTCCACGAACATTATATCTTTCTATAATAAGATTTGGATAACTCTATCACCATCTTAAAAATTAAACTTCAAGTTTAAAGTAATCTTACAAAAAAGTTTGCACCAATTTTTATATATATATATATATATATATATATATATATATATATATTATAAATTCATTTTAGTTTTAGTTAATGCGAGATTTTCAACTCGGATCCTTTAGTTAAATTAAGTTTTGTTGATAAATGAATCTCGCTAAATATTTTCTTCACTTGATAAAAATATATGTGAAAATATATATAATGTAAGAAAATTAATTTGGGTTTTCATAAACTTATTATCAACAAATCCATAAAAAATCCTTTTCAACAATAATATAAGAAAAAAAAAACAAGACAAAAAAAATTATATACATGAGTAAAACTAGTTTATTGTAATTTACATTAGTTATCTTGTTTTAGCTTATTCAACAATTGAGTTTACCTTCTAGGGTATAGTTAATTTCGGCATATATGTAATAAGAATTAATTATTTTATTTTATTTTCTTATTCTTTAAATACCTATCGAAAAGTCTAATCCAAATAGCATTCTAGGTTTGATCTATATACAATAAAATTAAGTAATAATGAATGAGTTAAGTCATGAAAATCTAGCATTTTGATTTCTCTAAAATATTTAAACACAAATTAATCATAAACATAATTACCTAAGGTATAAGTCCAGTGTTTGACCGAATCCGTGGTATGCCAATCATCACCTTCATGAAGTTTGGTTCCATGAACTTTAGCAGCAACATGTTGAATATGGTGGAGTCGTTTTGCGTAGGTGTGGAACCATTTCTCTGCAGTTGCATGAACTGGGAGTTCAGTGCTAATTTTCCCAGTAAGTGACATTGTGAATAATTCAAGAAACAAACACCAGAGGAAAGGGATGAGATACTACTGTAGAGAGGGATGAGAATCATTCCTTAAATAGAAAAAAATGTTACCAACTTCTTCAGCTGCCAACTAATGAAATTAATTCAGCATTTATTATTTTTCAACAAATAAATTCTGCCTCTGAATGGGTAGTGAATGCCTAATTTCGATTTCTTTTAATTGTAATATAATCAACACGGTAGCTAATTACTTAAACTTATAACTATGACAACATAATTAATTATCTGTATATTTTAGGTTTAATTAATCAGATGATATTGACTTTTGTTTATTTATATGTAAAATTTAGTATTATTATTAAAAATGTGTCAATTAAATTTTAATTTCTAAAAAAAATTTCAGTTAATATTATTATTTTTATTTATAATTTTTATCACTAAATTTTAATATAAATATACAAATATTTGATTTTGTAAATTATTTTAATATGCTTTGTTGAAAATATTCTTCTAATGAATTCTCTGAAAATTTTTATAGCAAATGGAATATACAGAATAGTAATTAATCAAATATTGTAAAATTCTGATATTTATTACCGTTTAGAATTGGACCCTAACAGAATTTCAGTCTATACTGACATTATAATATCAGATTGGGATAGATTAGAATTAGAGATCGATAAAAAAACAAAGATATGTGCTCGTGTGAGTTATAAATATACGAATATTTGATTTTGTAAATTATTTTAATATGCTTTTGTGTTGTTTGTGATGCACCGTAGATTTTGGCAGTGATTGAATTCTTGCGGTGGTGCTGTTTTCAAGATTTGACTTCTTGTCAAGAATCTTAATTTTTTGTTGGAACCCGTGTGACACATACCAAAGACAACTTAATACACCAAAAGTTTATTACTTGATATTGTTACTAATAAAATAAAAATAAATAAATGAATTATTAGCATCATATTTTAAAGGGATAGACAAGTTCTGATTCTTGTCAATAATCTTAACTTTTTGTTGAACCCGTGTGACACATACTAGAGACAACCTAATACACCAAAAGTTTATTGTTTGATATTGTTATTAATAAAATAAAAATAAATAAATAAATTATTAGTATCATATTTTAAAAGAATAAATAAGTTCTCATACTATAATTTTAAGTTTAATTTAATTTTATAAAATCAGTTTATTAAATAAAATTTACACTTATTTATATATTATTATAAATTGATTTTATTTTTTATCGACGTAAAACTTTCGATTCTAATTTGAGACAACACTGTGATCCTTTATCAAAAGGAGAAACGTTGTATGTGCAAACCGGAAACGATCCACACCTAAAATACCAAACAGCAGAGAATATATTTGCAATATGTGCATAACATTGACTTCCGACTTCCTTATATATTTCAACTGTTATATTGTGTATTCTATATAAAACAAAATTATTTAGAAGAATATTATTGGTGATTATAGGATTCTAATATATTGTACCGACAGAATTCAATGACAAAACAAAAGCAGACCAAAGATATCCTTTTATTCAACACCTTAATACCTTATTGACATATATGACCCCCTTGGATCTTAAGTTATTACACAAACTATAAGTATTATATTTCTCCACATCAAACACAGCTACTTGTAATACATGAGCATAATCTTTGGCCACTCCCTTCTTTCAATTCTTATTTGGTGGCATTTTTTTCAGCCTCGACAATATGAGCATCAACATCCTTAATAACATGGTCATATAATTCTAAGTAGGCATATGGGGGATGAACATCCTCTCTCAGCTTCTCATATTCAATACTCCATCTGATAGCAGTTCTGCCACCATCCTTCTCTATGGCTTCAAAGATTAGCTTCAAGGGCTTATATTTACCATCCACAGCTTCACCAAACAGCTTGAATACAATTGTTTTCTTCTGCTCATCAACCGATTCAATAGTTTCGAGACATGTTACTGTCTTACCGTCTGTTGTTTCACAAGTAACCCATCATTCACAAAAATATTGTGAGAGAACTATAGAAGAATATGTAATTGATGACTCATTTACTGACAATATTTTGGCTTAATGGTTAGATGGAAGGAAAGAAAAAGAAAAGTCATAGGTTTGATCTTTCTTAATAATTTTGAGAAATAAAATTGGTTTAATAGGTTCATTTAATTATACGTCTTGAGTATGAGATAAAGATTAATGAATAGTCTGATAGCAATCCAAAATATGACTTAATCTTAATAAGGTTTGTATTCACTTTTATTTATATATATATATATATATATATATATATATATATATTATAAATTTGTCTTAGTTGATGTAGGATCTTGAATACAAATCTTTTAAACACTACTTAAATTAAGTTTTGTTGATATATAAATCTTGCAATGTATTGTCGTAACTTGATAAAAAGAACATATAATGTAAGAAAATTAATTAGTGTTTTCATAAACTTATTATTAATAATTCCACAAAAGCTCATTTTCAACAATGATACAAGAAAATAAAATAAGAAGACTAAGGGATGGCAAATAAACCCGCTTTCGTGGGTATTATCTGAACCCCTCCCTCTTTTAACCGAGAATTCCTGCATTGAATGTGTATGAGTTTAACAAATCTTTGACTTTTTCAATTGGATACGAGTATGGAGAATCCCCAACTTTTTCAATTGGGTATGAGTATGGAGAATCCCCAACTTTTTCAATTAGGTATGGGAGTATACATATATCCCCCTCGTCCCCATCTTCATACCCCACAAAATACCTATCACCGTTTAAATTAATAAAATATTGACAGTTAATTAAGTAACTCGACATAATATATATATATATATATATATATATATATATATATATATATATATATATATTACACACTTTCTATTTTTTATTTCTTCTAATTGTTTGGTTTGTCATGAAATTAAATTCATTCATATCTTCAATATATTTTTGATTTTATCATAACCTTTATGCAATAATGTTCAAATGATGTATGTCAATTAAATATTTTTATGTCTCACATTTGAATATTTATATCTTTTTTTAATATTTTTATTTATTGTATATTTTTCTTTCGCATGAGAGTGTTTAAGACTCTCAATTTAACTGTTTAATAGCATAAACCTTTCATTTACCCCGGTAATATAAAAAATTTATCTTATTTACTCTATTATTATTAATTCTTGTTTCATTTAAAGAACTATTTTGTTTCACTAAAAAAAAATTGTTATTTCTCAATCATTGTCTATGTTGATATTTGAAAAGTTTTCTTAGATCTCTAAGGTATTTTTCATCTTATCATACCCTTAGTTACATTTATTTTCCTTTATTCGATTTCAGTAAATAGTATGTGAAGTTTTTTCTAAGACAAACATTTGATAATTTTTCCATATTTTTATTTGTTGTTTATTTTTATCATATAGAATATTATTTTGATATATTTTATATAATTATTTTTTATTTTCTAAGTCATTATCAATCATACTATAGTTTTGTCACTATAATTGTATAAATAAATTTTATTTACTATAATAGAAAAATTTAATGCAATTGCCATGAATTTTTTTTATCACCATTCAACATATATTGAAGTTCAAAAGATACAAGATCTATGTTAAAATTTTATTATTATTATTAGTTTAATATTTGTTCTTTACTTGATTTTAATCAAGTGATGTATTATAATTTTTATTAGTGTATAGAAAAGATATTCATTCGAATTTAAAAAATTAAAATAAACAAAGATTTAAAATATATTTTAATTTGAATTTTTTTTCTTTTATATTGTTTTAAAAATATTTTTAAATTTTATCAATTAGGTTCCATTAATGTTTGCAAATTTAATAAATGTTTTGGTTCTCATGAAATTTTATTTGGTATTCTAATTTGAAATGTATAATTTCTCTCTAAATATTTAATATCAAATAAACAACCATCCACTTAATATTGAATATTTGATAATATTATGTTTCCTTTACTGTAATTTTTTATTATTTTATAAAAAATAATTAATATTGAAACAGTAACAAAACAATTACGGGTATGGGTACGACAATATACCTGTTACCATGTGGGGATGGAGATGAGGCAAAAGTTTGATACATGTTGTGTTTAGGTATGGGGATGATGATGAATTTTTTTATAGGGATGGGTATGGGGATAGCGAAATGTCCCCATCCCGTCCCGTTGTCATCCCTAAAGAAAACTAAACAAATTGCAGTGCAAGAAAATATCTCATTAAGAACTAATTTTAGTGAGCAAAATTTGTCAGTCACAATAGTGATCAATTAAGATACCAATTTACAAAAAAAAAAAATTGTTGGTTACTAAAATAGTCACTATTATGAATCAAAAATTATAATTGTTCTTTAGATTGGTTTTTAAAATTTAGCTACCAAAGTTTTAGCTACAAAAGGAACTTGGTCACTAAACATTAGCTACCAAGGTTTTTTCTAGCAAAAAAATTTGTTTCTGAATTAGTCTCTAATTAATTAGTGACTAATTTAGCGACCAATTATAATTTTTTATTTTATAAATTGGTATCCAAATTGGTCACTATAGTGACTAACAACTTTTAGTTACTAGAATTGGTTTTTAATGAGACATTTTCTTGTAGTGTTATATGCATGAGTAAAACTAGTTTATTGTTATCACTACAAGAAAATTCTCCATTAACAACTAAATTTAGTGACTAAAAATTGTTACCCACTATAGCTACCAATTTAGATACAAATTTATAAAGTAAAAAATGATTGGTTATTAAATATTCACTATTATGAATACAATATTTTAATTGGTCTCTAAAATTTAGCTATAAAAATTTTGACTTCCAAAAAAAATAGTTTATTAATTAATTACTAAATATTAGCTACCAAGATTTTAGTTACCAAATAAATTAGTTTCTAAATTAGTCTATAATTATTAGTGACTAATTTAGCGACCAATTATAATTTTATTTATAATTATTATTATTTTAAATAATAATTTTTTATTTTTTAAATTGATATTTAAATTCAACACTATAATAACTAATAATTTTTATAGTATTGAACTTAAATATCAATTTACAAGAATAATTATTTAAATATATAATATAGTTGTTAAAATAATAATTATTTTAACAATCAATAATTTCATGACTTAACTCATATCCATTACTTAATTTTAATGTATACAGATCAAACTTATAAGGCTATTTGGATTCGGCTTTTATATTGGTATTTAAAGAATAAGAAAATAAAATAAAATAATTAATTCTGGCATTTTGATTTGTCTAAAATATATAAATTTAACTATAAACATGATTACCTAAGGTATAAGTCCAGTGTTTGACCGAATCATTGGTATGCCAATCATCACCTTCATGGAGTTTGGCTCCATGAACTTTTCCAGCAACGTGTTGAACATGATGGAGCTTTTTGGTTAAGATGTGGAACCACTTGTCTGCAGTTGCATGAACTGGGAGTTCAGTGCTAATTTTTCCAGTAAGTGACATTATCAAGAATTGAAGAAACAAAGATAATTTAGAGAGAGATGAGAATCACTCCTTAAATAGAAAAAATCTTACCAATTTTCTTCACCTGCCAACTAATTAAATTAATTCAGCATTTACTGCTTTTACAGAAATAAATTCTGCCTCGTAGAAATCAGTTCTACCTATAGATGGAAAGTGATGCCTAGCTAGGGTAGTTCTTTAATATAGTTAATTGTTGATGATTTTTAATATGGTGTGGTGCCTACACAACTAATTGTTATATAACTTTTAATATGGTTGATTGTTTCCATTTACAATGTGGGATGATCCCAAAACTAGTTACATATGGTTTTTAATATAAATATAAGGTATCTAGTCAGGGCGGATTATACAAGGAGCGGGGAGGGGTCCTGGCCACCAAAAAAATTTTGATTTTTTAAAAAATTATATATATATATATATATATATATATATATATATATTTTTTTTTTTTTTTTTTTATATTTTTAAAATTTTGAAATTTTTTTAAGTTATAAGTAATATATTAAAAATTGATAAAAATTAAATTGTGTGTCTTTTTTAATTTTTTTTATAAAACATAATATTATGTTAATAAATAATAAAACATAAAATTAAATATAATAAAAAGTATAAATATTTAGGTTTAATTATTTTTTTATCTTTGTTTTTTGTCAAAAAAATGTCAAATGTTAACTAAAAAATTAAAACCAAATTGAGACTAAATCAACTAGAGGACCAACTTAATTACATTTTTGGAAACAAAAACCAAAAAAATAATTAAAACAAATATTTATTAAGATATTTTTTATTTTATTTTTTATTGTATTTTTAGGTTTTAACAAATTTGTACTCATCTTTCAGCCTCATATGTTTTCTTTTTGTTTTTGAAGAAAAAAAGAAGTTAAACTCAAATTCATTACTTTTGCTCTCATTTTCATTTGTTTTGTTTCTTCCTTGAAGAAAAAAATGTAACTCTCTTGTCTACTTGATAATAAACTATTAGTTTAATAGTTATTAACATTATTTTTTATTACATGAACCTTTGTATATTCATTTTTTATTAATATAGAAGAAAAAATAATGTATTATGTGTTTTTTCAAATCGATTTTGTGACTTGATTATAATATATTTTTATTTTAATAATTAGTTTTCTCAATTTTTCATTAGATTATGATAAATTATTTTTTAATATTAACTTTTTTAAAAGTATATTGATGAAGAATAAAACCATAGATTCATTGTTTAAATATGATAGAAGAGAAGTTGTTGATAAAGATGAAAACTAGATAGATTTTACTTCTTTACATATTTTGAAGTATTGTACTAATGATCTAACCTAATGATCAAATTGTCCAATTAGAAGAGTTAATTTTTAAAGCATTATCTAGTGATTCAATATAATAATCAAATAAATATATTGCTTTGGCCCCTCCAAATTTTGTGGTCAAGATCCGCCTCTGTATCTAGTATAAGAGATTACTTATACAAAAGACTCTGCATATTAAAAAAATACGAAACTAATATTTTGGTCTCAAGTAAGAAAGAGAATGACACATGACTATCATTTGAATATATATATATATATATATATATATATATATATATATATATATATATATAAAGAACTTAGAGGAAAAACATTTACAAATCAAAAGATATATGATAAGGTTAAAAATCAAAACACATGTCCTTAAAGCTTATAATGTTCCATAAAGGAGAGAACTTAAAGAACATGAAAATCATGAAAATATTTCAAGAATAATTGTTAGGAAAATTAGTTTATTTCTATGTTTTTGGACTTTGGACATTCTTTTACAAATTAGTTTATGTCTTTATGTTTTTTGGGCTTGGGCTTTCTTTTAAGGTTTCTAGGTTTTCTTAAACTTATGGACCTATGTATAGAGGTACCAAAAGCTTATGTAAACACTTTTGAATCATATTATACACATTTTCATTCTTTGATAGAGGATTTTCTTGTATTAGAACTCTGATTCTTATCAAAGATTAACATCTTTTGGATAAATCTTCACTTGACTTATCAATATGTTGGATTGTGGCGTCCCCCATCTCTGTCTTATTCTGCGTTCTTCTCTGATTTATTTGTGTGTGCTTTTTGAGGATTCAAATTTAGAAATGATCATATTATTTCCTGAATAGGATTGTATTATAAAGAAATACATTTTTTTTCTTTAGAATTGAACAAAACGTGTGAGAAATGAGAACAAAAATAAAGATTTTTGTTTAATTTTTTTTTCAAAAATAAAAAAGAAAATGTGAAAGAGTGAAAGATGAACATAAATGAATATAATTTTATGTTAAAAAATATATATTAATGAGTTTCTTACTCTTTATTATATTTAATTTTATGTTTTACTACTTATTAACATTGAATGATGTGTTTATAAAAAAATCTACCTAATTTAATTTCCAAAAGTTCTCATTATACATATAAAGAATTTTTAAAGTTTTGGGGTCACCAACATCTTCCAGCCTCCAAGAAGATCTGCCCCTAACTGGAAATGTTGTGTTTTAGTGGTGGATTGCTTATTATTCTAGTTTGGTGTAGGTTTGATTCGATTTGGTGGAGGTGCTAATTGGATTTTGCATGTACGTGATGTTGTTCTTGTTGGCAGTGTTGGGTTGGTTGGGTGTTGAATCTCAATTCTTGATTTGGTTGGGCTTATGTTTGCTTGGTGGTTGGTGTTGGTTCCAATATTTTTGGAGTGTGGCAGGTTGGAGGGATATGTATGGCTTCTTCTTCGGGGTTCATATTTTTTGGAGTTGCTTACAGAATTATGATTCAAGAAAACCATTTTCCTCAAAATCTTCACAAAAATGTATATTTGTTTAGGTTCTTAATAATGCGTGTGATATTTCTTTGTTTGAATTATCTTTTCCTTGCATGAAGGAGATATGGTCTATATGCAACTTGTTGAGGATGTTTATCTTGTCGGTTTAGATAAATGCAAAAATCATTTACATGTGTGTATTTTGTTAGCAAAAAGAGGATAAACTACTTACACTTGAAGCTTTGTAAGAAATTTTGTTAACAAAAAATTAATTTTAAATTTTACAACGTCATTAACAATGTTCAGAACATCATAATACTTTAATTCTTTTATTTATTTTCTTTTAGTTTAGATTCGGCCTTATCAAGGGTTTAACCGACTCTAAATTAGACATTCTTTTATAGTAGAGTCTGTCTTAGAGATAGCTTAGTTGACAGTACTAGTGTTTATATATGGTCGACTCTAATTTTTCATAGCTTCGCGTTGTATTGACTTGGGATGCTTGGAAGACGTTATAGTGTTGCTTTTTCACTATTAGAATTCCCCATTGGCCGGCTCTAATTACTTGTTTTCTTGTAATGCAAATAGATAGTGGAAGGGCTTAACCAAACAAGTAGTCATCATACCATAGAAAATACAAACCCAAATTTTAGTAATTTTAATGCTAACGATGTTTATAAATGGAACATTGATGAAAAAGCTTAGTGTAACATCATGCCAACTACGGTATACAAAGCTTGTAAAATAGTTCATGAGACTTCAGAGGAAGCCATACCCAACATCATAGTGTTTGGATTTATTTGACAACTTAAACGATGGTGGATCAATATCTCATAAAGGACCAAAAATCAACAATCTTTTTAGCCATTAAAATAGATGATAATGGTGAGCCAATTTCTCAAGGGTGAAATTATCCCAAATGTTCTTAGCACATTAGTTTTTACCATAGTCCAACACTTCATAGGAAATTCATCCTTATGGAAGGATAGAATTGTAGAATTATTGTCAAACCTTGAGGCTGTGTTCGTTGAGTGGATTTACTATTGAGAAGGATTATCGTAGATGGATATAAGCAAATTCTTTACATTCCAATCTATGAATTTGAGAAAGAGATAAAAGGTTTCAATTAATTCCACTTTTCGGAAAGTATTAAATGTTAAATGAGGTTTATTTTAATTTTATTTTATTTTAAACAAGTAATTTCCGACTAAAATGTTACAGGAACGGTGATTTGCAAATCACTTATAAACTTTCACAAACTTCACCTTCAAATCCTCTCATTTTAACCTCCAAATCCCTTATAAAGAAATAATACAAAATTTACCTTCAAATTCATCCACTAATTTCCCTCCATCCTCTCAAAGATATACAAGTGAGAAACCTTGATGGTGTGTTTGGATGAGGTAATTTAAGGGAGTAATTTATTTATTTGGAGAATTTGATTTTTTTTCAAGGAAAATGATATGTTTGGATGAGGAAATTAAAAGGAAATTGAAATTGAGGAATTTTAAAAAGGTTTCAAAGGAATAAAATAATATAATTTGAAATTCACTTAAAAAAGAAGGAAATTGAAGCTTTCCAAGTTATAGAATACCTCATTGGTTAAAAAAAAAAAGAGTTTACAGGTCCAAAAATACGAGTAGGGTCAAGTAGAAGGTCAAGTAGGGTTGACCTAGATCGAAAGTCGAGTCGGGCACTCGGGTTAGATCGAAGGTCGTTCCAAGTCGACCCGAGGCGAGTCGAAGGTCATGCCGAGCCGACTTGAGTCATGTCGAAGGTCGAGCTAAGCAGGCCCGAAGGTCAACCTAGGTTGAAGGTAGAGTCAGGCCGAAGGTCGATCTGGGACGGTCCAGACCGAAGGTCAAGTCGGCCCGAATAAGTTCAAAGGTCGAGTCGAGTCATACCAAACCAAAGGATAACTTGGGCCAACCCAAGCCAAAGGTCGAATAGGGTCAAACTAGACCAAATGTCAAGTCGGGCGAATTCAAACTGAAGATCAAAGTTAAAGTTAGAGTTAAAGGTAGATTAGTTCATCACAAAATAAAAATTAAATTTTTTTATAAAAAAAAAGCTTAAAATTTAAAATATTTCAATTAGTTCATAAAACTAATTATAAACTAATTATAAGAGATTTCAAATGATACAAGGACAATTTAAACTTTTAACCTTTCTAAAAAGAAATATTTTTAGCCAATTTTCCTAAATCATCATAAAAACAATGTAAGGGGTAAGATTAAAAGTTTAACCCAAGATAATTTTATTCCTTAATGACCACGCTACTTATGGACAATTAATCTTTCCTTTTTTCAATATTTTACACACACACGTGTATATATATATATATATAT
>Ga0214545_1004460_pt1 | contig 26156 bp, 13 predicted proteins | sample CNSS4metaG_FD_160064 | JGI IMG/M metagenome (GOLD analysis project Ga0214545, IMG submission 160064) | Root nodule microbial communities from cowpea collected in UCLA plant growth center, Los Angeles, California, USA - CNSS4 | ecosystem: Host-associated > Plants > Roots > Nodule | place: USA... | reverse complement strand
GAGAAGTCTCGAGTACCGAGTGCATCGGTGGTGGACAGCCTTATGAATGCTATGATGTGTACAAGACCAGACATTGCACAAGCAATGGGAGTGGTTAGTAGGTTCATGGCGGGTTTGGTGGAGAGCAATGAAGTATTGACAAGAGGTCCTTAGAAGGAACCTCGGGTGTTACATTGTGTTTCGGAGGATCAGAATTATGTGTCGATAAAGTCTACAGGGATTCGATCCTACTGAAGTCTATAAGAAGAACAAGCAACACGAAGGCAGAGAATAAAGCATGGTGTGAAGATTTGATTAATTCATCAAAATCTTCAAGTGGGAGATTGTGAGAAAAGAAGTCCCACATCGATGGGAACTTACTTTGGGGCTTACTTTTAATGTTATAAAAGAAGTCCAGTGTTTTCTTAGGAAATCATTCCAAAGTCTCTGGTTTTCTATTCCTTTTTGCTTTATTTGCTTGAGAGAATAATTAAGAGAGAATATTAGTTTCTCCTCTAAGAGAGAAGGTTAGTTTCTCTTTTAAGGTTCTCCTTGTATTAATTTTTTCCTATTTCCAAGAGAGAGGTTGTCATTGTTTTCTCCTTGGGAACAGAGAGAATGATATGTAATTTTTCCCTTTCTTGAATAAATTATATTCGTTGCCTATTATCTATTTTTGTTCCTTTATTTTCATCTTGTAGTTTACTTGTGCTAGTACTTGTGCTAGTACTCTGATACCCAAAAAAATTACTTTAAATATTAAACAAAAAGACATGTTTGTGCAAGTAAGAGGAAAGTGTCTACTTACCAGGCCCTTATCCAATATGGCATGGCTATTGCTAAATATACCCTCCATTTTCGATATAGACTCTCACCTTTTACTTTTTATGCCCCCGTGGAGTTGGTGATGTACCCCCACAAAATACTTTAGAAGCTCCATCCAACATTATAAATATCAAGTGAAGAAGAATGACTAAACTTAGTATTTTGATTAGGAATTTCACAATTTCAATAAAATTGAATTACACTAAATTTGTATAGTTTTTAAGTATAAGTTATAGAATGTATTGATTATGATTAAATATAAAAATTTAGTATTAAAAAATATCTAATAACAAAAATATCAATCAATCATCTTTTTAATTAGTTACGTTTAAGCTATTTTTCCTTTAATTCTAATTTTTCATTTAATATTAATTGTTTAGCAGGTTTTTTTTTACTAATGTTAATCTCTATTATATTTGCTAATATTAGATAAGGTTAATTTTTTAGAATAGTCAAAATAGATGTTATTTGATGAAAAATAACTATGATGGAATTTATTGAAAATTAATTTCAACAAATTGCAACAAAAAAAATTATCGTAATAGATGTTAACAGAAAAAAACAAGTTTGCGTTAACCAAACAAATAACAACTTTTTATATTGAGTAAGAAATATATCTAGCTTACATCAATAAAGAAAATAATTTTAGCAATGTTAAACGAAAAAGAATTCCTAATAATATTGATGGATAAATATAACTTATAACAATTAAAAAATAATTTTACTAAATAAAAAGAACTTTCACTAACACAGACTAAAAAAGTAGCTACGTCAACGTTAATTAAAAAAAAATCATAATTAGTGTTGATCAATAAATATGCTTTAAAATTTTATTTATGTTAAATTTATGAAGTTATTTATGTTATGGAACATGTTTGAAGGGAGAATTTTTATATATTTTGATTGAATAGTAATTTTTTTAGTCTGTTTTTTGGTCAAAGAATGAGTTTTTGGAAATTTTAGAGTAAGATGATATCAGTGCTTGCATTTCAAAGTCTCTCATATTTTTCATAAAGGAAATTATGTTGATAAGTTAGTTAATTTAACTTTTATTCATAGAAAATAATATAAGTGGTTTAATGTTTTACCTCAATGTATTATTTAGATTTTTTTATAATAGGTATAATTTGCCCATATTTCGTAGAGTATAAATTTTATCATAGGTTTGATGTGACCCTCTCAAGTTTTATATTCTTTTATTTTATTTGAATTTTTTAATAATTTTTAATGTGATAGCAAATGATTTATAGACTTTACCTTGTGTTTGGATGGAGCATTTCAACAATGCTTAGAAATTTAAATGATTTACATTTGAATTACATGCAATTAAATTCCATTCATTTTCTAAATAACTTGTTTGGATAAGGAAATTAAAATACCTAACATTTCAATTTCTTGTTTGGAAAAAAAAAATTGAATTTATTGTGAGATAAAATTTAATTTTAACAATATTTATTTTAGGCTTAATTATGTTTTGACTTCATGATAAATTTGGAAACCTAACGATCAAAAAGGGCCCGACGACACGGACGGGCCCGTCAACCCGGACAGGTCTGACGACCTAGACGTGCTCGACGACCCACACGGGCCTTCAAAACCGTCGGGTCCATCCGGGTCGTCGGGCTTGTCCGGTGGTCAGGCTCGTCCGGTTTGTCGGGCCTGTCCAATCATTGGGCCCGTCCGGGTCGTTTGCCCCGTCTGGATATTTTGACCTATCGGAGTCGTTGGGCACGTCCGTGTCGTCGGGTCCGTCCGGGTCGTCGGACCCTTCCAGGTCATCGGGCTCGTCCGGATCGTCGGGCTACTCTGTGTTGTAAGGCCCGTCTGGGTCGTCGGCCTCGTCTGGGTCGTCGGGCCCGTTCGGGTTGTTAGACCCGTCTATATTGTCAGGCTCGTCGGATCATTGGTCTTGTCCAGATAGTCTGCCTCATCCAAGTCGTCGAGCATTCCAGATTGTCGGGCCCGTTCTGGTCGTAAGGCCTGTTCGGGTCATCAAACCCGTATGGGTCGTCGGGCCCATTCGGGTCGTAAGACCCGTTTGGATTGTCGGGCTCATGTGGGTCGTCGGGCCCGTGTGGGTCATCAGGCCCGTCTAGATCATCGAGCATGCTCGTCCCGTCTAGGTCGTCATACCCGTTTGACAACTCTACTAGAGAGTCTAAAATGTTAGGTTGAGTGAGAAGAATTTCAAATTCCACCTATTTTGAGGGTATTTGAATTTCTACTAATTTAGCTAATTGAAATCCTTCAAAAAAATGCTTGCATTTGAAATACTTTTTAATTTTTCTATCCAAACAAAGCATTTCATTACAAAGAAATCTAAATTCTTCAAAAAAAATGAATTGCTTCATTAAAATACTCTATCCAAACACACTCTTATGATGTCAGTATGGTTAAGATTAGAGATGGCAAATAAACCTGTCCCCTGTGGGTATTGCCTAAACTCGTCCCCGTTTTGACGGAGAATCTCCACATTGACTATGTATATATATGGGGAATCCCCGACTTTTTCAACTATGTAAGGGAATGATTATATGGATGTACATATCCCCGTCATATATCCGTCCCCATTTAAATTATTAAAATATTTACAATTCATTAAGTAACTATATATATATATATATATATATATATATATACTTTCTATTTTTTATTTCTTCTAATTATTTAATTTGTCACGAAACTCATTCACATCTCTAATATATTTTTTTCATCTTATCATAATCTTTATGTAATTATGTTAAAATAATGTATGCCAATTAAAAAAAAAATTATGTCTCACATTTAAATATTTCTATTATTTTTTAATATTTTTATTTATTGTATATTTTCATTTCACATGAGAATGTTTAATACTCTCAATTTAAATGTTTAATAGCATAAACATTTCATTTACTAGCTAATATAAAAAAAAATCTTTACTTACAATTATTCATTTTTGTTTCATTTGAAGAATTCTTTTGTTTTGCTAAAACAATTTTCTTTATTTCTCAACCATTGAGTATATATTTTGATATTTTAAAAGCTTTATTAGATCTATAAGATATTTTTCATCTTATCATACCCTTAATTATACATTTGTTTTTCTTTGTGCGATTTCTTTCAATAGTCTCTCAAATTATTTTTTGTTGCTGATTAAGTGTATCTGTAATATTTTTGATGATGTCCATAATAGCATGACAATGATTCGAATCAAAAAATATTTTTTGTGATGTCCACAATAACATGAAAATGATTGGAATCAGAACAAGACATAAATATATGTATGTGATAATCTGAAAATGTTAGTATGTTGTCTTGATAGTCGACTAGGCTACTACTCTAGTTAAATAGGTTAGTTATGGAATTTGGATTTGGGCCTTGTCATAATGTAGTAAACTAGCAAACTAATCTAGTCGACTAGACTCGTCTTGACAACAGTTGTTAGATAAAAACAGATCCCTGCACCTTCTGAAAACAACGTTTTCAACCAAAAAGAAAGATAAAAGAGTGTTGAAAATCTTCTTGGAGCAAATTCTGCAGCAAGGACTTAAGTGTTCATCAAGAATGATCATCAAGATCAAATGAAGAAGGTGTAATATTGACACCAAAGTTGTGTACTAAATCAGGTGTTATTGTTTCATTACTGTCATTGTTTTTGTATTAGTTTCTTGAATTTGAAATTTTGTGTTATCACTGTGATTGTGGTAATTGTGTGTAATTTCTTGGAGCATTACAGTTTGCACATTTCTTGAATGGGTGTTTTCAAGAAAGTGTGGTTTTAGAGTTTAGGAATTGCATAGGTGTTTCTTGTATTCCTTCTCTTATTGATATAGTGAAATTTCTAGTGAGGAAAACTAGAGACTGGATGTAGATTCATTTGAATCGAACCAGTATAAATCTTGTTGTCTCTTGTGTTCTCTTTCATTCTCTTTTAATTTTTGCTAGGTATAAAGGTTGAACAATATGCATTCTTAAACTGCTTTTGTCAATTGGTTAAAGATTTCATAAAAATTATTTTTCAAGTGTAAGAACAAATCAAAAGTTTGAAAAACCAATTCACCTCCCTCTTGCTGGTGATTGGTGCATCAAATCTAACATTTCTAATACGCATATTTGTTCATTTTTTAATATTTTTATTTGTTGTTTATTTTCATCATGTAAAATACTATTTCAATATAATTTATCTATTTTTTTTCTAACTCATTATCAATCATACTGTAATTTTTTCACTATAATTGTATAAATAACTTTTATTTACTACGATATAAAAATTTAATGTAATTGCCATAAATATTTTTTTATCACCATTCAACATATATTGGAGTTCAAAAGATACAAGATCTATGTCAAAATTTTATTATTATGTTTACTATTTGTTCTTTGCATCATTTTAATCAAGTGATGTATTATAACTTTTCTTAGTGTATAAAAAAGAGATTCATTATAATTTAAAATTTTGAAGTAAACAAACATTTAAAATATATTTTAATTTGAATATTTATTTTCCTTTTATATTTTTTTAAATGTTATCAAATAGGTTTCATTAATGGTTGTAAATTTAATAAATGTTTTGGTTCTCATGAAATTTTATTTGGTATTATAATCTAAAATGTAAACAATTATAATTTATTTCAAAGTATTTGATATCGAAAAAACAATCATTCTCCTAATATTGAATATTTGATAATATTATATTTTTTTTACCGCAATTTTTTATTATTTTATAAAATCAATTAAAATTAATATAAAAGTAGTAAGAAAATGGGTACGGGTATGAGTATGGTGTAAAATTAAGCAAATTTTATTACGTTTATTTAACGTTTCAAACGTATTTCATAATAACATTTGAGTCTTTTACACTGTTTGACACATTTCGGCTTCGACTTCAATGTTAGCCTTTGTCACGAAGTACACTCATACTCTTCAAAGCAAACATTTAACTACATCTCATAACACTCTACTACAAAAGTATAAGAAAAGTTAAACATTAACTCAAAGTGTCTTTGACTTGGGGAAAGATACATCATGGACCTAAAGTTCATTATATAGTCACTAACACCCACTTCCTAACTTAATGTGGGACTTTCATAAGATGTTATTTCCATCATACTCAACAAATACATATGTATGACATGGTGTGATGGTTTAAATTCTTATGAGAATGTAAGGTATGAATTTTTGTATCGATGTGAAGAATGTAGTGACTCTTAGGAAGGAAATACTACATTAGTGTGATATATGTGGCGTATAGAGAGGGATTTGGAGAAGCTATTCTCACTTTGCTAGTATTAGACTCAAGTACAAAAAAAATATTTAGTTGAGAGTCAAATGAAGATCCTACAATTTGGAGGTCTGATATGAAAAGGAGATCAGACCTTATAGTTAGAATTTTACTTTTGTCATACTCGAGAGAGATTGGTGTTCCAATGTGCAATGTGTCGAAAGTTTGTCATATGAAAAAGGGAATCGAAAAAAAAAAGAAAATATTCTCTGCACTTTCCTGATTCTTTCGCATCACCACTCACACATACACACATCCGTTTTATCTCTCTTTTGAAAAAATAAAAACATAATGAAGGAGGTAGGAAAAAAGAAAGAAAATAGAAAAATGGTAGTTATAACGTAAAGAAAAAGAGAGTGAGATTGATAGAGAAGAACGTCACTGCAAGTTTTTTTTTTCTCAATTTTCATTATATTTTGTTTTAATCATAAATAATATTTTTCTCCATATCTTTAGTGTTTGTCTGGCCGCGTGACACCTATTTTAAAATTTTATATTTTTCTAATAAACATATAAAGAACTAAAAATAAAAACTAGTTTTATTTTTTAAATTTTAGTGTCTCTCTTGTTGCTCACATCGCGTGACGCTTATTTTCAAATAATTAAAAATACTAAAAAACATAAAAAGGTTTTCAAAATTATAAAAAATAAGAAATTAAATCAACAATTTCTAAAAGATTCTCCAAATAAAAATAAAATCTTTTATTAAATAGTTTTTTCAGAAAGAACTAGGTAACCTGATTCTCCATTGTAAATGGAGATACGTAACAACGAGATCTAATACTTGTCAAACACAAAAAAATCAAAAAATTATTTTTTTTTCTTTTGTACATTCTTTTATTATTATTTTTGGGAAAATATACCTTTTAAAAGAATCGCATCCTTTTGCACATCTAAGTAAAGGTATCGTCTTAGGACGAACACTGCGTGATGCTAATGCACTTTTCACTCATAACTGACTCCCAGACCCGAAATCTGATTTTTTGCACACCTTGTCTTATCTTTTTATTTTTTTCTTAGTTTTCTAAAATAAACTAAGGTAACGACTCCAAACTCTATTTTTTTGCAATTTTATTTTTCATTATTCTGTCACGATCTTGGTTGCAACAACACCAAATAAACAAATTCTCAAAGAAAGTAATTATTAAATGAGTACTTAATATGAATATGATCTGAATACTAGCTAATTACAAGAAGTATTAACGTATTGAATTTTTAGATGACTTTGTTATCGTGTTAACTATAAATTAAGTTGTTGTAAAAAAAAAGTTTACAACTATGCTTAATATATTTTTATGGATTTAATATTGTGTAAATGACGGTTAACATTGATATGGTAGAAGATAACAAAATTATACTATTTATCTGTTTTGTTTGTTTAATACTAATAAAACAAGAATTTAAATTAATTATGGAATAGAATCTAGTGGTAGAAATAAAATGTAGTGTTGTTGATTGAATTTTTAATTAACCAGTAAGTTTTATAAAAATATTTTTTGGGTACAGAAAAGGTTTACATGAGTCCTAGAGACTTATTATTCTTAAATATGAAGTTTTAAGATATTTACAAAACTACTTATAAATTGTCCATCAACAAGATTTTCACATTGTTCATCAGAATTAAAACTATACGTCCTTGTAAGACTGTGAGACATGGTTTTGTTCTTTATCAACTATTTATGCATTTATTGAAATACATGATTAATGTTGCTTAAATTATATATAGGTGCCTGTGATAAAATATAAAAAGCAATGATAATATAAATGCTGGAATAGCTCAGTTGGTTAGAGCGTGTGGCTGTTAACTACAAGGTCGGAGGTTTAAGTCCTCCTTCTAGCGTTATTGGATTTTTTTTTTTAAAGTTCCTTCTCTTTCTTACTATGCCTTCTATCCACCTAAATAATATTTTTTGTTCTTACTATTGCTATTATTCCGCGTCCTTTCCCTTTCACTATAAATAAACAAACACTACAGAAGGACTGCACATGTAATGCCTCCGGTGTTAACCACATTCACTTTGCAAATGGATGGTTCTTCTACTTTTAAGAATATTTAAACCCAGTTATATATAATTACACACACATACATGATAATTATCATTTTTATTACGTACGAAAAAATATACCCATATATATATATATATATATATATATATATAACTTTTAAAATGAAAATCAATTAATAAACTTATATAACTACGTGTAAAAGTATTTTACGGCATGTGCATAATTTATTCTTCTGAATTAAGAAATTGTTTGCAACATGTTATTTAAAAAACAAAAAAAAGATCATGTAAGGAAAAAAAAATGGGAGAATATAATTTTGTAATATACTATTATATTGGTTTGGTCCCTCTCTGCGTTGGCTTCACAGGCTTGTTTGTTATGTACAAATAGGAGGAGGAAGAGGTCTGGAACTTGGACCCTAAGCGTCAATAGCAAAACAGAAAAAAAATGGGGATAGTGGAAGAAGCTCACAACGTGAAGGTTTTGGGATCCGGCACGCGCTACATAGTTCTGGCTCACGGCTTCGGCACAGACCAATCCGTGTGGAAACACCTCGTACCTCATCTCCTCGACGACTTTCGTGTGGTGCTCTACGACAACATGGGAGCCGGCACCACCAACCCCGATTACTTCGATTTCGACCGCTATTCCACCTTGCAAGGCTATGCCTTCGACCTGCTTGCTATCTTGGAAGAGCTTCGTGTTCATTCATGCATCTTTCTTGGTCACTCTGTCTCCGCTATGATTGGTACTGTCGCTTCCATTTCTCGCCCCGATCTATTCGCCAAAATCATCATGCTCTCCGCTTCGCCCAGGTAACTCAATCGTTATTTTCATGTCATGATTCACTAATCATCACTAATCATGTGTATTTGACTTCGTCTATAACTGCACTGGTATATTCCAATTCAAGCCTTTTATGCTATTCATTATTACCACCCAAAAGGTCTTACTGGAAGGGAAGTAATGCTACCAATATACCTCGCTGTAATTTACTATTACATCTTTCTTGTTTTGTTCATTTTTAACTAATACTCTCGAGATATTTGTTATAAATAATCCATCTTTATTTGTTGTTAAGGTTAATGTCGAGAAGCATATATAATATGTTTGTTTTCCTTTTTTAGTAACAAATATAAGTGTTAAAAATGCCCTTATCGTATTGTGTTTCACTTTCAGCATTTAATTTGTCCAAAAAATATTTCATCATTTGAGAAAACAAAGAAAACCCTAATTATCTTTTCTGACAGTATTTTCATTAATTAACATCTCGCATAAATTAATTGCATTCTTCAATATAGTTTGAATAACCAATAATTTTGTTAAGAAATACTCATTACCTTATTATGAGACACATAATTTAAGAGAATTATCTATATTATTAATTAGCATTATCGAATTGGTTAATATATAATGTTGAATGTGGAATTAATGCAAGGTATCTGAACGACATGGAGTATTTCGGGGGGTTTGAGCAGGAAGATCTGGACGAACTATTCGACGCCATGGCTGCGAATTACAAGGCATGGTGCTCAGGGTTCGCTCCGATGGCCGTTGGTGGGGACATGGAGTCCGTGGCGGTGCAGGAGTTCAGCCGAACCCTGTTCAATATGCGCCCAGACATTGCGCTGAGCGTGTTGCAGACCATTTTCCAAAGCGACATGCGTCAAATCCTCAACCTCGTCACAGTCCCATGCCACATCATCCAAAGCAAGAAGGACTTAGCGGTTCCCATCGTGGTCGCCGAGTACCTCCACCAAAACATCGGCGGCGACTCCGTCGTTGAAGTCATGTCGACGGAGGGCCACCTGCCGCAACTCAGTTCTCCCGATATCGTTATACCCGTGCTGCTGAAACACATTCACCTCGACATTGCAACGAAGCAGTAACGGATGGGAGAAACTAAGTGTAAATTAATTTCTAATCATAAAAACTTATATATATTTTTTAAATGTAATGTCTGAAAGAAGTTCTATATCATTCACAGGTTGAGGAGAATGATAATTTAGATATTTTTTTGTCTTAAATCTACCTACGTGATAGGAAATATGAAGGTTGAAAAGCAGAAATAAAATAGTTACTATATGACAGTATCCGAATGGGTTGAATATGGAAGAGTGTTTATTGGTGTGCGGATTCCATTATTGGGGGTTTGAGAAAAAAAAAATTAGGAGTGTGTCGGTTTCGAAAAGACGAAGGGAAATGGGGATGGAGGCTTGTGGGTGTTGTTTGTGATTAATTGATGTTAGTTGAAGTGTAGTGGTAGGTGATGGAATTGATGAGTAGTGGGAGTGTATATTTAATAATGTGTATGCAGTGGTGCACCATTGGGATGACTGGATCTGAATGGATTCTAGCTAAAATCAAATCAAACCTCGTTTCATGTCTCTTAGTTACTCCTTTCTATCTCATAATAAATGTTACTCCATTTGGAATGAATACATGGATTATTTTCTATATGTTAAAACACCAGTAATTTGAGTTGATAGAATTGTATTATTTATCTTTTCTATCCATTTTTCTTCTTTTTCTGATCATTAAACACAACTTCATAAAACAACAACTTATCCTCTGTGAGCAACAATTAGCTGGAAAATTGGAAAATCCAACACGTCATATTTAGATCTATCCAATTTAAAAATGAAATGTGTCGATTATGAAGGCCCTCGTGAAGTCCTAAAATCTTCATAAAATATGTGAAAATCTTTTGAAACAAATATGATGTGGTGAAAAGATTTCAAAATCTTTTAAACAAATATGTGTCGATTATGAAGGCCCTCGTGAAGTCCCTTCCCCTCATTCATGGATATACCATGGATGCGTGAAAAGAAACCCCACAAAATTGAAAGCACAAAACATTTCAATCGGTTGGAAAACAAGTTTTCTGCATCAAACTTGCTTTTAGAACATGTTGTCATCTGACAAATAACAAATCTCCAATGAGAAATAGTTTCAAATTTGAATAATAATAATAATAATAATAATAATAATCAAAACGTCTGCAAAGCAAGAAAATAAGAAACGCATATTTGATTTTGTTAGTTTGGAGAAAGTGAGATCTTGATCCATTACAGCCTAGACTATGTTTAGTCTCAAGGGTTTTGTTGGAAAGTGCATCCTTAAAAAGATGTACTATTGATTTGTAAGGGTCCACATCAATGATATAGTCAAATTAATATATATATATATATATATATATATATATATATATATATATATATATATATATATATATTATGAATTTTCACTTTATTAAATTGATGTTATGAAATTGAATTAGATGTAAATGTGATCTTTTAAGATAATAATGTAATAATTTAACTAAGTTTGTTGTATCTGACTCCCTCTCTTTGTAAGCAAAAATGATTATTTTTCTCATATTTTCTAACTGTTATGTTTTTTGATGTGGTTAATAATCATATAACCAACACATGTTCATCATAAAAGTAATTAAATATACCACTTCTCTATAAAAAAGAAATAATGTGAGGGATTCTTTTTCTCAATCTATATATATGTCAATTTTTATTGGTTAATAACTTTTGATTTTTTTTATCTTTGACACACAATGTGAAAGATCATTTATGTTAATAATCACGTTAATATGTTTTTTTTGTTTTTTTATTATACTTATCTTTCTAACATTTTATAGATTTAGTTAAGTTCTATTTTTTTATAAATTTATACTTCTAATTAAATGTTAACTAAATTTTTTAATTTATTTGAGTACTCAAAATTTTTATTTTTTAAGTCTCTACTTTTTAATTTTTGTTATTAAATGTATGATATTTTGATTATGTTGTCATTTTGTTTATTATTTCCACATATCATTGTATGATCATATAAAATGATTTGTAATTAATATAAAACAACGATGGACAATATTAGTGTACACTTTAAAGTAGCTCTAGGATTGCATGTCATGATAACTTTTAATAAATCAACATCATTGTATACTCATGTATCATTGTGTACATCGCTATTAGTGTACACTCGTATAGTGCTACGTTTGATACAGTGAAAAAAAAGAAGAAGAAAAGAAAGAAAGAAAGAAAATGGACAATGAATGAAAGAAAAATATCAAAAAAATATTTGACTGAATAACAAAAATAAAATAATAATAGCATTAAAATCAATTATAAAGTAATTGGAAAAACAATTACATTGAATAATTTATGTTTGATATACTTAATAACATTCATAATAATTTTTCACATGTACTAAAATTACATAATAGTAATGGTATGTATTCAATAAATTATATCTGTCAAATATAAATAAATATATATATATATATATATATATAACCAAACAACCATATAAATCACCAACATTTTATGTAGTACTAATGCTATACAACTAATTTCTTTACATTCTAACATATAGTCATAATATATCTTAAAACATTAATTTTATAACAATATCCATATACATCGTCAAGTATTAATAGAATACAACAACCAGCATAACTAATTGCATTATAGATATTCTTCACAAAACTTTTAGTGAACAATCTTAATTGGAACAAACATTGTTACAAGATGTCAAAAATTTTTAATCATATTTTTAATACATGGTGTGACTCTTACACAACAATGAAATGTCTTCAAGTTTTGATTAGATCACTCGTAAGGTTAAGGTATTTACATGTTTTTTTGTTGGTTCATTCGAAAAAATATTACTAGGAAGATATAATACTAACGAAACATGAGTCAATCATGGATTTGAATTTTCATCCTTATATAGTATTCAACTTTCTCATTTTTACTCCATGTGGAACTTAGACTCACACTTGGATTCCCAACAATCTTTCCCTCAAGTGTGAGTCCCAACAAAGATATCAAAGTCTGGTTCGTATGATGATCGGCTTAGACAAGACTCTATATCAAAAGATATTCCTGACAGTGGGTATTCGGTAGTTAGTTCGAGGGAGAAGTGTCAATGTGAAAGGACTCACACTTGAGAGAGAGATTATTGGGAATCTAAGTGTGAGTCTAAGTCTAACATTGAGTAAAAATAAGAAAGTTAAGCACCATATATGGATGAAAACCTATAAACTTATCATTTTAAGATTTTAGGTTAAGAATGATGTCAATCCTTAATGCGTATGTTGGACTTATGTCTTATTGGTATTGTGTGTCTTTGGTGATCTTTTCTCAACCCAACAATTTCATAGTTACACATATACTATCATTATATTTTTTTTCTTATTTAAAACATGCTTATCTCTTCTTTGAAAAGACAAGCATAAATCTTTTCTTATTTTAATTAATTAACCAACTCTTTTTTGTTTTAAATTTTTTTATTTCATTAATTATTTTTGTCATATATTAAAATAAATTATTTATAATTTTAATATATTATACGGACAAAATATTACATTATAAACATTTTAAATGTTACATTTAATGTATTATTATACTTATTTGGCGTATCTTAACACGGTGATTGTGCATACATCCATCAAGAATTTTGCCTTAATAACTTAATAAAGAGTTGAATCCTTGCCACATCTTTTCCTCAATGCAACACTTATGATCAAGTTAATATGAATGATCATCTTGCCACATCAAGAACCCAATAATTTCATTATTATATATATATATATATATATATATATATAATCTTTCCTTATTTTAATTAATTAATCAACTCTTTTTGTTTTTAATTTTTTATTTCATTAATTGTTTTTGTTATATATTAAAAAAATTATTTAAATTATTTATAATTTTAATATATTTTACGGAAAGAATATTACATTATAAATTTTTAGATGTTATATTTAATGTATTATTATATCTATTTGACGTATCTTATCATTATGCTTGTGCATACATTTATCCACAAAGAACCAGTAAAAGCATCATAATAATTGAACAAAATTTTTGACTTAATACTAACTTAATAAAGAGTTCAATCTTTGCCACATCTTTCCCAATGCAACACTTACGATCAAGTTCATGTGAGTGGTCCTTAAACCACGTTTCAAGATCGTGATTTTGTGATTCTCCAACACCAAATTTTATACCTGTCCTATCTAGATGGTTGGAGAAGTCTAATTGTAAAAAAAAAAAAAATTAACTTCTAATTTTTTTTTTATATCTTTAAAGTTTTATTTCATTCTAAATTTATCTCTAAATAAAAGTTAGGGCTACTTATAGTGGTAATTATGGACAATAACAGAGCTTTTTGGAGGTCCCATTTTTTTTAATGCATATAAAAATTAATATATAAATAAAAATATTATGTCTAATTATAGTATATTTGACCTTTTTAAATTTATATACTCTTATAAATAAAATTTTGACAGTTCAAATTATTTTTAGAGATATGTCATTATGAATTAAGGCAAATAAATCATTGAATAATTTGTGCACACTTTATAAAAATAGAAAATTGAATTATTTAATATCTATACATGGATTTCCGTCTTGATTTACATTTTTTTTCATCTTTATCTTTTAAATTTAAATTAAAATAATCATTTTATCAGTTTTATTTTTTAAGTGACTTATTTAAAAGTTAGTTTCTTTTTATTTATTTTTTAAAATTTAATCATTTTTAATTTAAGATAATTACTTGTAATAAAATTACAAAAATTATTTATATTTAATTTTATAATTATAATAGTAATAAATTTAATATTTTTTGTTATCGACATGTGATAGAGCGTATGTATTTTTACTAATATCTATAAAAAGAAAATCTTAAAATCTTTTATTTTAAAAACAGTTACACTCTCATGTTTTTTATTTTATTGTCGCGTTTAGGAGATGAATATGATATTTTATGCTCTAACTTTTATTTTAATTGACTTAAATTTTTAAAATGTTTCTAGAAGTATGAAAAATTAACCAAATTTATTTTGAAACATACAAAAAAATGTATGATCAAATACTTGTTATAACATAATAGTAGTTAAACTATAAGTGATTTTTCTAAGATTATTTTATTGTATAAAATACAAAGTTTATAAATAGAAAATTAATTATTTAAGTTTTATTTTATTATTTCTATAAAATTTTACTTTTTTTATTTTAAAAGATATTTTCATTTTTTTTAATATTAGAGTCATCATAAATATCTTGACATAGAGTAAAATAGTCTTACTTAATTAGAATTTTCATCTAAGTAAGTTCAGTTTTATTTTTATTTTTGTAATATTTAGGACCTTTGCATGCATATGAAAATATTATTTAAATGTGACTCATTTAGGTTCAAGATTGATCTTTGATTCTTTGTGATTATTAGGATATGTTGAGATCATTGATTTGAATTCTATGTAGTGTATTATATTCTACCATGTCATGTGAGAATAAGAGTAATAGAAACATAATTGAGTTAGTAAGGTTAATCTAGGTAAGAGTAATAGGATGTTTTCGTTTTATAAACATCCATAGAACATAAAATTACCCTTACATATTAAAGAGTTGAAATAGTAAGGGAATCTCAACCCGATATAAAATGAACAGAAACTTGTAGAAACTAACACCTAGAAAATATAAACTAAGAGATTTGAGAAACACAAGAAGAATTTAATATATGACAGACCTGGCAAGCTAGGTAATTGTAACACGCAACATTAAAATATATGGTATCAGTAGATTAAAATTAATCAAAATAACAGAATATTTCATTTTGATTCTTTGCTCCACAATACTTTATCCCTTTCTTGTTAGTTTTGTGGCTACCTTCTAGCTGGCAAGAAAGGAATCACAAAACCCACTTTGGTTGCCATATTTAAAAATCAAATCATACCTTTTTTTCCTTTTATTATTCATTCATTAATCAAACTTCCAAGTTCCATGTAAATATCATAAACCTCCACCGTCTCAATTCAAAATATCTTCCCAAAACTGCAAAAAATTTCATACTCTATTATAAGTGCATAATGCTACTTGGTCATGTTCCTTTCTCTATTAAAAAAATTACTTCGTTTACACCATGTTAATATTCATGTTTACATTGTTAAATTTTTTAATAAGTTTCTTAATGTTAAAATTAGTATTAATTAAATCCTTTCCATTAATCGAGACAAATATGTTGTCAAAATATCTGAAAAATTGATCACTTTATGTTAATTTAAAAATCGAAAAGTAATATCAAGAGCGAATTAAATATATTATGATATAAATATATAAGGGCAAAGAAGTATTTAACCGTCACTTTTCATGAAAAATACAATTCCTCCTTCTTCTTCGTTTCCATTAGTTTTAACAAATGTATTAATCAGTATGCAAATATAATAAAATATTGACACGGATTGATTTGGGAATTTTTGATCTTATGTTATCTACCTACACATTTTTAAATACTTATTCATTCGAAATTACTTTTCAAAGTTATAAAAAATAGATAAGTGTTAACTTTAATGACTTTAATACTATTTTTTTTTTTCGTTTTTATATATGATTTATGTAACATGTTTATAAAGTAAACTTTGAATATAAGATAAAAATTATATTTGTGATTTTAAAAACATTAAAAAAATAGTTAGATGTATGTTAATATTTCTATTATAAGAATTTAAAACTCGTTTGTTCTTCACTTCATTTCTTTTGTTGGGACTAATTTATAACCCTAAAATATATTTACCTTCCTCACATATAAACTAATGTTAACATTTTAATACATAATTAATTGTATAACTTAATAATTCTTTGATACTTGTATTCATATAACTTATTTAATTTGGTCCTATGTTATTAAAAAAATAGTCTAGAAATTTTTAAATTAGCATCAATATGTTTCCTGTTGTCATATTGTTTACCAACTGATGAAAGAGACTAATTTTATAATAATTAAAATTAAATAACTTAATCAAAACATCTAATAATATAAAAAAGTTGAATAAGTTATATAAATATAAAGACCAAATAAATAATTTATAAAAAAGATACAGGACATGTTCTATTGATAACTGTCCTCCTCCTCGTCTTTCATTCGGGGCAGCATACGGTTGAACTATTTTTTTTTTCCTTCTGAAATAAGGTAAAATGTATTCTTAGAAAAATATTTTTATCATCATACGTACATAGATGTATTATGCTATTATATATAATAAAATAATTTCTTTTAAATATTTAATGTAGGTAAAGGATACTCGTTTTATGAAATTATATTATATCATCAAAATCACATTCTTAAAAAGATTATAGCTCGAAATATTTTTATTTTTATTTAATTATATACAGCTGTAGTTAAAATTACTTTTAAAGTATAAAATATTTAAAAAAAAAATTAAATTGCATGTGTATTGGACATGCAAATAATAACTGTCATTCTCTACTTATCTCTTTTTCTTCTATTCATAGAACAAATTACTCTTATTGTTGTACGGAGGAATAGGTTGTTTCTATGACAATAAATAAAGTCAACTTCTTGTCCATTAAGATTGAATTTAACCTTCTATTACGTGTGGTGATTCAGTAAAATCTCGTCCTATAATAGAGAATTATGGCAAAGATTAATAGAGTTAGACTTAGAGGTTAAGAGCTTATTTATATTTATGATTTTGGAATTTTTAATTAGTCTTACTTTAGTTATGATTATTTTTTATTTATTGAAAAACACTTTATTTTAAATATATTCTTGTTTATATTTATTTTGAAACTTGATCGGACAAAAAAGAAATAGAGCTCTTACCGAAACAAAAATACGAAGTACTATCTTGATTTGATATGAAATAAAGAACATTAATATTGTGTTTTTTTAGAAGGATTTACTGTTTATGCAGAATGGGAAGGGAAGATTAGTAGGTGATTACCTTATTTCTTTGAGAGTGATAAAATGTGATGTCGAGCAATGATTAGAAAGATTAATTCCAAATGAAATCCTATGCATGATGAGATTAGAGGGTGACCTGTAACACCCCAAATTGGGTCTTAAAGTGACCCACTCAAATTTATGAAATTACCTCTCATAGTTCAGTTTCCTTGCATTGTGATTTATTCATTTCTAACAACATAATAAAAATTAATAACACAACTAAAAATTTATTATGGTTATAATAAAAATTTATTACTTCTAAAATTACTATTAAAAATAAAATAAAATCTGTATGTGAATAAATTATTTCACACCTTACATATTAAATTTATTTTCATACCAAATATTTTGTATTATTCATTTTTTTTATAATTTCAATCATTCAATAAAAGTTATAAAAATAATTCTAAATAATTTGTATATCATTTTATATTACTTTTAACAATAGGAACATCTCGATAATCTAACTTTTTTTATCTATTAAAACTTTTTTTAATATGTCACATCAGTCAATTCAGTCATAAACTTTCACACACTTCACTCTCTAATCCACTTCAAAATCACCTCCAAACCCCTTAAGGGTGTGTTCTTATTGAGTAATGAATTTGAGGGAGAGGGAGATGATTGATTTGAGTTGATTAGAAAGTGATGTTTATATTGTTCTTTTTTAGGGATTTGAGAGTGATAGTGGAGTAGATTTGAGAGTAAATTGTATGAAAGTTTGTGAAAGATTTGATTGATATGACTAATAAAAAAATTAAATTTAATAGATGAAAATGTAAAATGACCTAATTGTCCTTGGTATTAGAAAAGTATAATAAAATGATATTTTGATAAGTTGTAATTAGTTTTTTGATATATTATTGTCATAAATAAAAATATTAATAATATTTATTAATTGAAAAAATATTAAAATATATTTGATTTAAAAAATTTAATATTTTAATTTCCAAAAACACCACAAATGGAAATGGAATAGGTTACATGAAAATGGAACCGGTTAAAACGAAACCATGCATGTGCTTCACAAAGTTGGAATCAAATCCAACAAAAAGAGAACATATTTCATTCCATTATGGCAAAAACAAATCTGGTTCCATTAAATACTCACAAAAATAGGTTTGGTTCCAAAGAAGATATCTTCACAATTCCACCTCGTGAACGAACGCTCTGTCGCACCGTGAACCCTCTATCGCGACGTCAACCCTCCGTCGCGCCACTATCGTCGCCACCATCTCTCTTCTCAACAACCAACAATGGTGGAAAGGTAGCAAGTCCTAGGGAATATTCAAAGGAAAAGAAAGAAAGGAAAATGGAATGAGAGTGGTATGGAAGAAGCTCACCTGCTAGAGCTAAAATAACAAGGGCATAAGCGTAAAATTATCCCAATCACTCTCCAAGCTCACCATGCTAGCAAGATGTGATGCAGGGAGGGATGCCTCAAATCAACACTTTCCTTCGCTTTCAAATCTACGAAAAAGAACACAAAAAATCTTCAGAATCATCGCTTCCCATAATCTCTAAACAGTAAATACCTTCATAAGAACACGGTCTAAAAGAAACAACACCAACTTCACCCTATAATCCTTCTACTCTCTCCCTCTCCCTCAAATCATTCATCTTAAAAGAACACAGCCTAAGGCTAGTAAATTCATTCCCTCACCCTTTGAGTTAATATTTAATATCTCTTATCTCTCCTATACATTAATATCTTTTGATAAAATATCAATTAGTAGAAGTAGGGACTTAGTCCAATTTCTGGGCCTATAGACTTTAGGTCAACTTTGGAATGTCTTATCATATTCAAAAATCATATTGGTCGCGGATGATCAGGACAATACAAAACTTATCTTATTATTTAAATTATTACTAATTAACTTCAACTTTTAAAATATATATGATGTCTTTCTTTCTCTTTCTCTTTATCTCTCCCTCTCTATATATATTGTTTTAATTTGTAATTTAACAATAAGTTTTATCATCTTAATAATTATATTTATACAACACAATTCACTTGGAAAAAACTTAATTAAATATTTAAACTAATATTCATTTGACATGTATAGTAAACATTTAACTACAATTAATCAAAGATATTAGAAAAGAAAAAGAAATATTTTTTTAGTTTGAGCGAAAATTGTCTCGCTTAAACAAAAATTGAGTTAAGGTCTCATTTTTGTTTGAGAAAAAAAATTCCTTCAATTAAGAAAAATAGAAAAAAAATTTTGAATGTTGTTTATATTTTTGCTCAAAAAACCTATATTATGCAAGGAAACAAAATGATTTTCAAAGATTTTATCAAAAACCAATTTAACAAACATGACTCTCAAAGGCATACAAAACATGTCAATAAAGTCCAAAATTTATTTAAACATTGTCTTCGTTCATTTCAATTTAATCTTAATAATTTAAACTTTAGCATATATATCATTTATATCAAACTCAAACGAAAACAAGGGAAATCATCTTGTGTTAATTTAATCTTAATAATTTAAACTTATTATATATTTTATTTACATCAAACTCAAACGGATATAAAGGAAAAATATAGGAAATAGACTATATTTATCATAACCGTGTTTAAAATTCAATTTAATAAATTATATACCTTAACATGCTTAATATAACCACCAAATAAATTTCTAAATGAATAACTCAAAATATTCTAAAGAAAAATATAATAACCTAAATCTTAAATAGCAATAAATTTCAAATTTTAAACAACTTTCAACCAAAACATCACCCTTTCATAGAAATTAAAATCTTACGACTAAAATGTCTTCACATCCATGTAATCTATTTTAAAATTTTATAAAGAACAAATAAATTTCCAAAACTCAAGTAATAAAACTATTTTAAAATTCAAGGACTCAAATCAAAGTATACAAACGTAACAAAATTTTTAGTATATGTTAAACCAAAAAACAACCACTTTTTCGATTTACTCTACCTTGACAACAAAGTCATAAAAAAAAGAGAGAGAAAAGAATCATTAAAATAAATATAGACTGAAAGTGATAGAATAAAATTTATCACTAGCTCCTTAATTATTACCCAAGAGTGTTATCAGAGTTAAAATAAATAAGGTTTGAAGGAAAAAATTTTAAAAGAAAAAAGAGATGAACTTTTTCAAGAAAGGAAAAAAAAAGATAAATCACAAAGAAAATTAAAAGAAGGGTCTGCTATCCGGCTTTACTTTAAAAGCAATTGATTTTACAATATTTCACCAAGTATCTTGGATACTCTAACAAAAAGGAATTATATATTATTTTTAAATTATAGATAATTATGAATGTATGTATTTCTGAGACAAATTTTAGATAATTAATTATTAAATATGATAATTTACTAAATTAATATATATATATATATATGTATATATATATATATATATATATATATATATATATATATATATATATATGTATGCAAGCGCAAATACATCATGTTTTATCTTTCATAAAATATCATCAATTAATTTGTTTTTAACATTTTTTATTTTTAAAATTTCAAGTTGGACTAAAAGAACATTTTAAATGAGATGTATAAATTGATGTGTAATACATGAAATCTAGGGAACATTTTTCAAAATTCTTTCATCAATTTAACATGACTGATGTGTAGAGATTCTTTTCTAGACAAAATAACATCTATTATTTAACACATATTACATCCTTTATTTATTATTTTTGGTTTAATTATATATTTGGTTCTCATATTTGTTCAATTGGTTCAATTTTGTCTTTTTATTTTTATTTAATTTAGTTATATTATTTTTTAAAATGGTTCAATTTGGTTTGTTTCATTAAGTTGACATTAACACCTTGTTCGTTTAAAATTTAAAATTGCAAGTGTCACTTTACATTTATTTTTAATATTTTAAAAAAAATTATAAATTTAAAATAAGGATTTTTTTATTGAAATTAAAAGTTTTAAAAAAGAAAATTAATTTCAAAATTTGGGTGAAGTGATTGGATGTATAAATTCTAAAAAAATTATTTTAACATGTAAATATAAATTATAATTAGACTAATTATTAATTTGGTTCTATTTTGGAGAGAAACAACATTGTTCGATATAAAAAAAATAGTACTCAATTGGGTTAAAATTTCAAATATGAAATCTAAATTGAATACATAACACTGACATGTGGTACTAGCAATAACACATGACACTGACATTGTCACGTGACACTATCATGTGACACAACAATAACCTAACACATGGCAAAAAAAATGAAAATACTACAAATTAACACTTGACATTAACAAAGACAACACTAACCTCAATCGAACGAAAAATACCTAATTGAATAATTTTAACAAAAAATGGGCATTAATTAAACAAAAAAGAAAAAGAAAAGAAACCAAATTGAATAATTGAAATGAAAGTTAGGTGCAAATACAGATTTTAGCATATCTATATATAAATGTATATATGCATATGTATTGTACATGTTTTGAAATAATTTATGCTATATATTGGTTTTCCCATTGTTCCTTTACAAAACCAACTTATGAATACAAGTATAATAGTCTACATCCATGATAAGTCTGATTGTTTTCATCAAAGTTTGTCCAAAGATGAGAGAAACTTCAATGTCTTCTTCAAAGTTCATAATGACAAAGTCTACAAAATATATGATATTGTCAATATTTACAATCACATTTTCTACAACACCATATTGATTCTCCAATTCATTCATAGTTGAATTCTTCATTAGTTATGAATCAAATTCTATTCTTTACTTTATGCTTCGGTTCTTTCTTGAACTGAGGTCTATTCCTATTATTTTTAAATATTATTTAAGTTTCTTCCGATACCTATCTTTCCAAATTTCCCTATCAAAAATCACCGCAATTGGAATAAATAATGTGTGATTGATGAATTTGAGTTGAGGTAAGATACATATGTATGACATGGTGTGATGACTTAAGTTCTTATGTGAATGTAAATTATGAATTCTTGTGTGGATGTGAAGAATGTAGTGAATCTTAGGGAAGGATTAGTAGATTGGTGTGATGTAGGTGGTGTATCGAGAGGGATTTGAAGAAGTTAGTCTCACTCTGCTAGTTTAGACTCACATAGAGAAAGATATATAGTTGTGAGAGTCAAGTGAGATTCCTACAATTTGGAGCTTCAATATGAAAAGAATCAGACCTTATAGATAGAAATTTACTTGTCTCATACTCAAGAGGGATTGATGTCCCAACGCACTGACCGACCTTTTAAATGAGATAGGGGATCCATGATCCCCCCAATTTTTTTTCATTTAATTATATATATATATATATATATATATATTTAAATTATATTTATATATATATATATATTATATTATTTATATTAGTTTTTTTTTTAATTTTTCTTAAAATCTTATGCATAGTCACTTTTTTTGTCTTTTTTTTTCTCTTCATGTAGTTCCATCTATTTCTTACTTTTCTCTTTCTATCTAAACTTTCACCTTCAATTTCTTATCCTTTTCAAAATAAAATTGCACCACTATGAAATCGAGGAGTTAAGGAACATTTTAGACTGATCAATACTAATAAATCATAAATTTAAATTAATTATGGAATAGAATATCGTGGTAGTGTTGTTGATTGTATTTTTACTTAACTAGTAAGTTTTATCTAAAAAAAAAATTTGGTACAGAAAAAGTTTACATGAGTCCTATTATTATTGTTAAATATGAAGTTTTAAGAGTATTTACAAAACTATTTATTATTGTTCCTTATTAACTATTTATGTGTTTATTGAAACATATGATTAGTATATTACTTAAATTATATATAGGTCCCAATGATAAAAAATTAAAAACAATGAAAATATGAAGGCTGGAATAGCTCAGTTGGTTAGAGCGTGTGGCCCTTAACCATAAGGTCGGAGGTTCAAGCCCTCCTTCTAGCGAAGAGGTTTCTTTTCGGAACCTAAGGTTGATATTTTTCTTCCAAATTAGAATAGAATGGAATGGAATAACTATGATCTCTCAAAAAAAAAGTATAATATTAGGTTTCTTTTTTTGGATCTCTCCAAACAATGATAATATGAAGGCTGTTAACCACAAGGTCGGAGGTTCAAGCCCTCCTTCTAGCGAAGAGGTTTCTTTTCGGAACCTAAGGTCGATATTTTTCTTCCAAATTAGAATGGAATGGAATAACTATGATCTCTCCAAAAAAAAAGTATAATATTAGGTTTCTTTTTTTGGATCTCTCCAAACAATGATAATATGAAGGCTGGAATAGCTCAGTTGGTTAGAGCGTGTGGCTGTTAACCACAAGGTCGGAGGTTTAAGCCCTCCTTCTAGCGAAGAGGTTTCTTTTCGGAACCTAAGGTCGATATTTTTCTTCCAAATTAGAATGAAATGGAATAACTATGATCTCTCCAAAAAAAAGTTAGAGTGTGTTGTAGTCCTTAACCACAAGGTTGGAGGTTCGAGCCCTCCTTCTGGCGAAGAGGTTTCTTTTTGGAACCTAAGGTCGATATTTTTCTTCCAAATTAGAATGGAATGGAATAATTATTATCTCTAAAAAAAAGTATAATATTTTTTTTTTTATAATATGAAGGTCGGAATAGTTCAGTTGGTTAGAGTTTCCTTTTAGAACCTAAGGTCCGTATTTCCCAACAAATTAGAAAAATTAGAATGGAATGGAATAACTATGTTCTCTAAAAAAAAAGAGTATAATGTTAGGTTTATTTTTTTGGAACCTAAGGTCCGTATTTCCCAACAAATTAGAAAAATTAGAATGGAATGGAATAATTATGATCTCTCACAAAAAGTATAATATTTTTTTTTATAATATGAAGGTTGGAATAACTCAGTTGGCAACAGGTATCAAATTTTTGTCTCATCTCCATCTCCATCCGGTAATGGGTATAATCTCGTACCCATACCCATTTTCTTACTACTTCAATATTAATTTTAATTAACTTTTATAAAATAATAAAAAGTTATGGTAAAGGAAACATAATATTATCAAATATTCAATATTAGAAGAATAGTTATTTCTTCAATATCAAATACTTTAAAATAAATTATAATTATTTACATTTTAGAGTATAATACCAAATAAAATTTCATGAGAACCGACACATTTATTAAATTTGCAAATATTAACGAAACATAGTTGATAAAATTAAATTTTTGTTTTAAAAAATATAAAAGGAAAACAAATATTCAAATTAAAATATATTTTAAATTTGTGTTTACTTCAATCTTTTAAATTCTAATGAATCTTTTTTTATACACTAATAAAAGTTATAATACATCATTTGATCAAAATGGTACAAAAAATAAATAATAATCATAATAAAGTTTAAAATAAATTATAATTGTTTACATTTTAGATTATAATACCAAATAAAATTTAATGAGAACAAACACATTTATTAAAATTTAAAAATATTTTTTAAAAAATATAAAAGAAAAACAAATATTCAAATTAAAATATATTTTAAATGTTTGTTTATCTCAATCTTTTACATTCTCATGAATCTCTTTTTTATACACTAATACAAGTTATAATACATCACTTGATCAAAATGATACAAAAAACAAATAATAATCATAATAATAAAATTTTAACATAGATCTTGTATCTTTTGAACTTCAATTATGTTAGATGGTGATACAAAAATATTTATGACAATTACATTAAATTTTTATATTGTAGTAAATAAAAGTTATTTATACAATTATAGTGAAAAAAATTACAGTATGATTGATAACGAGTTAGAAAATAAAAAATAATTAGATAAAATATATCGAAATAATATTCTACATAATGAAAATAAACAGCAAATACAAATATTAAAAAATTAACAAATGTTTAGAAACAATTTGAGAGACTATTGAAAAAAATTGCACGAAGAAAAACAAATTTATAATTAAGGGTATGATAATTTGAAAAATATCTTAGAGATCTAAAAACACTTTTCAAATATCAACATATATACTCAATGGTTGAGAAATAACAAAAATTATTTTAGTGAAACAAAAGAGTTCTTCAAATGAAACAAAAACTAATAATAATAAGTATTTTTTTTTAATATTACCTAATAAACGAAAGGTTTGTGCTATTAAATACTTAAACTGAATTCTCATGTGAAAGGAAAATATACAATAAATAAAAATATTAAAAAATAATAGAAATATTCAAATGTGAGACATAATTTTTTTTTAATTTACATACATATCTTTAACATAATTACATAAAAGTTATGATAAGATGAAAAATATAATTGAGATGTGAATGAGTTTCATGATAAACCAAATAATTAGAAGAAATACAAAATAGTATATATATATATATAT
>Ga0214545_1004459_pt1 | contig 26158 bp, 14 predicted proteins | sample CNSS4metaG_FD_160064 | JGI IMG/M metagenome (GOLD analysis project Ga0214545, IMG submission 160064) | Root nodule microbial communities from cowpea collected in UCLA plant growth center, Los Angeles, California, USA - CNSS4 | ecosystem: Host-associated > Plants > Roots > Nodule | place: USA... | reverse complement strand
GTTTTCTCCACATGATCACCGCCTACCAATGTCTTTTACAGTTAAATTAAATGATTGGTGGTGTGATTGTGGTCATTTTCAAGCTGTTCGACTGCCTTGTCATCACGTAATAGCTGTTTGCTCTTTCTCACATATAGACCTAACCACATACATCCACCCAGTTTATAGCCTCTACAACATCAACAAAGCTTATGAAATACAGTTTCATCCGGTTAAGAATAAAGAATATTGGTCCATATACACCGGACCAAATTTCATTCCAGACCCAAACATGCGTCGTAGGGTAAGGGGAAGACCACCAACTAATAGAATCCATAATGAGTATTATCACACCTTTAAAAACTAAAAGCAACACAAGTGATAAGAGTTGAGACACAATCTTTCGGAGGTTATCTCGATCTTCTAACAACATGTGATAAAAGTATTTTAGGTGGAAGCTTCTGGGGCGATAGAAGAAAGAAGAAAAGAAAAAGATATGCTTTAAAACAAGTCACATGCTATTTTTTCTTTTAAAAAAAAGTTGTCTATATTTAGGATGATTTTGAACAAATGTTTCTGCATAACCATGGGGTGATGCTTACATTAATAATAAGTTGTACTAATCCTTTTGGTATATGAGTAATTTCTGGAACATAATATTGTTATCTTGTGTGTATGTGTTTTCACATGGCAACAAAACTTTATTTTTAGGACTTAATATCATCTAAGATTAGCAAAGATCAATTACAAAACATAATCAATTTTGACATTTTTGAATTTTTAACATTTATTTGATTATAAATAACATTTTTGGCATTCAGTGGTCATTGAGTATTTTATCAAAATAAAAAAATAAAATAAAATTCATTTAGTTTGAATTACCCCACCCAAATAAAACATTTAAGAAGTAAATAATTTGAAATTGGATCCATTCAATTATAATATACTTTAAAAAATGAAATTTTCGCATTTAAAAACAAGGTTAATGTTTAAAAATCTTAATTGAATATCAAAATTGTTTAAATAAAAAGTTATACAAACCAAATTGAACGATTGGGGTCCTTAAAAGTGTCTTTCTATAAACTTAACGTGAAGGTGAAGGCAAAAAAATGAAACACAGTGAGCGGGGCTCACGAAGGAAACTATAACACGTGTATGGAATTTAATATGTACAGTGATATTTTGATTACTAAATTTTGACAACTTTCTCTTATAATAATGATGTGTCATTTTTTAAATGGTTTTGAAATACGAAGGATGAAAAAATGAAAAAATAAAAAACCATTTAGAAAATGACACTTCATATTGTAAAAAAATTGTCAAAATTTAGTAGTCAAAAAATTATTTTTCATTTAATATATAGAGTGATTGGAATCTTTCGAGAACTATAACGATTTTTTTTTATCGACAAAGAATAAAATTTTAACTAAAAAGAATACTTGACAGGGGTAGGTTCTGCACAAAAGATGTCATAGTTTGGCATAAGAACAACAAAACAAAACTCAGCCTCCATCAAATATCTAAAAAGATCAGCTATGAAGTAAAGACAGAGTATTAGGCCAGGAAAAAAACTATGCCCATGTTTGAGAAAGACCTATATCTGCACAAAGAACCCAAGAGCCATTTGAACCTATTGCATTAATAATCTATTAAAATCTAAACTCCCATTGACAGCGGCAAGCAAGGAGAAAAAATGGTAGACTACTAACGTCTAAAGCAATGCTCTATGTGAACTAAAAGACCGCCCATTGGAGCAACGAAATACGTTTCTCGTAATTGGTAATAGCTTGTGCCACCATAGTAATATAGAGAATGGTGGAAGAAGAAGGAAGTCGTCCTCACCATTGCAGCTTCACGGCATAGAGTTTATGTAATGTACTCAACACATAGCCAGATGAAGCATTCTAAAGTGGCATAAGCATTGATCACTGTAACAAAGGGTACGCACCCAGATTCTATCTAGTGCCAGTTACTCACACACCAGTAATCGCCCAGAAATCATTTTGAATGGAGGAAATCATATATGAGCACCCTACACGGCAGTGGATGATAGCTTGTGCCAAGCTAAATTCCACGTGGAGAATGCCCCTGTCTTTGGTCAGCAATTAATCTGGCCTGGTACTGCTTGGTACCAAATTGTTTTTTCTCACAGTCTGTTATTCCAGTAATACTTGTTCCTTCCTTTTGAGAGTCCTGATTTACATCGTATAACGGTTTCTTTTATCATTAGGAATTGCTTATATATTTTACGTTCTTAATAAAAAAATTGAAGGTTCTATCATATTTCAAGTCTTTTATTAGTATTCTTTGTTTTAGGACAACTTTGAATTCGTCAGGTAATTTTAAATTTTTGATGCAAAATATATAGTTTTTTAATCATGAAATTCATACTCTTGGAAAAGATGACAAGTGTTAATTAAAAAACAAACAACAATGAGACCTAACTCCAACTACATAAGGCATTGACACTACTCTCAACCCAAAACTTTAAGACAATAGGTTTATGCGTCTTTATTCTTATATAGTGCTCTACTTTCTCATTTCTAACCAATGTGAAACATAGACTCACACTTGGATTCCTAATATTAATAAATCCTCTCAATTCATGTTCCAATCAATAGACACATGATCATAAGATGAAGTACGGTTGGAAATCCTATCTTGTGCCAATACTCTTAGGTAGCTATTAAACACGTATGCATAGTTGAAGTCACACGAGTGTTGACGTCAATATCCACAAGTGTCTTCTCACCACTAGCTTCTTTAATTAAGAGTTGTCTCAATTTTTTTGGCTTCTCTAGCAGGTCTCCTAAAAGATCCTTCATCCCCTAATGAATTTTGATCATTAGCCATAGCTCTCGTAAGAAAAAAAAAAGCACAAAACATTAATAACATGTACATATAAACTAACACTATTTAACAAAACACATAAATTTATACAATATGAAATTCATAAATAAGTTATGCACCAGTCATCAGTGACGGAAATCGGACCAAAATCTTAGGGGAGCCAAAATTATTTCTTTTTATATGTAAATTATTTTTTTCTATATTAAAATAAAATTATTTCCTTACATAATTTTGTATATTCAAAACAAGCATATATGATAATAGAATCCAGAAAAATATGATAATAATATATATGAAAGTGTAACATAAAGTTTATTATCAACAATCATATATTAAAAAAAGCAAAATTTACCTTTAATGTTTCTCAATGTTCTTTCAATAACTTAAAATCTTGAATAATGGAATCATAACTGAAGTTTGTTGCAATATCCCTTCCAATAAGGATTATTATAATGCTTGTTATAAAATCTTTTAAAACCTATAAAAAATACACTAAAAAAAGTTAAAACATGTTGATGACAATAAATTGAATGCCAACTAGAAATCAATGAAAATCAATTCAATTACATGTAACAATAGAAGCATTTGAGTCAAGTCGTATGCTTGGTTTTTTACTAAAAAGATAGCACAGTAAGCAATATGCAACATTTTTTAATTGCGAATACCGAATACTTTAGCCATGAAGGAAATAGGTTAAATCATGTGTATTAAAATCTTCTTGGATAATCATCTTTAGTAGACAACGAATAATTTTCTAGATGCATTTGATATGAACCCCATTTTAGATAAATCCTTCGTACTTCATCAATTTGATTTGATGGGTATTGTCAAATTTGAGGACGTTTTCCCAAATCACATTCTAAAATATTTTCAAATTCATTGTATGTAACTCTAGGAACTTTAGATAGTTGTTTTTTATTTTCTTCATTTTTTGGATTATCGTGAAGTTTCTCAAGTTTAGATGACGTAGATACATTTTTTCCATCTTCATCACAAGCATTCCTTTTGAAAAAATAATCAATTCTTTTACTCTTTATCATAATTTTTCCAATGTAAAATTGTCACTCCTTAGCTATTTCAGAAAAGATAAAATTATGAATATTCCAACCAAATTAAATCTCAAAACCAAAACTTAATATTTTAAGAAAATTAACACTTTCTAAATGGTCCCTTACCTTAAAAGTAGATTCCTAATATTTTTTTTTCCTTATATAAATTCAAAAACTAAAATACCTCTATCTACACAAAGAAAGTTTAATCAATAATTAGAGCATGATTTTATGACCATAAAAATATGCCTAGAGCGTAGAAAAGCCATAAAGAAGACGAAAACATATTGTTTTGAAGAAAAAAAAGGATAAAAAATGAACTTACTCAAAAGAAAGAATTGTTCGATCCAAAATATTCCTTAACTCCTCAATTTTGTTGTGGTGCGATTTGATTTTGAAAATGATAAGAGATTGATGGTAAAAATTGGAATGGAAAGAAGAGCATAAAAAGAAATGAAAGTACTCAAGAGAAAGAAATCAAATAAAGAAATAAAAATAATTTATAATAGAGAGAGAAAACATGATTTTTAAATTTAAATAAAACTTTTTTAAAATTAAATTATATAATAATATATAAATATATTTTTAAAAAATATATATAAAAAATAAAGAAAAAAAAAGCGTTGGGGAGCCACGGCTCCCCCTGTCATACATAAGTTCCACCATTGCTAGTCATATATATATGTATTCCCACATTGTGATCTTCTCGAATTGCATGTACATTATCAACTAGAGGATCTTCATCAAAATTTATCATTGATTTAAATGGATGGGTATCAACAATATGAATTTTAGTCATATTCTACTCATTAACATATATTCTATTTTTTGCCATGAAGAACAATTGACCAATGTTTAGACGCGTGATCTTTTTCATAGAAAACCGTATATGCTTGTTATGCCATGATAAAGTGGTCATCTCAATAACCCGCATTTCGAAAATCAACTAGTCATACCTGATTCATCTATTCTAATACTACTCTTATTGTCAATCCACTTACATTTGAAAATTGGAGTAGTAAGCATAGAATAATCAACCTCCTAGACCTCTTCTATTATACATAGTACATCATTGATCCAAATATAATATTTTTATCTTTGGATGTGAAAAATTGTATCGACTTAGCTTCAAGACGAACTCCACTATTTTGTATTGTACTTTTATCACTCGAAGACTTCGTATAGAATGTGCAACTATTAATTTCATAACTTGTACAAGATAGGACATCAAACTTCAATCCATTTTCTAGTCACATTAAAGTCTCAGAAGATTTTGAATCTTTCAACACCTTAGCTTTAAACCAATGTATGAATATTCTGTTATACTCCATCAATAACCATTTCTTTGATTGTCTTAGGTTATTGTCCTTCACAATGACTTTGGGTGCAAATAAGTAAGGGATCACTTCATTTGTGTTATTCAGTATATGTGCTTGCAACATTCTTCACATGATTTGGTTACCACATTTACACCTCAAATGCACTTACTTGTAGAACACTTGTTCCTAAGAACCAAAGCCTATTCTCATCCTATCATGTATAGGCTTCGGTTTCATAGAGAACTAAAGCCTACACCTCTGTCAAATAAAATATTTTAAAATATCAATGACACTTTTAAAATTATTGGCAACTTATAGGGAACGGTTCCCAGACAATCGAAGCCTATTCATGTATAGATTTCAGTTCTATGAACAATTGAAGCCTATATGTATACCAGTTAAATGATTGAAGCCTATTCATGTATAAGCTTCGGTTTTTTAGATAACCAAAGCCTATACGTTCCTAATAATTTTAAAAATGTTACCGAATTTTTATAGACTTCGTTTTTCTTAAACTCTTATGCATATTAGGCGAAGTCAAATGGCCTTGTTTGCACTAGTGAAAAGACCAAATCACGACGATAAGGTATAAGTATTTTTGGTTTACAAATGAATTTTTATGATTACCAACAAATTTTGTGTATCAATAAATCCAAATTTTTGGATAGTTGATGGCAATTTTTTATCTAAGAGAGGTAGCTTTTCACGTAACTAAAAAATATGATAAGCTCCTTGTCATTGCGTCACAAAAAACATAAACAAAAAGTATATGAAAAATCACCTAACAAACTAGAGATAAACTTTCCATTGAAAATTTATGATGCCTTCTAGAAATATATTTTTTCTTCAGCTGAGCACTTTAATTGATTAAACCAATTTTCAGACTTAGTCAACCTTTTTGTGTTAGAAAGAAAAAATAAAGAAACAGAAAAACTATGTTCCAAACCACATCTGTTGTTTTTCACCAAAATCTTAATTAAATAGTATTTAAGTTTGTCCTTTCTAAATCATTTTAATAGTTTTGATAAATTATCGTAATTTCTTCCAATGTTTAAAAGTCTTAGTTGTATACATAATTTTTTAACGAAAAAAAGTTAGTTGATTTTTCTTTTTGAAATCCAAAGTAAATAATTGCAGCCTTGAAGTGTCTTTCCAAAAATTGAATGTGAAGGAGACACAAAAATTAAGAATGCACTTTGAGTGGGTCCAGCTGGAAAATACAAAACACATTGAATTTAATACCTTGATTATTGGTGGATCAGGAGAAAAATATACGACGCGTAGAATTTAATATAGAGTGATTATTGGTGGGTCGTAACGAACTTGGAGACCACATATAAATCTAGGCTATTATCTTTCCAACAACTATTTTTCGTTCCTAACAAAAAAAATATATATACTTTTTTTATTAGCATTTTCTGTATTATGACAACCTATAATTCATCAACTAATTTTAAACTTCGACGCAAAATATATTGTTTTTTTTTAATACGAAATTTCTTATCAGGCTCTGCTATAAGATGAGATAACATCTTTAACATTAGTGCTTTACATTTGAAGAGTTGACTTCAATTCCTTGGATGGGGTTCGCTTCTTCTTCATCATGTTCGTCCTTCTTAAGATCAGAACCGTATTTCATATACGATGTGTTCATCAACTTTTGGGGACAAGACATCGGTAGAAAGTTCGTTTCTCATCTCCACGCTGTCCTTTTACAAGCCCAAGTCAAAACGTTGTTTAACGAGGAGAAATTTCACGAGGGAATGAAGGTGGAAGAACACAAGCGAGCAATAGCGTGCTCTAAGATTGCAATAATTGTTTTCTCAGAAACATACACTGAATCTACCAACTGTCTTCTTGAGCTTGAAAAAATCATTGAATGCCGCCAAACTTTTGGCCAAATAGTTCTGCCCGTATTTTACGAGATTGACCCGTTGGATGTACGTCATCAGAAGGATGATTTCGGAAGAACGTTGGCAGAAACTGCACACAAAAGTTATTCAGGAGAACAAATGGAACATGCGTTGTCCAGGTGGAGTCGTGCACTCACCACAGCTGCAAGTATCATTGGTTGGGATGCCAGAGATTTCAGGTAAACAAACGAATCCTTCTTACTTACTTTCATTTGAGACTGAATGAAACATATGTTAAGGTTGTGCTTTACTTTCCCTAATACATTACCATTCATATTGAAGGCATGACGCCGAACTTGTGGATGTTATTGTTAATCGCGTTCAGACATTACTGGACTATCAGGACTTCGTTATTACCCAATTTCCTATTGGATTAGAGTCCCATGCGGAAAAAGTGATTAGATGTATTGAAAATCATTCCACCAAAGTATGTATGTTAGGGATATGGGGAATGGGAGGATCAGGTAAAACTACCTTCGCTAAAGCCATCTATAATCGAATTTATCGTCCATTCATTGGTAAGAGTTATATTGAAAATATTGAAAAAGTTCGGAATCCAGTATACGGAACGCATGTTCATTTGCAAGAAAAACTTCTGTATAATGTCCTAAAGACGGACCTCGAGGTGGAAAGCGTTGCGATGGGAAGAACCATAATCGAGACTGAACTTTCCCGAAGAAAGTTGCTCATTGTACTTGAAGATGTGAATGAGTTTGGCCAATTAGCGAACCTATGTGGGAATCTCAAATGGTTCGGCAAAGGAACTGTAATAATCATTACAACTACAGATGTTCGCGTCCTGAACCGACTCAAAGTTAATTATATTTATAAAATGAATGTTATGAACGAAAATGAGTCCCTTGAGCTTTTCAGCTGGCATGCCTTTGAGGCAGCAAAACCAAGAAAAGAGTTGAATGAACATGCTAGAAACATAGTTGCTTATTGTGGAAGACTACCACTAGCTCTTAAGCTCTTTGGTTCATTTTTATGTGGTACGACAATGGAAGAGTGGGAAATTTTATTGCCAAAACTAACACTAATTCCCATTCCTCAAGTTGAAGAGAAGTTGAAAATAAGTTTTGATGGTTTACGTGACTCGGAAAAGGATATATTTCTTGTTATATGTTGTTTCTTTATCGGTAAAGAGAGAGGCTGTGTCACAGAGATACTAAATGGTTGTGGACTACCGGCTGATATTGGAATAACAGTTCTCATTGAATGTTGCCTCATAAAAGTTGGAAGGAACAACAAAATTGACATGCATCCTTTAGTACAACGCATGGGAGGAGAAATTATTCGTGAAAGATGGCCATTGGAACCGGAGAACAGGAGTCAATTATGGTTTCAGGATGATGTAGAAGATGTAGTGAAAATGTATATTGCAAGAACATTCTTTGTATGATTTTGAAACTTCTTTTGAATGTGTTTTCTTTCTAAGTGTAATGCATGTGTTTTTAACTTGTGAGACTCAACATTAAGTATCAGTAATCTACTAGTATCGACGGATTTCTTATTATGTTTTTCTTTACTATTTTCATCACAGGGAACAAAAGCTACCCGAGGATTGTCCCTGAGACTGCATTCAAACAAAATAAATTGCCTTGAAGCTCACACTTTCAAGAAAATGAAGAGATTAAGACTGCTACAATTGGATCATGTACAACTTAATGCAGATTATAGGCATCTTTTTAAAGACCTGAGATGGATTTGTTGGCAAAGGTTTCCTTTTATATACATTCCGAACAACTTTTATATGAAAAATATAATTGCAATTGATTTTAAGCATAGTCATCTTCAACTCGTATGGAAACCACCACTCTGGAAACAACCCCAGGTATTCATTACATTGCCTTTTCATGTAAAATTCATAGGTTAATTAAAATAGAAAGATTATAATTGGTTTCGGTTATACTGATTACAATTTGTTTATTTTCCTCCCTAATCTCTTGTTAACCAACTATCTTTGTAGGTTTTAGGGCGATTAAAATTTCTTAATCTTAGTCACTCCAAGTACTTGAGAGAAACACCTGACTTTTCAAGACTACCCATTCTTGAACGGCTCATTCTAAAAGATTGCCCAAGTTTGTGCATGGTACATCCATCCATTGGAGATCTCTGCAATATTCTGCTGATAAATTTGAAGGACTGCACAAATCTAAGTAGTCTCCCCAAAGAGGTATATAAGTTGAAATCTTTAAGAACTTTCATCCTCTCTGGTTGTTTCAAGATTCACATATTTGAAGAAGATATAGTGCAGATGGAATCCTTGATAATTCTAGTTACTGAAAATACAGTTGTGAAACAAGTGCCCTATTCAGTTATAAGTTCAAAAAGCATTGGATATATATCCCTACGTGGATTTGAAGGACTGCCACATAATATTTTTCCTTCAATCATTCGATCTTGGATGTCACCAATAATGAATCCACAATCTTATATTAGTACGTTTAGCATGGATATGGAGAATAATAATTGGCGTGACCTTGTGCCATTGCATAGCGGCCTTGCGAATGTTAGAAGTGTTTTGGTTCAATGTGACACAGCCTTTCAACTGTCTCAGCAAGTGAAAATAATTCTAGCTGAATACGACCTAAATATTATAGAGTCAAGAATTTCAAAGCATCAGTTGAGGTTTTCTTTGATTGGTGTTGGATGTTACAATGAATTCCTCAACACTCTCAGCGATAGCGTTTCTGAGGTTCCTTCTCTAACTCTTACCTTTGTGTACATACCTTCACCATTCACTTTAGCTATTACATAAGACAACATGAAATAATGATCCTAATACAGTATTTAAAGGAAACCACAAAACTCATCTTTTTGCACCAGTCGTTTCTATAGTAGAATGCTTCATTTAAAAATATTTGACTTTAATGATCATGCTACACATGAACCATGTTTGTTAGATTCCCATTGATAGTAAAATTATAGTGAAAGTATAAGTTGATTTGTGTATTACATTGTAATTTGATCAAAAAGCTTATTTTTGTGTTTCCCATTGCTTATCGAGATTGAAACTAAAAGGAATAGTTGGCACAACAAACATCCATCTCATCCATATTTTTTATACGGTAGACCCATTGAAGATTATTGTGGTGACTGATTCCAAGAATAGATTGTAATTTGGAATGACAAAAGAATTATTATATAGATGACTAAGCCTTTGATATGCTGATACAGAGATTGGCATGCAGTGAGTCTTGGGATGTTTCTCTTCCAAATGACAATTATCCATACTGGTTGGCTCATATGGGTGAGGGACATTCTGCTTCTTTCACTATGCCTCATAATTGTGACACGAAGGGAATGATTTTGTGTGTTGTTTATTTATCAAGCCCTGGAATCGTGGCAACTGAATGTCTTACAAGTGTCTTGATTGTGAATTACACAAAGTGCACATTCCAGATTCACAAGCGTGACACAGTATTTTCTTTTAATGAGGAAGATTGGCATGGCATAATATCAAATTTAGGATCTAGAGACAAAGTGGAGATTTTTGTGACTTTTGGTCACAAATTGGTGGTCAAAAACACAGTTGCCTATCTGCTAAGTGGTATGGAAATGGAGTCTGCCAAAGGACCATATCTTAAAGAAAATTATTAAAAAAATGGTAATGTGTGACTGGTCGTAAGTTAATGTTCTTCTTTGAGAACAGAGCAGGATTCCCTGAGTTATGGAATAAAATCTAGTGTCCTTGTTTACAATTTAACTCATTGCATTGTTTTTTGTTCTCTGTTGAGTAGTAGTTTATAGTTAAGAAATCTAATGTTTATTTTGCCATGTTTCTCACTCCTCGCATTCTTATTGGTTGTACAAAGTTGGTTGCATCACATTCATTAGTTCTTGTTTATCCTCACTTACATTTCTTGCATCACTTTCAAAACTATAGGCACCTAATTCAGTACTTTTATGACATAAACTAGGCCCTCTGTCCGATGCAGCAAAACTAATTTTAGATGAAGTATGTTTACATGAATATGAACCTAAAAGATGTTATCTGATGATCCAGCCATGTGAATCATATTCTACAGTTTGCAATAATTTAATGCACAATCGAGTTTAAAACAGTAACAAGCAAATCGGGGGTTTAGAGTTGGCAGTTGCAAACAACAAAGAGTCACAAATTGGTAAGGATATAGGGTTGCACAGAATATTAGTGTTTTTCAAACTGGGGAAGAAAAATGTTTACCGTTTGTTTTGATCCACAAAGAGCAATTAAAGGAAATTATTTAAGCTTTAGTACAGTGTCCTTTGTTATAGTTTATTTATTTGCACAGTTTCTTGGATTGTACTGATTAGGGATGGCAACGGGTCGGACATGTATAGTATCTACTGCAACTTGACCTGCAAAAAAAATTCACACGATATCAGCCTCACTTTTGTGTGGGTACCCGTCTAAAAATATTCATGTATTTTAAAATTCGTGGGTATCATGGATACCATCAAATATTTAAAAAAGTATATTTCATAAATATTTAAAATTAAATTTAAGTAAAATTACAAAAATAATGTAAAATAAAATATTAATTTAATTTAATTTAATCTAATAAAATATAAATATAAATATAATTTTAATTTTAATTAAATTTAGCTTAATAAAACATAAATTTAATTTTAATTTTAATTTTTTACGAATAACATGTACATGCGGGTACGGATAGTATGATATTCGCATCCGATCCGTTTATAAGCGGATATTAAAATACTCGTAACCCGCTATTCGCGGGTACCAACTATACGTTATGGATTTTATCCGCGGATACCCACAAATATGTACTAAGTAGTAGTCTATAGTTAAGAAATGTAATGTCATTGAGTTGTTTATTCTATTTCCTATCTAGTTGTTATTTTTGTAAACTTTTTCCTCTTTTACCATCATCAATATTGTATCAAGAAATAAAAAGAGTTGATTTTCAGGAATTAAGGTAAATTCAATTTAAAATGTGTTATGATTTGTTGCCTATTAGTTTCTATGTTTGGTTCAACATTATATGAGTGTTATCCATTATTGAATTAAATTAACACATTCTAATTTAATTTATGATTTTTCATTACTCTTCGCTCTCCTTACTTTTTGTGTAATAATAACGATGATGATGGAACATAACGAGGCCAGCGAGAGTATTATCACACCTTTAAAAACTAAAAGCAACAAAAGTGACACTACAAAAAAATATAATTTTTACTGTCAATATGTTTTTCTGACTGTTATACTAGACCGTTAAAAAATGAAAAACTTTTTTGTCAGTTATTTAAACCGTTACAAAATTTATATTATTTAAATATTTTTATTTTAATAATGTGAATTAATTTACTTCGTAACTTTGAATTTTGAACTCTTTCTCAAAAATTTCAAACTGGTTTGTTATCGTGCCATTTCTTATCAATCAAATTTTCTCACATTGGTTCCATACTCCATCAGTTTCTAAACCATGACTGAACAACTCAACATCGCATTCTTTCCCTCTTTCTTTTAAAATCGCGATTCTTCGTCCCCAATTCTCCACCAACCAACGCACGGCGAGGAGGTACCTCTCGTCCAGCGGTGTTGTCGCCTTTCTCTTCACCGGCGACGAGGAACTTGCAGCCCTAGCCAACGGCATCTTTCCTTTTTTTCACTCTGGTGATTACGAACTCACAGCCTTAGTCGGCGGCGTCTTTCCTCTCTCTGCACCGGCAACGAGGAGCTTCCAGCAGTGTGTCTTCCTTTTCTCTTCATCAGCTTCATCTACGACGAAACATGGTACATTCATCATATAAATGACCTGGAATTGATTTTCTCTTTTTACAGGTATATGTTCAATTGTTTGATGGATCCTACAGGTTTAAATATCACATTCACTAAACTATTTTACTTCTATGGTGAGAATCAATTTTAAATTTCTATCAAATTGATTATCCATGAATAAATTTCTTTAGTAGAAAACCATGATTGATACATAGTAATCAAATTCATGATTCTTGTTTTGAGCTTAGTTGTGAAGCTTCGCAGAGCAAAGGAGCAAATATAGATGGCAAAAGTTTAAACAGAACCTCTTGGACTTGTACATGACTAATTGCATGGTTAAATAAATGGTTTATTTGTCTTTAATAATCAATATTGGTATAGCAAAGATTCTATTAAATGATTTCTAGATGAAAATAATTGTATGGATAGTGTCATCTTAAAACATATTAAAGTATAGTAAAGTTTCCCAACATATATGCAAACTACAATAAGAGTTGAGGTAGGTGGGACTTCTTAAACTACAAGAAAACGATTTATTAGTAAATAATTGGTTTAATTACTCAGATCATATCCATTTTGGTTCGAAAATTTCAAAATGGTACTCACTTTGAACTTTGTCTCAATTTAGTACCTAATTTTGATTATTGCATCAATATAGTACCCTCCGTTAAGTCTTCACAAACGGTGTTAATTACCTTGCCACGTGTCAGCCTCTGGATTTTTTAATTTTTTTTAATTTTTTTTTAATTTTTATTTTTTTTTTGAATTTTTTAAAAAAAAAAAAAATTTGCCACGTGTCAAATTCTTGATGTGACATGTGGAATTGTCAGTGACACGTGACAAGGTATCACCACGTGGCAAGGTATGTTCCAAGTGTCATTATTTTCATTTCAACTTAGTCCTCATATATGTCTATTTGTTTCAATTTAGTACCCAATTTATTTGTTTGAATTTTATTCAAATATTTTTTTTAAATGGAGAAATATTGTATCTCTCTTAAGAAAAAATTTGTTATTTATATAAATGTTATATTGATATTTGTTACTAAAAATGAGTTATAAAATTAAGTATTGAAATTTATATTAAAGTTAATGGTAAAAGTCATGAATAACGTATTTGTAAGTCATTTTTAATAACAAATATAAATATAACATTTATATAAATAATAAATTTGGTCTTGAGGGAGACACAATATTTCTCTATTTTGTAAAAAGATATTCAGACAAAATTTAAACAAATAAATTGGGTACTAAATTGAAACAAATAAACATATATGGGTACTAAATTGAAACAAATAGACACATCCATTAGTGCAGTAAGGACTTTTGGCACCGATTATTTTTTGTATTTTTGCCCTGGTTCCATAATCGAGGCATATTAGGGTGAGATCAAAAGGGCATGACTTTTGGCCTCAGGTGTGCGAACCGAAGCCAAAGCACAATCTGCAGTTTTTGAACCCTAACGACCATCTTCTTCACGCTACTACCATATACAGTTTTATCGACCACCGCAGCCTCGCACCAGTCCATTCAACCACCATGGAATCAACCAACCTGCAGCAGAACACGAACGACAATAGCATTGTCGACGCGAATATCGTGACAAACCACCTCTGCAACACGAGCATATCGAAAATCGTCGTCGCGAGAACGAACATGTCAGCGCCTGCATCGCGAGTTCAGCCTCACTGCGAGCTACCATTGAAATCACTTACACCTTGAAACATCATCTTGATGGTCATAGAAACCCTAATCGCGCCACCAAGCACCTACAATGAGCAAAACGCGCAACACGTTGTGGTGGCTCTGAATCGCGCAACAGAGGTTTGATTTGGGGATGAAGAGGAACAGTGTTGCGATTCACGATTTGGGGACCTAAATCAGACATATGGCCTCGGTTCAATTAATAATCGAGGCCTAAAGTGCATACTGCCTCGGTCCTATTCCACCCGAGGCCAAAAACTCTGCTGCCAATGGCATTTTTGAAATTTTGAGGTACTCTGGTGCCTTATAGGCTTCGGTTGCCTTTTAACCGAGGCAGAAAAGTCCCTATAGGCTTCGGTTGACTTTTGACCCGAGGCAAAAAAGTTCAAAAAATTACAAAAATGCCACTGCGTCCTTATATGCTTCGGTTCTGCAATAACCGAGGCCTATAAGGCGATGTAAAAGCAACAAATTGCACTAGTGATCTGAGAACTAAGTTGAAATGAAGACAATGACATTTGGCATGTACCTTGCCACGTGGCGATACCTTACCACGTGTCACATCAAGGATTTGACACGTGACAAAAAAAAATTTAAGAAAAAAATTCAAAAAAAAAATTAAAAATTAAAAAAATTCAAAAATCAAGAGGCTGACATATGGCAAGGTAGTTAACGTTGTTTGTGAAGACTTAACGGAGGGTACTACATTGATGCAATAATCAAAATTGGGTATTAAATTCAGACAAAGTTCAAAGTGGGTACCATTTTGAAATTTTCGAACCAAAATGGGTATGATTCGAGTAATTAAGCCTAAATAAGTTTAGTGACTAAAAGTGATAAGTTACTATAGTGACCAATTTAGATACCAATTTAAAAAATAAAAAATTATTGGTTACTAAAATAGTCACGGTTATAAATAAAAAATTATAATGGGTTACTAAATTAGTCATTATTTAATTAGAGACCAATTTAAAAACTAAGTCACTTTGGTAGTCAAAACCTAGGTAGCTAATTTTTAGTGACTAATTTCCTTTGGTAGCAAAAACCATTGTAGCTAATTTTAAAAACCAATTTAGTGACCAATTATATTTTTTTTATTCATAACAGTGACTATTTTAGTAACCAATAATTTTTTACTTTATGAATTGTATCAAAATTAGTCACTATAGTGACTAACAACTTTTGGTCACTAAAATTGGTTGCTAATGAAGCATTTTCTTATAGTGGCAACAAATAGTGTTCTCAGTTCTGAATTTGGTGATCATATTGACATTTGGTGATTATAATTTCAGCCATAAAATTAAAACAATTTAATTTTATTTGTAGTACTCTTTGATTGGTTTATAGGTGTAAAAAGGTCGGTTGATGGCCATTTAGAGTTCAAACTTGGAAACAAAAGTTCATAGTGTCATGAAACAAATGTGTCTTATAAGTTATCCTACAATGGCCATGAAACAAATGTACCAATGAATGACTAAATTAAATTATGAATTTTTGTGTTTTGTTCAATTTAGTTCTTATTTTAGTTAAATAATGTTCAATTTAGTCTTTGTTTAGTTAAATAATGTTAATTTAGTCCTTTTCATCATCCTTGACCCTTAACTTCATCACCCTTGAGACTCAACTTCATCACCACTTGAGCCTTCTAACTCTTAACTTCATCACGCCCTGAACCTCCACTTCGCCACCCTCATCGTCGTCTTTGTCAACTTCTGTAACACAACCAACCTAACTATTATCTCAACTCTCTAAATGTCCATGACAATAGCCAACAACTTCATTTAAATCATGTCATGACAAAACCCATACCACTTTATCTCCCAAACCCTAATTCCCCTTTTATCCCCAATTTCATTTCAAAATATAGTCATCATTGCAACAACTACATTCATTAGAGTGCCATGTAATAAAAAACTATCCACGTAACACAAACAATGTAACACCCCATTTAATTAATAATCGTAATTAAAGGAAACGCCACACCAAAATAGTATAGTAGCGCAGTCTTAGAGTTTCCACATAACGCCTTACAATAATCCAAGGCATACAATGATGCCAAACTAAACCAGATACAGAAATTTAACAGAATTAAAATGGAAGTTTAAAGGGCAGCCAATACATGGGCCGTGGCCCTAAAAGAAAGCCCAGAGTAGAAAAATCCAGCCTAGATGGCTAAGCAGCGGAGTCACCGTTCTTCTGTTGACCGCGAGGACCTCTCGCATCTGCTCCCATCAATAAATTGATGATCATCGCAAAAGAGAAGAGCCACATACAAGACAACCAGACAAACAAACAAGGTAAGCTAGAGTAAAATAGTTCATCAAATAGCAGCATGCCATTACACAATCCAAGCATTTTATATATCATCCAAACATGTTCTGACTTCTCAAACAATACACTAGACTCTGACTTGACTCATCCGGATACATATAGTCTGGTCGGATTCAGCGGATGCTTGCACTTGTGGTGAATACCTCTGCTCACCCCCGAGCTGTGTTACAAGTGTTACAATGAATCATTCCCACACACACAAGGTTAGTGTAACATCCCGTTAGGATATTATGAATTTAATAAAATAAAACAAAGGAATTAATTACATAATAATTAATAAAACCTCATTTCCCAAAACACGGGAAATTTAAAACTTTATTAATTTACCAAAAAGTCCATAAATACAAAACTGCAAGAGTAATCAAAATATTCCATGAGCCTGTACAACCTATTTCAAAAAAAACCAAGAAAACATAAAGAAAAAGATCCCACAATCATCCCCTCTCCGCAGCTAAGCCTCACCAGCTCCACCTGCATCATCACCTACTCACGTGTACCGCGTACATGATCATCGCCAAACACAAGCAGATAGGGTGAGCTAACAGATGAAACACATATAAATATACCAAACACATATATACATGTATAATCGATAAAAAATGATACATCAAAGACACAAACTCTTCCCTATACCGCATGGCCACAACCAAATATAATATCCTTTCATTTCCCACAGCACTTGCTCCATTCCCATCACATGGCCACTACCATGTACAGCGATGTGCCTCATGGAAGACTCGTTACCTTCCCTCCACATGGCCACCACCATGTATATTAATGTACATCAGGGAAACTCATTCTAGTTCGTCCACATGGCCACAACCATGTTAGCAGTGTTCTCATCTTCTATTAAGTATCTCAAGGCGCCTTGCTGCCACACCTATTGGCCACAACTGATAGAGCACGTGCAGAAACCATGTTACGGATCATACACCGTAACGCCAGGTGGAGTTCCCAAATACGAACATAGTCCGTAACGTCCCAGGATTACCAAACTTGTCAGTGAATCACTGAGGAGGGCAATCCATCCGGACCCATTCGTACTGGCCACAACCAGCACACTCACACCGGAACACTCGCCAACCCGAGCCACAACTCAAGGTTCCTCGTGTTCATTCGCTATCCTGAGCCACAACTCAAAGGAAGTCATTTTGGGCCACAACCCATAGAATGCCACGTGCTTAACCCTTATCCTGAGCCACAACTCAATGATACGTTCCGGGTCACAACCCATGGAACACCAACAAACTCACCATTGAGCTATCTTAGAAGCCTTATAGATCACACATCACCATTCAAACTTCAATCAATCCAATACTACAAATTTATTGCTTCTAAACCTATCATTCATCCATCCTTGGGCTTAAATTTCCATCTCTCACTTAAGCATTCCAGTTCATCTCGCTTAGGCTAGGTTACCTCGCCTGAGCGAACACCATACACAAAACCAACCACGAACCCTCGCTTAGGCGAGTCACACTCGCTTGGGCCAGTTCACGTTTTGCCCAACAACTCTCATCTCTCGCTTGGGCTGCGAGTTAAACCCCCATCAGAATGCTCTTCAAACTCTTGCTTAGGCGAGAGACTCCTGCCTTAGCGAGACGCATTTTCGCCTAAGAAACAAACCCCGCCTGCGTGAGATGCGCAAACAACACACTCGAGTCACACACAGATTCTCACTTGGGCAAGTCACACTCACTTGAGCAAGATGGTATGTCGCCCAAGATCAAATCGCCTCACCTGAGCGAATTGCTCGAGCATAGAGAGGTTTTTGAGTCCCTGCATGTCTCGCCAAGGCGAGCCTAGCTCGTCTGAGCGAGAATTGCAGGTTTTGGCACTAATTCACGCACACACACACTACACCAGAGACTCTAAACACGAATCAAAACATACCAATTCATTCAGCACCATTTCATTAGACATATGAGCAGATTTGGACTCGAAAATATGCCACAACCACCTTAACCTTGCATAATCACAGAATATACCGAACACAACCCCAATATATACATACATCTAGGTCAAATTCCAATGAAACAGTACCCAAAACCCACAACCCCAATTTCCCTCATGCGCAACACGAAATTCAAGCACAGCTTCATCAAAATCAATCAAAACAATGCAACTAAGATAGAATTTCGGGTTCAGCTCCCCTAACCTGGAATTTCATCGCTTAAAACTTGAATTTGGGAACCTTTCCGAGAACACCAACGCCCGCCACACTAACTTTTAGCAAAAAGAAAGTTAAATTTGAGTCCACAAAGGTTCGAACCCACACCATGCCAAAGCCAAATCACTACTAAACCATCAGGCCAACTCATGTTTCTTGTTTACACACACAATTCAAGCATTATCTCATACGAAATGTGGCCCAACATATTATTAAAACAATAATAACTAAATAACACACAATTGGCATACTTAGGACTCGAACTTAAGTCCTCTCACACAATCAAAGTACTCTCAACCATTTGAGCTAATACTTTTCCACATCATACATAACAGAATTTAATGTCATAAATGCACTACCTACCCGCATTTATTAATTAATTATTTATTTAATTAATTAAATTCTGCGGATCTTACAGTTAGCCCTTAATGAGTTTCAGGCCTTCTACTACTCTCACCACAAGAGTCAGTCCGTTCTAAGTGAGACTAACTGACTCCTTAGGGTGTCAGGATGCAACCTTACCTTGAATCCTTACCAGACCATATAGATGGGGCACCACCATGGACACCCACTAACAGGGGCCATGGAATTACGTCCCGACCACTGAAGCACGACCTTGAAATCTCACCTAGAGATTCCAAGGGATTACGCACTGACCACAGACCAAACACAAACCAACAACAAGAAACACTTATCATGCTCATAATATCATACCAACCTCTGAAATCAATTCTCATTCGTACCACATGTTGAATCCATACCACTGGTCATTCTCAAATCCATGAGTATAGGGCCTCATCTCATACCAATACCATGCCTCTTTAATTTCTAACCCACTCATTAGTTTCACATGCCAAGATCCCTCCATCACATCTATCCAATTTATAACCACAAATCATACCATGCATTTCATTTCACAAGCCTCATGCATCATACAGAATAGCTCATAAATCAAACCATCCAATTACCAATTGAAGAAAACACACAACCTGTAGCGGATCTCGCTCAAGCCAAGAGCCCTCGCTCAGGCAAGAGGGGTGCTCTCGCATAGGTGGTAAACCCTCGCTTAGGCGAGATCGTGATCAGTGCTGGGAGGTTCTCGCAGGCTCGCTTAGGCGAGCCCTGCCTCGCCTGAGCGAGACAACCTCTCGCCCAACAATGAGGTCCCTCGCTTGGGCTAAACCACAGCAGCGTCCCAAAGCTTTCACTCCTCCTCGCTTAGGCAAGTGGCTCTCGCCTGAGCGAGACAGTGCCTCGCTCAAAACCATAGCTCTCCACCTGAGTGAGAGTTCGCGAAACCCCTAGTTTGCTCCTACAAGTCTCGCCTGGGCAAGTTAGTCTCGTTTGGGCGAGAGTAATAGATCTCGCCACTATTTCTCCTACAATAGTCACATGTTCGCACCCAAATAACAGTACAAGGCAGTTCACACATTCAACACAATCATATAGTTCATACAACACCCAACAAACTCTAAATCAGCCAAAAATCATTCAAGACCCAAAACCCTAACTTCCCCGTACCTGGAAAAAGGTTTAGCAAGGACCCTGATGGCACGACCACGAGCACAACAACTCTAGGGATGAACTACAGGGCTGAAATAAAGGTGGAACAGAACCAGTAGATGGGGTTAAAAGAGGATCCTAGCTAGGAATATGAAAGGTGATTAAAGGGGGACCAGCATGAACTAGAAAGGGATACTTACGTGGAGCAACGAGTCCTCTTAGCTCAACGCAACAGTGGAAGCAAACCCTAGCAGAGAGGTTGACGACTGTAGTTCAAGGTTCTCTGAAATGAGTGGAAAGTGTGAGTTAGGGCAGACTATGAGTGGTTTTTATCCTTTGGGCCAACCTTTAGGCCCAACAGTTGTAAGGCAACCCTTAAAATATTAGGACAAAAAAAACTGAGCCTTACAAACAATGTCACTTTATACAATGTTGTGTTATAGATTTAAACGGTGTTGAGAAAAAGGACAAAATTGAACACAATTTAACAAAATACATACCAAATTAAAAAAACTTGACTAAAACAAGAAACAAAATAGTATTTAAACATTGTGAAAAATAAAAATTAAATTCAAAATAATATAAAAAAGTTGTGGCGGCTAAAAATAATTAACAGAAATAAAAATATTTCTGACAGTTTCTTAAATCACTAAATTGGAATGGCTAATAAAAAATAGCTCTTTTAGTCTTCAATGTAATTTTACTTTTATGTTTGTCCTCACAAATATATCACTTTGTCTTTAATTTATTCAAATATGTCAATTTTTATTTTAAATCTAATGATATATTTTGATGTCATCATCGTCCGTCACTTGACCAATTTTAGCAGAAACCAGAAACAATTTTAAACTACACGGACATAAAAATAAGAATAAAATGACATGGATAAAAATAAAAATAGATAGAGTCGGGGAAAAAACATTTAACTCTAACTAGGGTTTAAACAATGTGACAACCGTAATTGTTATGACTGCAAAATGCTTCTGAGATGTAGTTTGAGTTTTACACTATTGCTTCGGTCTTATGGTAATAATTTGTCACAGCTTAAATTATAAAATTAGATAACCAATAAATGACTGAATTGTTGAAAATTAGATGACTTTTCACATTTTTCACGAGTTTAGATACGCTAATTCGAAGTCAATATAAATGAAAAAAAAAATGCTTGTTTAATAATTACAACAAAATGATATTGATATAACGGTATATAAATTGATTAAAAATTAATTGAGGCGTTCGATGTTCTTCTAAATTGTATTATACTTTCTACTTCGTTCATTATTATAATTACCTCTCTCCGAGATCTCTGTGTAATGTGAAAGAGGTACATGTCATGTGCTTCTGAAGCGTAAAGGGATATGTGCATAATTTTAAAAGAGATGCTTTTAAAATAAAGGTTTAAATATTTTTTTCGTTCTCATTTTCGTTTGTTAAAATGGTCCTCATTGTTACTGAATGTTTAAAATAATCCTTATTTTCACAATTCATTCGTGTTTTATTTGATTCTTTTCTGTAACACCGTTTAAATCAGTAACGGAGCCTGTATAGGTGGTACTGTTTGTATCTAATACTATATACAATTGGGAACTAACAAAAGGTAAGTTTTTCAATTGAATAATATATCTGACCTACTTCTAAATTCAAATTTTTATCTACAAAAGGTAAAAACATTGATGTATCAATCTCTCAGCATTTTGAAGTTAGAAAAAAAAATGGAAAAGAAATTCAAATCCGAAACTTTTAATTAAAATTTCTTTCTCTCTCTTCCTCAGTCTTCTCACCTTCCATTGTCTCAATTCTTTCTCTCTCTTTCTCATACCGCCTTCTTTCTTCTATCTCTCTCTTTCTCGTTCTCTCTGGCACTGCTTTCTCATCTTCTTCTGTTCATCTTCTTCTTTTGATCCAGTTCATCTTCTTTTTTTTCTGAGCTTTGTTCACCGCCTTCTTTCTTCTTTCTTTCTCTCTCTTTCTCATTCTCTCTGGCACCGCCTTCTCATCTTTTGTTCATCTTCTTCTTTTGATCCAGTTCATCTTTTTTTTTTTTGAGCTTTGTTCTGTTCATCTTCTTCTGTTCATTTTTTTTGTTTACAGGCTTCAACTAACGCTTACAAAGACATGCATCTGAGATTTGTCGTTCATCTGTCCATTTTTTTTGTGGATATCTTTTTTTTTGCTTTCTCAAGCGAATTGTTATTGTTCTTTATGTTTTTTACTGAGATCTAATGGTTTCTTTGCTTGATCTTATGTTTACAGTGAAGAACACAAAAAAAGGTAGCAACTTTTTTGCGCTTTTTCGTTTTTCTACCATATTTGGATGAATGTTTTGCTCTCATATCTACTTATTTTTGTTGTATTTCTGTGTTAGATGAATGTTTTGCTATCATATCTACTTTTTCTGGTTGTATTTTTCTGTTCGAGGATGTTTTGCTCTCAGATTCATGAGCACGGCAAAGAACACCAAAAAGGTAACAATTTTTCTGCATTTTTTCGTTGTTCTAACATATTTAACTAAGTTTTTTGTTGTATTTCTTGTTTGGATGATTTTTTTGCTGACAGATCTATTTATTTTGTTGTATTTTTGTGTTGGATGGATGTTTTGCACCCCATATCTACTTTTCTTTGTTGTATTTCTCTGTTCGATGGATCTTTTGCAGTCAGATTCACAAGCACAGTGAATAACACAAAAAAGGTAGCAACTTTTTTGCGTTTTTTCGTTTTTCTACCATATTTTGATGAATGTTTTGCTCTCATATCTACTTATTTTTGTTGTATTTCTGTGTTAGATGCATGTTTTGCTATCAGATCTACTTTTCTGGTTGTATTTTTCTGTTCGAGGATGTTTTGCTCTTAGATTCATGAGCACGGCAAAGAACACAAAAAAGGTAACAATTTTTCTACATTTTTTCGTTGTTCTAACATATTTAACTAAGTTTTTTTTGTTGTATTTCTTGGTTGGATGATTTTTTTGCTGACAGGTCTACTTATTTTGTTGTATTTTTGTGTTGGATGGATGTTTTGCACCCCAGAACTACTTTTCTTTGTTGTATTTCTCTGTTCGATGGATCTTTTGCAGTCAAATTCACAAGCATAGTGAATAACACAAAAAAGGTAACAACTTTTTTGCATTTTTTCATTTTTCTACCATATTTGGATGAATGTTTTGCTCTCATATCTACTTATTTTTGTTGTATTTTTGTGTTAGATGAATGTTTTACTATCAGATCTACTTTTTCTGGTTGTATTTTTCTGTTCGAGGATGTTTTGCTCTCAGATTCATGAGCACGACAAAGAACACCAAAAAGGTAACAACTTTTTTGCTTCTTTGCGATTTTTGTTCTTCTACCATATTTAAACATTTTTCCTTGTATTTCTTCTCTTCTGGATGAATGTTTTCTTGTGAGATTCATGAACACGGTAAAAAACACCAAAAAGGTAACAACTTTTCTTCTTCTTTGTGATTTTTTTGTTCTTCTACCATATGTAACTACTTTTCTTTGTAGTATTTTTCTGTTGGATTAATGTTTTCTTGTGAGATTCATGAACACTGAAAAATAACACAAAAAAGGTAATAATTTTTCGTCTTCTGTCATATTTTTAGTTCTTCTACCATATTTCACTACCTTTCTTTGTAGCATTTCTATTTTTGATGAATGTTTTCAAGTCAGATTCTTAAACACAAAAAAAGGTAGCAACTTTTTTGCAGTTTTTCATTTTTCTACCATATTTGGATGAATGTTTTGCTCTCATATCTACTTATTTTTGTTGTATTTTTGTGTTAGATGAATGTTTTGCTATCAGATCTACTTTTTCTGGTTGTATTTTTCTGTTCGAGGATGTTTTGCTCTCAGATTCATGAGTACGACAAAGAACACCAAAAAGGTAACAACTTTTTTGCTTCTTTGCAATTTTTGTTCTTCTACCATATTTAAACATTTTTCTCTGTATTTCTTCTCTTCTGGATGAATGTTTTCTTGTGAGATTCATGAACACGGTGAAGAACACTAAAAAGGTAACAACTTTTCTTCTTCTTTGTGATTTTTTTGTTCTTCTACCATATATAACTACTTTTCTTTGTAGTATTTTTCTGTTGGATTAATGTTTTCTTGTGAGATTCATGAACACTGTGAAAAATAACACAAAAAAGGTAATAATTTTTCGTCTTCTCTCATATTTTTAGTTCTTCTACCATATTTCACTACCTTTCTTTGTAGCATTTCTATTTTTGATGAATGTTTTCCAGTCAGATTCTTAAACACATTGAAAACATCCAAAAGGTAAAAACTTTTGTTCTTCTCTTCAATTCTTTGTTCTTCTATCATATGTAACTATTTTTCTTTGTAGTATTTGTCTATTAGATCAAGGTTCTTTTTGTGAGATTTATGAAATTATTGAAGAACGCGAAAAATGTCTATGTTTTTCTTCTTCTATCCAATGTTTCCTCTTCTACGTATCTAACTATCTTTCTTCGTATTATTCTTCTGTTGGACCCATCTTTTTCTTTGTCATTCATTAACTAATTGAAGAACACCAAAAAAGGTCAATGTTTTTCTTCTTCTGTCCGATTTTTTCTTCTTCTACCCTATGTAATATCTAACTCATTTTCTTTGTAGTACTTAACAGTTGGATCAAGTTTTTCTCTATCAAATTCATTAACTAATTGAGGCAAGGACATCCATCAAGATTTTGGGCAAAATAGTTCAATGAACTCATTGAGCAACATAAGAAAGGTGAAATCGGTTGAATCAATAGTTATCTGCGAGATGATTTAGATTTTTTAAACTTGTTTAATCAATAGTTATCTTTCAAAAATCTCTTATTTTGTTATTAACAAAGTTGACTAACAATTTTTCGTTTTTAAAACTTCATTTATTTTTTTCTTTAATTAACAAAGTGTAGTAACATACTTCAAAGTTGCATTTTTGAACATTATCAACATATATTTTTTATATTTAATTATTTTATCTTATGAAATTATTTTATATATAATATTAAATGACTTTAATATATTGATAATAGTCAGTAACAATTTTTCAATTTTAAAACTTCATTCTATTTTTTTGTCTTTTTCTTCCAAATCTTATTCTTCACATAACAGACCTGCAATATTTTTTGTAAGGATGAATATATGAATATGGTGGGTTATTGAGAAGAATAAAGGAGCCAAAAGATGTTTGTTGAAGATACAAAGTTGTGCTCGAGACATTTATGCAATTCCTAAGAATAAAAGAGCACACAAACTAATGCAGAAAATTTAATCTTTGGGTAGAACATTTATGTTTGACAGAGGTTGAAATGGCATGTTGGAGAAGGTCTGCATGGGAAGATACAACATTCATTTAATTAGTGAGGGAGTGTCATGTAAAAAAAAAACATAATGGGTGGTCTGTATAATTAATGTTTTAAAGCAGTAAGTATCATATCAGGACACTTTAAAAACCTTTACAAAGTTTCTTTAAGAAGGTAATCAATTTTTTTTTAAAAATTCAAAGTTTTTGGGAGAAGATAACTAATTTTTTTAGAATAAATTAAATTAAAAATTGTAATAAAACAAATTTATTAAGATTTGGTGTGGAATTTACAAATATTACACGATATTTACTAAAACGTTTTGCA
>Ga0214545_1004457_pt1 | contig 26174 bp, 9 predicted proteins | sample CNSS4metaG_FD_160064 | JGI IMG/M metagenome (GOLD analysis project Ga0214545, IMG submission 160064) | Root nodule microbial communities from cowpea collected in UCLA plant growth center, Los Angeles, California, USA - CNSS4 | ecosystem: Host-associated > Plants > Roots > Nodule | place: USA... | reverse complement strand
AAGTCAAATTAAATATTTTTGTTGTTTTTTAAAGTAGAAATAGATAAAAAAAAAAAATTTACAGATATAATACCTAATTTGTTCCTCTAATTTTATTTGAATTTTTAAAAAGATTTTTAGTTTTTTATTTTTTCTATTTAGTCTTTTAATTTTTTAAAATTTGTCCAATTTAGTCATTTTGGTTAAATTGACCTTAACATCGTATTCATACATGTCACGTGTCAATTAATAGAATTTCTAATTTCTAATTTTTTTAATTAAAAAAACGTCACGTGTGTTTGGTCATGTTGTACCATGAGTCATGTTACATGATAATGAATTTTTTTCAATTTAATTCCCTATTTGATTTAATTTAGTTATTTTTATTTTGGATGAAAAATAAGAGAATAAATTATTTTTTAAGAGAATAAATTCAACTTCCTTTATATACAAGGGTGAGAGTTTTGTATTTATTATTGAAAACTTGATAGGAAAGATGTCTTCAAATGTATAGAAATATTTAGGTTTAATCACACGGAAGGTCTCCATTTTCATTACAAAATCTCAATTGGGTCCTTAACTTCAAAGTTATCTTAATTGAGTCATATTTTTTGAAAATTTGTTCCAATTTGGTCCTTTGGCATCATTGACAACGTTAAGTGTGTGCCACGTGTCAGCATGTTATTTTTTTTTTACTTTTTTTTTCTTGAAAAACAGTTGACACATGTTAAAATAGGGTTTTGCCACGTGTCAGCTTGTGATATTTTTATTTTTTTTTAAGTTTTAAATTTAAACAAAAATTGTCACGTGTCAAAATATGATTCTGTCACGTGTCAATTATTTATGTGAAAGATCTCGATTTGATCCCTGTATTTGTTATTTTGTCTCAATTTAGTCCTAATCTCATTTTAATCTAAAGTAGAGATCAAATTTAATTTTATATAAATATTATAATGATATTTTTATTATAATAGATATTTTTTAAATTCAAATGTAAGTTGTTTAGAAATTATTAAAACAATTTTTTTAAATAAAGTTCAATGCAAAATTTAAATTTAAATAAAATTAATTTGGTTAAAAATATCTATTATAATAAAAATATCATTATAATATTGATATAAAAGTTAGATTTGGTCTCAATTTGGAAGAGATGAAATTACTTTAGATTTAAAAGAGATTAGGACTAAATTGAGGCAAAATAACAAATACAGGACCAAATCGAGATTTTTTACATAAATAATTGACACATGACAAAATCATATTTTGACACGTGACATTTTTTTTAATCTAGAAATCGCAAGCTGACATGTGGAAAAATCATAATTTGACGCGTAATAGCTATTTTTTCAAGAAAAAAAAAATCACAAGCTGACACGTGGCAAAACCCTAGTTTGACACGTGTCAATTGCTTTTTTTAAGAAAAAGAAGTGAAAAAAAATTAAAAAAACCACGAGCTGATACATGACACACTTAACGCCGTCAATGATGTCCTAACAGAAAGGACCAAATTGAAACAAATTTCCAAAAAATAGGACCCAATTGAAATAACTTTAAAGTTGAGGACCCAATTGAGATTTTATAACGAAAACTAGAACTTTCCGTGTGATTAAACAAAATATTTAATATATAATTTATTTTGCAGTTTTAATTATACTAAATTATGTATTAATTTTTATTGTATTATTAACAATAAATAAATACATAAATTTTTGGTGTATTATTTCGGTTTTCTCAAAATGATTTACCAAGATATGCCACTAATTCTCTCTCTCTCTTTCTCATCTTTCCCCACTCCACAACCCTTTCCTTTGAGAGCCCTTATCATCCTATTCTTCATTTCCCTCTTAAACATTCATTTGGAAAATTTTGAAATATATTTTTTATTTTTACTTCAAATCATATCATTTAGAATATTAAATTTATATTTTGAACTGTACAATAAAAAATAAAATAAAAAAATATATTTTAGATTATATAATCAAAAATATAAAATTTATTTTAGATTATACGATTTAAAATATATTTTTTATTTCACATTTTAGATTATACTATGTAGAATACAAAATTTTTGTATTCTAAATTCTATAATTTTAAAATTTTTTGAATTATGTATTTCGGAATTCAAATAAAATAGAGGATAAAATTGAAAATTTTAAATATTGAAGTTCGAGGAAGAAACTATGGAGTTGCACGAAGAAGCAGCCCTATGGGGAAATTCACAAAGAATTCAAGGAAATCCACCAAATAAAAACCTCCTTTTAATTAAACCGAAAGAGTAAAAGTAACTTTACTAATCTTAAAAATAACCAGTACCAGAAAGTATCTTTTACTAGAAAAATAAATAAATTTGAGTTTGCTTAGACATTTAAATTTCGTGTACCTCTTATTAACTCAAATAATTAATACTGTAGCAATTTAGTTATCATAATCTTCATAATAATTATTCCTTAATTATATCTTTATTATTTTTATTTGTATTGAATGAGTTTAATAAAGATTTTGGATGAATTTGTTTGCGTTTAATGTTTATTTTAACAAACAATTTTCTGCTTTTTAATGAATAAATTTTATCTGCATGATTTGCATTGTCTATCTTTTACTTGTATAGAAATATCCCAAAATGTTGTTCTGCAAATAACGTTTTATTTTTTCGAAAAGAGATTGAGAAAATCACTCTCCTGCACTCGAACAAAATTTCATGTTCCAGTTATTACGAAAGTTCAATTTAAACCCTTTCATCTCAGAATCAAAGATAGACATGAAAAACAAGGGTTAAATAAGATCTTCTGTAATTTAACTTTTCCACAACAAGACATTTATACAAAATAACATGTAACATAAAAAAAATATATAATAACTTGGGTATATCTATAATAAACACCAAAATATTATTAATAAAAATATAAAATATAAAATTCAGTCACAATTTTTTTCCTTTGAACGAGTACATTTAGACTTCAAACAGAATTCCCATCAAAAGCATAGACTATAAATAAGCCTTTTGTTAAAGCCACCACCTGTTCAGGTTTATATGAAATATTTTCCATTGATAAGAAAAGAACTTGTTATTTGAATATTAACTTCAAACAATTGTGCATAAATAACCATTTATACAAAATAGTTCACAACTTCAGAAAGCAAATCCAGAGTGGAAGAAGACTCAGTCTCAAACCGTTTTCACCCCAAGCAAGCAGCAGCATCAATCCACAAGATTTTTCAATCAACAGGAGCAGATTAACAAACAAAAGAAATGGTTCTACTCACACTCAGTCATTCAAATGGCCACCCAGAATACCCTGCATGATGGCTATTCTCTGGGATGGTTGGTGCTTGTGTGCTGCTTCCGGTTGCTTCATCATTACTGCTAGAATGAGAAGAACGAAAAGGCCACAAAAAGGAAAATGGATTTCTCCTTCCCTGGCTCTCCCTACCACTACTACTTACCCTTCCACTTCTACTTCTACCATTTGTGCCTCGGTTATTACTACTCAAATTCAATCCTTGTGGTGGCAGTTCTTGGCGACAAACGGGGCAGGAGTTATGCTGGACCAACCATGGAACAATGCAATCTGAGTGATACAAATGGTTGCATGGCATTTGTCTTGCTTCAGACCCCAGCTCAAATCTATCTTTGCACACAGGACAATGTGAGTCTGATCGAAGATGCCTCTGTGTGATCTTGATAGTAGGCATAGCATCAATTGAGGATCTTGATGCTGGTGCTGGACCTTGCCTGTTATTAGCTGAAAGCTGTTCAAACAGTTCTTCAAGTCCAGGACCAACAAAATAATCACCTGTGTTACCTCGTGTGAGACCAATTCCAGGGGCCCCGTTAAAGAGAGCTTCAAAGCCACCATGGCCAGACAATCTGAAAGGTATTTGGCCACCAAAGATCAACAGAGGAGCATACCCTGCACTGTGTTCAGCATTTGAATCTGTTTGTGCCCTGATGATGTCACGACTTCTGCCCCTGTCTGCCATTTGATGCCTCATAAAAGCAGAGAAGGTTTCCATGAGTCCAACCCTTTGATCTCGTTCTTCATTGTTGTCCATTCCAAACAAATCAAAAGGATTCACATGCACCATATCATTAAGTTCATGAACAAATCCCTCATTGCAGCTAGGACAAACCACATCTCGCCTTCCCAGCCGAACCGGCCTCCTGCAACTGTAACACCAATGTGTGTTCCTACTATTTGACATCCTTTTGCTTACTTCCTTAATACTCTCAAACAACTAATCACAAGCCTACTTCCCCACAATACACTGTCTTCAACTGTCACAACAGCATGATCACTTATATACTGCAAAATAATTTTGAAAACAGTCAAGGAACATTGGATATCATATCATATCACTCAGATTATACATTAACCAACAAAATCCCTTTTCACTATTAGATGAGGTTGGCTAATGAATCACACAATGCAGTTCTTGTCAGCTAAAAGTTAGATCATAAACGCATCTGAACTAAATTTTATACTGCTCTCCAGAACAAACACTATTCTAGTAGTCTGTACGAAGCAGTGTGCATTAATCAATAGCAAACATTAATGCTCGTATCAGAGCTATCTATCAAATTCATCAATGATTTTTAACTCTCTAAAAGGCAAGGGGATAGACATGTGATAGATTCATACATTTCACCTCAAACCTTCTACATTGTTCATTTCCACGATCATAAATAACCACTAATCTCCCACTTCAAATTTAGCAAGACTTGAACACAACGATTCCAGGCCCAAAATAAAGCTACTCATTTTGACTCACCCACAAAACCGGCACGAGCATAAACACTTTAATCAGATTCAAAAGTGCAAAATTGGCACTTTCATCGAACTTACAATAGGAAAAGAAATTCAAAGCATGTGCAGCCATCAAACTAGACACATCCTTTCTGCGTTAAATTAAAAGTAAATCACCACACAGATAGAGGATTTTAATTGCAAAGAACTAAGCATAACCCAAAAACTCCGATGACGCAAAAATCACACGCAAAAACGCGTTGATTATAAAAGGGACACTTGAGAAAAGTTCCTCAGATTCGATTTTTTTTTACCTTAAACGTGTCTGTTCAATTATTTTACACCCCAGCGAGAAAAAAGAAAAAAAGAAAAGAAGGATTTTGGTGGAGAAGCAAATGTTATTTTGTTATGCAATGTTGAAATGTTGAAAAAAGTAGAGAAAGTGAGATCTTTGGAATGTAGGTGTGAGAGCAGTGGTGTGTGGAAGGCATCCCTCGGAATCCCAGAAAAGGTAGAGAGAATGAAAGAGAAAAGAAATTGGGAAGAAAACGACGGCGTACCAGAGGGGAATGTGGATCGAAAAGGTGGTGTTGCTAAGAGTGAAGGAAAGGGCATTGGCGAGTGAAGAACCCTAACCAGTGGATGAAGGGATGGGACATGAAAGAGGATTATTGAGGAGGAACCGACATCTGAAGCCTAGCTGGCACCGCATGCATCATTTCCTCAACACTTCTACTACTACCACTGCACTATTGTGCTTGCTTGGCCTCACTGTAATTTTATGATTAAATTACTTTTCTTTTTGTCTTTTATTTGTTAAAATATTTTAGTTTGATGTTGGAATTTTTTTATTTTAATTTAGTCTTAATTCTTTAAAAAATATTCAATTTGTTAGCGTGACTTGTGTTAAAATTAATATTACGTATTAATTTAGTCTCAATTTTTATAAATTTTTTTAAAAATTTAATAAATTTAAAAAAATTTGAAATTGACATATAGCGTCATCATCTTGTCAAAGTTAACGTCAAATACCATATTAAATTATATTTAGGAGAATGAGGATCAAATTAAGACAACCAAAAATTTCAAGACCAAAGTGAAAGAGTAATTTTTAAAGAATCATAAAAGTAATTTAACCTAATTTTATTTAAATTTAAATTTTTAAAGTTGAATATTTAATGAATTGAAAGAATTCATTTATATTACTAAAATGTTATTTACTGTAATAATTAATATATTGTTATTATATAATGGATATATGATTAAGTAGAACAGAAATGTTGTCAATCACTAAGTATTTTTATCATCTTAACTGTATTTATATTTTGTAAAGATAAGTTATGGGTATCGGTTTAATAGATTTTTCTCTCTCGGTTTAACAGAATACAAGATTTAATTAGTTTTTTTATTTTATTAAATTGAAAGAGACAAATTTATTAAATCTCTATATAATTAAATATCTTAAACATTAAAATAATTTGTCACCGTAATTATATTTATATGTTTTCATAAAAATAAGGTATAAAAATCTTTAATTATATATAGGATTAATAATTATTTTTTAATTTTTATTAAAATTATTCAATGTGGTTTTTTAATATTCTTTTTATCTCATAGTCATCACTTTTGTTAAAAGAAAATTAATGTAGCCTCTTTTGTTAAGTTAGTTATTGCTCTCTTTAGAAGATATAAAAGAAAATTAGTGTAGCCTCTTTTGTTAAGTTATTGCTCTCTTTAGAAAATACAAACGATATGAATGACATTGAAATATTCAAAATATCTATCATATAAATTGTGTTGATGCCAATTTAATGAAAAAAAACTATTAACTTTTTTAACAAAAGTGAGGACTATATTTAGAAGAAGACAAATTTGAGAGAGCCTATTGAATAATTTTGATAGAATTTGGAGCCAAAAAGTATTGAATCTTATATGTAACAATATTCTTAAATAGGATACATGTTATTATGAATCATAACGATATGTAAATGTTGTAGCTATTATTTATAAAATGAAAAATAATGAACAGAAGTTTCAAATTCTTTCTGGACATGGTATCATATTTGTTTCAATTTAGTATTATTCCTTTCATGTTTTCATTATGAAGCTTGTTGTTTCAAGTCATGACCAATTCTCGACCTATGATTTGTGATTTTTATTTGTTTTCACGGTTCCTATCATTGTTTGTGATTCGTGGTTTTCATTTGTGTTGCAATTTTTATTTCTACATATGATCTTTATTTTCGATCATGATTTGTGGTTCATGTTTGTGTTATTATTTTTGTTTATGTTCACGGTCCCTATTCTTTATTGTGATTTGTGGTTTCTATTCACATTACAATTTCGTGGTTGTGCTTGTGATTTCTATTCTTAATTGTGGTTCATGTTTTTGTTTATGATTTTTATTCGTGCTCACTATTCTTGCTCGTATTTGTGATTTTGTTAGTGCTTCTTGTTGTATTCATGCATATGATTTTTGTTCACACTTACAGTTTTTCAGTCTAGTCTCTTTCATTTTCACATTACTTTTCATAGTTCTCTTTGCTTCATTAGGATTGTGCTATTTGGGATCATACCCTGTTTATTACTTATTTTGAAATCAATTGGCTTTTGTGGTCTTTTGGATGAACTTGAATTTTCTTAAACAAATTCAATGTCCTTTTATGCTGACAAGACAAGTGATATTCATATTGTTGCAAATTGAGTGTTTCATTAATTAACCAAACAAATTGAAGTAAGACATGAGACATTTCTTAGCAAAACATTAAAAGACAAAATAATACAATTTTAGCAAAGCCTTGATATGTCTTATTATTTGTGAATGATTATGTATGAAACTTTTGAAAGTTAGTCTTTGTTAGACATTTATGATGCCTTCTAGTCATATCGCCTACAACTTGAGGAGGCTAAAGAAGGCATGCATTATGCATTAGTTGACATTTAATGCATTTTGATCAATAAACTTTATTAATATATGTTTTTGTGCTTAAAACAAACTTTTTCTTTATAAATGTTGTAAAAACACACCTTTGAAGAATGATATCAAAAGCATTTATATTTATAAATACACTTAACTCTACCTAGATTATGTTTCTTTTAAGTGTAGAAGTTGTTTCATCAATTCCAGGCCTTAGAAAATGTGTTGTCTAAACGTGGAAAATATATCTTAACACAATGAGTAGTCTAATGTTAAGTCTTTAGACAATATTTCGTATGACACCTTAAAACTTATTTATTTGTATGTTATTCTTTAAAATAAGGACTTTTACCATATATTGTCTAATGAACCCTCCTTAGATTGAAGTTAAAGTAGATGTGGCTAAAATTAGTGAGCTAATATAAAATGAGTTGTTTCTTGTTCACATCCTTCTTCTGGCATGTTTCGAAAATATTTAGACAAAATTTCATATTTGTTGTGAAATTATAATATTATGAAAAAGATTCAAAACCACCTTTAGGTTTTCATTTATACACTAGCACAAATATATAATCCACTTTCTAGTGAGCTTTTTCCCATTAGTTGGCATATAGACAAGTCTTTAGGGATAAACTTTTAGTAAAGTAAAGGGGAGTGATGTTAAGTAAAGAGGAATAATGAAAGATGATCTATAAGCAAATTATCCATGTTCAAAGGCATCATGTACGATTACTAGAAATAAATGATAACGTCCTTTAACTCTTATTATATTAATATGAGGAATTTTGTGAAGCGTGAGAATCACATTTTCTTATACGAAAACAACAGTGAACTCATAAGAAAATATTACGATGAAACGTAGGATTTTTTTCAATATTAGAGCAAGAAGTTTCATCATGTGCTTACTATATGAAGAAGTATACAAGAAGGTACACAACTTAAGATAAAAAAGATATGAAATACTTTCATTCTAATGTATAAATTTTCTATTATTAAGGTAAAATGAAACAATCCCAGTTTTTTAATCTTTAATACACTTATTTTTTTTAATTTGGAAGGAAATGAGGAGTAGAAAGTATGTTTGGTTATTTCATATAATAATAAATGAACTTGTATTTTTAAGAACTAATGACAATTTTGATCATATTGACAAAATCTTAAAAAGTGAAGACCATGGGTAAGAACTTTTAAGATCGTAAAAAACCTAAAATTATACTTGTGTGCTTGACATGAAGAAGAAGACTGTAATCATGTCTATGTTTATGGTGTCAGGTTTTTTCGATGGAAGATACACTAAGAAGATTCAACACTAATAAGTCATGAGTAAAGCTATAACCATTACATAACCTTCAACACACTATTTAAAGACAATGTAAGTCTTTCTTCTTATATATTGCTCATTTTTATCTAATGTGAGACTTTTAAGTCTTACATAACTCAAACATGTAGGCATTCATCTAAAGAATTGTAGCATGCTAATTTTTAAAAAGAACTAAAAAGGCAAATAATTTAAGAGGATAAATTTTGTATTGGTCTTACATTTTTTTGGTTAAATATGTTTTTGGTCCCTTCACTTTCAATAATTTAGTCATCTCTCTTTAGAAATGTGTGGATTTAGTTTTTTTAACCAAATTTTGTTAAGTTTATTTTGTTATCATGGAACACGTTTGAAACGTTAAATAAACTTAATAAAATTTGGTTAAAAGGACTCAATCCACGTATTTCTAGAGATAGGAGACTAAATTGATCCAATGTTTCAAATAAAGATTAATTCTAATTTTCACTTAAAAGTTAAGGGATCAAAAACATATTTAATCCTATTTCTTATACAAAATTTTGATTTTTATTATGATCAAACATACGTCTAACTATTCATGTCTAAAATAAAAAAGTTCATGTCCTTTTAAAATATAGAATCTTTCGTATAAACTTGATGCTACTATGTTAAGTTCAAACATTTTACTTATATTTGTTTTACAAACATTAGACCTAGTCTATTTACTAACTGTCCTTACTTTAAATCTATGTATTTTAAGGAATGAGTTAATTATCTTGATTACATATTTCAATTTTAGACTTTTCAGTTACTAAGATAAAGTTAAATATTATGTTTTTAGTCCTTAAATTTGAACGCAAAATTATAATTCGTTTTTGTATCGAACTTTGATACATCAAATGTCTAAAACATGTTTGACACGTTAAAAAAATAACACAATTGAATTAAAATAATTATATTTATTCATTTTTAAAATTTGAAGACTACAATATATTAAAATTTAGAACATAAATAAATATCAATTTTATATCAAACTTAGAGAGAATAAAAATATATTTAACCGTATTAAATAAGTACTATTGTGATCTTTAGCTTAAACAACATGTATAATAGTCTTATATATTAACTAGTTACGATTATATACAACAATTTAAAAAATATCTATAACTTTGCACTTGATAAACAATACGAATATAAAAAATCAATTATAAAGTAACATAAGCTATTAGAAACTAATAAAATATTGGGTGCCTTATATTTTGTAGGAAATAGGAAATAACATGTTTTTCAATCTTTACAATTATGACTTTTTTTTTTTCATTTTCTTACCTTAAACACTTTCAAGTTTGTTTAAGTTTATTTACAAACTTTTAATATAGGTTCCTCTTTTGTGGGAGTATTTTTATTTTAGTTCCCATCATTTAGGTAACATGTGTGTTTTTCAACTTTTGTTAGCCATATCATCATTAATTAGGTAGTCCTTAGGGATGAAAAGGGAAAGAAATTAATAAAGACACAACGAGTGAACATAAATTTCTTGCACCAAAATGAAAAATCAAATTTTATATGGATAAAGAAATATCAAAATTGTATGCATAACATGTTACAAGAATTTAAAGTCATTCTTCCAGAATATTATTTCAGAAAATAATTGTTTTGTAAATGTATAATGTTATAAGTATATAATTTATTATTTTATTATTGCTATAAATATACAATAAAAACACTATTAGTATGAAAATTTTCTGCTTGATATATACCTGGTATATAATTTTATTTTACCATTAACTGTGTTTTAGAAAAAAAAAAATCTATATAAAATACTATCTTACATTATAAGTAGGTGCACGTATTACAAATCATTAAACTGTTCTAACACAACACATTGTAAACCATCCGTTAAATTTTATGTTTTTTTTTATGGAATTGTTTTTTATTATTTTCTAAGAATTAGAGGCATAATGGGATTCTGGATTCCTTCTGCACATTTTATATTACATTTTAACCAATACTCACATTAAAAATAACTATATAAAGAATAAAACATCACAAAAGCACTAATTTATTTCATCCATATATTTATAAACTATCATAAATCATCTCTATACATCACGTTTTTCTTCTTTTGCTTTAATATATATGTCTGTGTTTCTCTTGGCTGCATTGTTTTGAGAAATCTTGATTTGATAGAAGTTGGAAATTGATTATGTGTGTGTTTATTTTTACATCAAATTGATGTAAATGATTAAAATTAATGTTCTGATATATGTGTTTGGTTTCGAAATCAGTTAAAGGATAAAAAATTCATATTGAATGAAAAATAATTCATTTTTGTTTCTGCATTGAATAGTTGATTCGATTGAAATCAATTTTTCAACGTTAGAACCAAACATACCCTACATCCACAATATTACATTCTTAGAGTTCAAACCAAATTCTAAAACAAACGAAAGAGGAACAAACCAAATATCTATTTTATTGTTATTCAAACATTAAACAAATAATGTTAGGAACCATTATTCTAACAGAAGGCGTGAGAACAAGTCTCAATATGTCATTATTTGCATAATTTAAAAACTTATTATAAATTATGTAATCAAAAATTAAAAATAATGTAGTATGAATTACATAATTCAGAAAAACATCTTACATTATACAATTCCAAGTACGTTTCCAGAAATACTGTGAAACTTGATATCATCCTTAACTTGACAGCACAGCACATCTACCAAACCTTCATAGCAGTGTTTTGCATCGAAGAAACAAATGGTCGGTGTTTTCCGAGTTCAAATTCTTTATTAATTTTTTTTATATTTTTTTGCTGAATATTAAAATTATATTGTATTTATATTTTAAATATTTTTTTAATATATTTTAAAATTATTAAAATTAATTATAATCGGTGTATTATAGAGATAGAACAGATAATCAGTAAAAAAAAAATTCAAATAGAGAATCTAAATTGGTGTTTTCCTCGACATCAACTAAGAAAACTTAAGGCTACCTAATTTCTAGCCGCGGTAAAACCAAGCTTTGAGCATAATCGTAAGAGAAAAGAAAGCATTTCTCAGTTTTGTAAAGTTCACGCCCATCTATTCTATTATCTCTGGTGTTGTACCGAATAAAGTCCACTTTATGTATATATGTGTTTGCAAGCAGCACAACGTCATCATCTTCACATATCCAGATAATCGACAAATCTATCGCAAAGCCATCGAGATATTCATAATGATCCTCGTAACTTAAACTCAGTAATTTGGACCTTAAACTCTCTCTTCACCCAAACAATAAAATTACCTTCATAATGATGACAAAGATACAAACAACCTTTCAAAACCTCAAGTTCAGGATTACAAACATATACTTCTAAAATGCCATCAGGCATAGGAAGATATTTGCATGTCTCATTCTTCAGATTGTAAGAAAATATTTCAAGCTGATTCATTCTAACATAACCATAGTAGGACTTGGGAAATGCCAACCAGTTTAAAGTACCACTCACAAAAGTTCCAAAAGTTCCACGACTTTCACGCCCGATCACAGTGGGAAAAGCGTCGCAAGTTAAAGTATTTCTCCAACAAGTATCTCCTAAAGACCAAACACTTACCTCTAGTTTCTGCGATTCATTCTTATTATAATCCAAGAACAGAACTTGGTAAGTGTCACTCGATTCATCATGCCCAAACCCAAACATAAACCAGGAATCATCTTTATAATCGCTGCGTTGAAGACAAATATGTGGGGAGTCTTTAGACATGACCCTTGTGGCTGGATTCCAAATCCGAACCCAGTATTCTTCAAATTCATCTACAACACAATGATCTTGTAAGCATACTAAGCCGTTGCAGACACCCAAGATACTGCAACAGTGATTGAATGGGCGATTGTTGCGATGTAAAGTTTCAAGGGTGGATGATGGGTTTTCAAGTAAATCTTGTACGGGACAAGCTATGGCATAATTACCTTCTTGATTTCCAAAGGTCAATAGGATGTGAGTGTTTAACAAATGCAGAATCAGAGACAAGGTGGTTCCACACTTTTGTAACGCATCTACATTGCACGACATCCTTGAGCGGAAGCCATGACAAAATTTCCATGAGCATATTTTCGGGAAGAACACAATTGTTTTGAGAAGAAGACATTACGATGCAATTGTTTATCTTTTGAGACAAAGTTGCAGAAAGGAAAGAGAAATGGTGACATCGAAGATGAAAAGATGTTGCATGCTTTAGAAGCTTTTATAGAGAGAATGCGGACCACACGCGCTTCAATCTTCTAAAAAAATAGAGGCATGAGTATATATATAAATAGGATTCTCAATTTCTTCTACACGTTTTAAACAATACTCCTACATTAAAAAGACTTATATAGGCACTCATTTTAACACTACAACATTCTACCAATCACTCTTATCTTATCCATCATTTCCTTTTCTATTTTCTAAAAAAAAATAAACATCATTTCTTTTTTCTATTTTCTAAAAAAATAAAGAGATACAAAAAGCCTCATTCCCACTTTTAATTTTATTCTGTTTAATTAATTTATTTCGAATATTTTTTTCCATAGGCACATAAATAAAAATAATAATATATTCTGTTAAAACTTGGAATTAAAAGTGGTTTAAAAAAGAAGAAGAATACCATTTTAAAGAGTTGATTTAAGATGTTCAAATCTCAGTCCCATGCGCTTTCACTAAATATGAAATATGGTTAAATATTGATTCGGAAGATTGTAATTAGTCATCTTTCAAAATTTTTATCTAATTTAATTCTATATAATTGCGTGAATTTAATTATTTTAATCAAGTTTTTGTTAAGTTCACCGTTTCAAATTTAACTACCAAAATTTAATTTTTTTTATGACTGTCTTACCTATACATAGGTGTTCAATAATTGTAAAAAGACATCAATAAACTATTTTTCATTTGTGACAATGATATTTTGTCACACAAAATATTTGTCTACCCATTTTGACATTATCCTTCACTACTTTTAACTTTTTTTATTTACAAATACATTTTTTTTATAATTGTTTTACTCCACATAATTGTCAGATAGTTCTTAAACAATGATAAATAAACTTTTATAATTTGGGATAATGATGCTATTTTGAAATCCAAAATCTTTTTACATCCATTTTGAAACCACCTTTCTAAAATTTTCACTTTTTTTTTTGTAAATAAAAAAATTAATTTTCTAATGACTACTTTATTTAAACATAAGTATCAAATGATTGTCAAATGATGTCACATAATTTTTTTTCATTTGAGACAATGATATTTTGATACAAAAAATATTTTTATACTCTATTGACGATAATCTTCACTACTTTTCACTTTTCTTTTCTTTACAAATAAAAAAATTCAATTTTTTATCACTACCTTACTTTTATGGAGGTGTTAAAAGATGTCAAATGACCTTCTTTCACATTCAAAAATGGTATTTTAACACTTAAAATATTTTTACAGTCATTTGACACTACTCTTAATTACATTTCACTTTTTCATTTTATTTTGAATTACAAATACATATGTTTTTATGACACTTTTACCCTTACATAAGTGTCAAATAAGTTTTTTTTCATTTGGAATAATTATATCTTGACACCCAAAACTTTTTTACATAATTTTTTTTATATCCATTTGACAACATTCCGTACTTTTCAGTTTTTCCTTTTCTTTTACAAATAAAAAAATCTTTTTATTACGATTCTACCATCTTTTTATTACGATTCTACCCTTAGATAAATGTGAAATAGTTGTCTAATACTATCAAATAATATTTTTCACATTCAGAAAACGGTATTTTGACACCTAAAATACTTTTACACTATTTAATACCACTCTTCATTACTTTTCAATTTATCTTTGTAACTACCGAAATTTAACTTTTTTTTATGATTGTCTTATCCATACATACGTGTCCAATAATTGTGAAATGATATCAATAAACTATTTTTCATTTTCAAAAATGATATTTTGGCACCCAAATTATTTTTACACCCATTTTGACAGTATCCTTTAGTACTCTTCACTTTCTTTTTTAATTTACAAATACAATAATTTATTTTTTTATAACTATTTTACTCCACATAATTGTCAAACGGTTCTCAAACGGTTCTCAAACGGTGATAAATAAAATTTTATAATTTGGGATAATGATGATATTTTAAAACCCAAAATAATTCTACACCCATTTGGGACAGTGGTGTTTTTACATCAAAAATATTTTTACACCATTTGACAACCAATGAGGTATTTTTAGTAAATATTTTATAAGTGTCAAAATATATTGAAGAAAAGTGTCACATATACAAAGTATACTAAAATTAAGATAAAGTTATTTTTTTACATGTTAAGTTTTATATATTAAAAAAAAATTGGGCCAAAGCCTCCTTGTCACTCTAAGAAGCTCCACCACTTTTCACTACACGTCTTTTTATGATAATCAATTACCAAATTTGTAACTTGTGAATGTGTGATCATCATAGATGTTTTCGTGGTGGATTATGAGGCTTTCAAAAACTAAGTTATTATCTCCTTACGAGAGACCTAAGTTTTGAAGAGAAATAAAGAAAGATTCACCCATAAAAGCTCTTCAACGCTAAAGTTAATATGATATACAAATTTGTATTAGAGTGATAATAAATTAGAGATATGAATATGAGAGTTGAATCTCATAGTTAAATATCAATCATTGAGTATCATAGAGGGGTCCTTACTCCTTGTAGTGGGATGCTATATTTATAGACTTTCAAAATCACGAGTGAATATATATATTAAACCAATTTTGTAAGTTGAATAATAAAATATTATATCATAATATATTGGAGATATAATAGAATTTGATAATAAGATCTTATACATAAGATATTAATAAATATTTTGAAGATATTTTATAATATCTTAGGGGTATCTACATAAGCCCTCCATCTCGGAATTAAAAAATAAGGTGTAAGTGGATCATGTTGATGGATGAACGAGTTTATCATTCTTCATTAGTTGTAGTTTGCAGATGTCGGGTGTATCAAACTTAAAAGAGTGTGTCTTATTAAATCCTTGCTCGGTAAAAAACCCAATTTAGGGGGCGGGGGGAATTCAATCTAAGAATAAATAGTACACATCTATTTATGATAATTAGTTGCCAAAAGTGTAACATGTGCATGTTTAGCCACTGGGAGTAGTCCTCATGTATGTTTCCATTTAGACTTATGTGTCATGGTTAGACGTTTTTAAAGTAATTATTAGATTAATTCCCATACAAACTTATGTGTTGCTTTTAGTGCTTTTTGAAATAGTTTCCAAGTGACTTTTCATTTGAGATTATGCATTGCTTTTAACACTTTTGAAATAGTTATCATATGGTTTTTCATCCAAGCTAATGTGTTCTTCCTAACGCTTTTCAAATAGTTCTCAAATGACTTTTCATCCGACATCCTATGCAAGAGCGATTTCATATCTGAATCACTCGAGATTTTATTTAGGTTAACATGTTGTAGGAAAGGTTGGCCATGGCAATGATGAAACACAATTCTTCAATGTTGGAGGGACCATAGAGGAGGAAGCTTTGTTTCTAACGATTGAGGTGGTGGTATTACTATTTTGCTTAGAGGAAGGATTCAAGATCGGATTTGATCTTTTTTTTTTTTAAATTTGATTCCTTTAGGGTTGGTGAAGAGCCAAAGAGTAACAATATGTAACTCATATTCTAAATAGAAGAAGACTTATGGAATTTGTGACATTTTTCAATGAATGTACAAGCCTTTTTCTTGTTGTCTATCATGTTTGACATGTATAATCGATGTTTGTTGATAGTTTATTCCCAATCAGTGTCAGACCAAATTGTTTTGCATCTTATTGTCCGATGTTTTTCAACCTTTAAAATTTCAGTGATCTCAAACTTGACATTCAAATAACAAATTCAAAGCCTTTTGGATACATTAGTATAAGACAATAAAGTGTTTACGAGTAACAATACAATTACTTGAAAGAGAATATTTTATTTATATAATGTGTCTCATTATAACTTTTCCGAAAAAAAACCCTCAATAAAGACAAAAATTGAGTTAAGGAAAAATAGTAACATTATTCTTATCCAAGATTCAATTGTAGTACATTATCATAAGACTTGTGGTATGAGAATAGTTTTACCTAAGTCCCACGCTAGATACTAAATGTTTTTACCAAATTTGACCTAGATGTATTTGAGGTGGATTACTAGGCTCTTAAGAGCTAAGTTGTTGCCTCCTAATAAGATAACTTGTAGTTTTGAAGCCAAACAACGAAAGATTCATCTATAAAAGATTCTCTTGACACTCAAACCATTAAGAGAGTAAAGATTTGTATTAGAGTAATAATAAATAAAATATATGAATATGAGTGTTTAGTCATAGTTGAGTATCAACCATTGAGTATCATACATGAGTCCTTACTCCTTGTGGTGAGATGCTATATTTATGGGCTTCAAAGATTAAGAGCTGAATAGATATATTAAACAAATTTGATTACTTGAATAATAAAATATTATATCTTGGAAATGTGGATATTAAATTATTATATAATACATTGAAGATATTAGATAATCAATTATTATATCATAATATTTTAAAGATATAATTAAATCTAATAATAAGTTATTATATTATAAGATATCAACTATAAATATTGAATATATTTCATAATATCTTGGAGGTATTATATATATATATATATATATATATATATATATATATATATATATATATAATATACAAATAAAAATAAAAAAAAGAAATTTTTGGATCGTTTGATTTTATTTGACCCGATCTATTTTTGATATTTCTAATCTATCATTTGTGTTTTTCTTTTACATCTTGAATAGCTCTATAAGAGATATTGTTTAGCCTTTAAGAAGATAACCAACTGTCTTTAGACTAAATATATAGCATGCCAAACAATAAGCTTCATCATTAATCGGAATACTCTAGCAAAAAAGAAAACATTTTAAACCAAATAGATTGAAATCTCATTTGATGTTTCTCCTTACTAAAAGATAATTTTGAAGTTGTAATTGATATGAACCACATTTTAAATAAAGTCTTCTAATTTCATCTTTTAACTCATTAAATATTTCCACATTTGAGGATGTTTTCCTCTATCGCATTCCAAAGAATTAATACGAAATTCTTCACATATATTTCTTTAGTTCTTTAAACATGAAGAAAGAGTTCCTCTAATTGAACAACTGAATCATTAGTATCATGCTTAAGATATGAAGAGGTTGAATGTTTTCATTTTCGTGAATAGTTTTCTTTTTATCATTTCCAAAGAATGAATTTATTTTTTTATTCTTTATCAATATTAGGGATGGCAACGGGTCGGGTCGGGCACTGATAGTGTCTACTCGCAACCCGACCCGCACAAAAAAAATTCGTCTGCTACCCGCCCGTTTACCCGTCGGGTATCCGCTTAAAAAATATTCGCGGATATTTTTAAAACCCGCGGGTACCCGTGGATACCCGAACCCGCAAATATTTAAAAATTTTATTTTATAAATTGTTTAATATAAATTTATAAAAATAAAATATTAAATTAAATTAAATTTTAATTACAATTAAATTTGACATAATAAAATATACTGCAAATTTTAATTTTAATTAAATTTAAATTAATAAAATATAAATTAAATTTTAATTTTTTTGTGGGTAACGGGTACCCACGGGTACGGATAGTATGATACCCGTACCCGACCCGTTTATAAGCGGGTATTAAAATATCCGTTATCCGTTACCCGCGGGTATTAACTATCTGTCGCGAATTTTATCCGCGGATATTTGCGGGCACGAGTATTTTTGCCATCCCTAATCAATATACCTATTTTAGATAAAATAAAATTTTAAACAAAAAATAATAATTTTATCATAATTTAATAAAAATTTGAGAGACATAATTACTAAAAGATAAATATATGATAATTAAGTTACAATTAAAAATCTTAAAAATCGGTTGCGAAAAAGCACAATACATAAGTTTTTTTCATAAAAAAATAAATATACAAAAAATTTATGAGATAAAAAAATGTCAACTATTAAATTAATATTTCATTATCAAATGATAAAAAAGTTACTTTTTTCTTTGAAAATAATAAAAGATATATGAAAAATAAGAAGAAAAAAAGTTTATATTTGATTTTTTTTTATAAAAGAAATATGAGAATAAAAGATGAATAATATAAAAACTTATAAAACACTAACAAATATAAAAAATATCTTAATAATATTTTTATTCTTTAAATATTTTATTATTTATTAATATTAGATGTTTAACTTCATTAAAAATATAAAAATCTTTAACTAAATATATTTTATCCATTTTCGGTATATACCGCACATAATTTAAAACTTCGACACCAACTTTACTCTTTTAAATCTTAGTCTTCTGCTCGTCAGCACAGTTACTTTTAACGTGTATTCTTGAAAACTTACATATTACTTGCTCATAGTTTTCTTTTGGTTTTATATTTTGCATGTTTGTAACTTTTGAATTGGGTATATTTATTTTATTTTGCCCTTCTTTAAATAATTATTTTAAAATCCTTAGTTTAATTAAACGTAGAATCGCATCAAATCGTTATAATTCGAGTAATAAATAAAATTTATATAATAATAATAATCACAAGTAAAGCATGTATTCTTACCTGTGTTTTAAAAAAAGAATGTTGTGGGATAATGTATTCTATATGATATTATTAACCTATTCAAATTAAAAATCAAAAGTCTAATAACCATAATTAAAAAGAAGGCATATAGATAAAAATAACTTGATTTATATGTGTTTTCATCAATCAAAATTCAAAAAAAGAAGAAGGATACAACAATTACAAAAAGAATACTTCAGAAAATCAAATTAATCACTTGCCATCTTAAATAAAAATTGTGACGTCCTATTTTAATAGATTAAGCTACCAAATAAAGCGTCATAAAATTTTGATAACGAGAGCCAATCGAATCGACATGAAACGTAGAAGGGTAACTATTACAGTCATCCAGAATTATACTGTGAAAACAGATTTAGGCATGTCACCATGCCATAAACAAAAACAAATCTAAAGTTTAACAGTTGGGCAAAAGAAATGTTCTAAGACCATGGGACTACAAGGCACTAGGGCCATAGAACTTCTTCGAAAACCGTGTCAACGGGCCCACTAGACTGCACCGCTACCACCATCAGGCCTACCTCCAGAAGTATTCCCATCTGCTCCCACCAATGGTGATCATCGCAAAAGAGAAAAATACAACAGAACACAAACATAAATGCAAGGGTAAGCTAGTGTAACATGAAACTTTTCATAGTGTAAAGGAACAAGTGCAATAACATTCACAGGCATACAACACAGAGACACATAAGTCATGTTATGGCAAACAAGCAAGACACTATGACTCAATTATCCGGATACATATATTAAGATCGGATTCACTGGATGCCTGCACTCGTGGTGGCCTTTACTGCTCTGCAGAGCCATTGCCAATGGGTTTCACCCTACCACTCACGAGGTTAGCCTTTAAGCGTCTAAGGCCATTATCCTGCCAAAGACTAGGGCCTCCCGCTACTCTCACCACTTGGGTTAGATTTCTCTACCTGAGACTCACTGACCCTTTTAGAGTTTCGGGATGCGATCCTTACTTGAATCCTTATCTTAATATATACACTACACGCCACCATAAAGTCTCCCCATGGGACTCATGGAATTACGCCTATCTCATCATCACAATCATGTTTCTCATACAATTCCCACCTCTTTTTGGTCATTCATCCAATTTCCATGTTAAAGCATCACGAAACCACAACTCATGATGAATCCCATACCAAGCATGCCAATTTTGTTTATAAAATCCAAACACCCAAGCATATTCACCCATATCATATTTAAGAGGAATAATCAAAACAATGCATGCAATAAATCATTTAACAGCCAAGGAAACATAACACCCACTCGCACACTCGCTCAGGCGAGACGCTGACCTTCCTGATGCAGCGGCTTCTCGCCCAAGCGAGATAAGATAAAGGGGTCTTCACGCATTCTCGCTCAGGCGAGATGCTGTCCTCACAGAAAACAACGAATTCTCGCTCAGGCGAGACGCGCGACAGTGGAGGCTTCACGAGATCTCGCTCAGGCGAGGCCTTCTCGCCTGAGCGAGACTATGCGTCGCTCAAAACGGGAAAGGGCCGCCTAGGCGAGTTCTCGTGGCAGTGAGCACTCTGGAACTCTCGCCTAGGCGAGACGAGCTCGCTTGGGCGAAAATAGCAGAGTTCACCACTGTCCACCCACATGCAATGGCGGAAACCGCCCAGATCCACTCCCAAACACACATGCAAAGTAGAAAAACGACATAGAGCAACACACCGAATATAGCCAACCATTTATTTCACGATTTCAACACCATTCAAGCACCCACAAAGTAGAACAGAACATAAGCATGCCACAACCACTTTAAACTTGAAAACCTAGCTCCCCTTACCTTTGTTTTGGAGAGCAACCGAACAAACAGGTTCAAAACTACAGACACCACAACTCCCGGAGCTAGAACGGAGCTGAAACATGAAGATCCAGGCCAAAACGGGGTTAGGAGATCGGACCCTACTATACTCAGAGCGCTCAACAGCGAAGAAAAAGGGAGGAAGTAAATTAAAGCTCTAGAGTTCGACTTACCAAGAGCACCGAATGGGTTAGGCTAGCTTGAAGATGGAAGATGGTACGTGCCCTAGCAGAGCTCCTGCTTTTCTTAGAGAAGCTGAGAGGGGGGCTGTTTTTCTGAGAAGGAAGGCAAGAGCAAATGAGTGAATAGTGTAGGGTATAGGGTCCTTCTGTAGGGCAGAGCTTTGGGCCTCCGAAAAGGCCAGGCCCAAAACTCTAAAGCACAAAAAAGGGGCTTACAAAAATATCATACGAAATTTAATCATTAATTGATTTGAACGAAATGTATATTTATTGTAAAAATATTATATATTATATAATTTTACGAATTAATACTTTTTAAAAATTTAGATAGATAGAAAAAAAAAACAAATACCTCGATTCACGCCGAGTATAAAAATAGGATATAGATAGATACACACAAAAAATTTAAATAATATATTTACATTAGATAATAGATAGACCAGTGTAAAAAGAAAATGTAAAAAAAAAATAAGAAAAAGATAATAGATTTTTTTAATGATTTTGTTTTTGACACCCACAACACCAACCCTAGTAATGGAGATTTTGCCCTGTCTGTGATTTTCTTTCTATCTCTGTCATTTTCACATCGAAGATTTGCGTAACTTTATATATATTCTTCCTTGTTTTCTTCTAAAATTTCTCTTTCTCTCCTTGCTGCTGGAGAGAGAAACAGAGAGAGAGACAGGTGGAGAAAAACCCAAGAGCCTCTTTTTTCCTATCTCTTCTCTATGTCAGGTAACAAGCACAAATCTTTCACCTCTTCTTCTTCCTTCTGACCAATATCAGAAGGAAACGCAAAAAAGCCAGAACCTTCTAGAAGCCGCCGTTTTCTTTTATCTCTCTGAGTCACAAGAAGTTTCTTCTTCACGCCATGGATTCATCCTTTATCTCAAACGGCGACGTTTCTGGTTTCAAAGATAAGGAGTCAATGGTTGACCCTTTCTTGGTTGAGGCGCTTCAGAACCCTCGTCATCGTGTCACCAGTCAGTGCTCTCTCCCTCTCTCTCAATTCTTAATTTCGAAACTTTTTTTTTTTTTTGCCGTTTGTGACTTTCTTTTGCTTGGGTGGTTTGTTTGCTATTTTTATTTTTCCGCTCTGGTTAATGGGTAGGCCTCAAAATCATAGCTTGAAGTGGATTTGTTTTTTTTTTCGTCTCTTTAATTTGGATATATATGACCCAATTTTTATCAATTTTTGTTCTTAATTTAAAGTTAGGGTTGTGGGTAGGTCTTGTTGTGTCAGATCTGGGATGATTGGGATTACCTTAAAAGTTTCGAATCTGAATATGATGTTCAATTATGAGGAGTTGGTATGGGAATGAGACGTTTGGACTCCTCGGTTGTTGAATTGTACCCGTTTATGTTAGAGAAAAAAGGGTTTATGATAGAGCATGATGGTATAATTCCATCCCCATGTAATAGATCCCATGCAGTAGTATAAGGCTTCGTTGTTGATGTATTATGATCCTGAGCTCAGTACAGATAACTGCATTATCCGGAGGAGAGAATGTATGTAGGTCAAATCTGTGTGGCTTCATGTAAATTTTGATGGATTAATCTGTGATGATAGTAAAGGAAGCTTTATATTATGAAGTTATCAATTTTAATGTAGAACTAGCATGGATATAATTTGAGATTTTAGGAAGATAGTACCCACCCTGGACCAATTAATTGTAGCACACTTCTCCTACCAATCAAAGGTTTAAAACGTTGTCTAGAAATAGGGTTTAAGTGACATGACACTGGAATAGGTTGTAATCATCTTGCTTTCAATAATTTAGACAGCATAGTGTTATAATTTGAAACTGTTAACTTCCATCTTAATGTCATAATAAGTGGACACATGTAGTGAAGTCTGAAGCCTACAAAAATGTTATATAAAATGCCAAGGGCCACAAATTCTGAAAATAATGTATCTTTTGCTTTTCATTGGTATCCATGATATTTGTTGTCATGATTGTGCCAAAAGGAACTTAGCCTGAGATTGAGTTGTTTCCCTTGTGCTGTATGTGTGTAACTGTGTAGCCTAATTTGGTTGGTAGAGGATGATTGGATTAATATATAGGAGAATTATAGGGGTTTTCTTTGATCGTGTGGTTGTCATCATTCTTTTTTTCATGACTATAATTTCCCGTACCAATATCTTTTTTCTTGCTATCTTTTGGGTTATTTGTTTTTAGTTTTCATCCAATATGTAATTGTACATCTTGACATTTTCCTTTTTCATTAACTACTACTTTGTTTCACTGCCATAGTTTTGCGAATGGAGCTGGATATCCAAAGGTTCCTGAATAATGCAGATCAACAGCATTTTGAATTTCAACATTTCCCTTCGTCGTATCTCAGACTGGCTGCACATCGTGTTGCTCAACACTATGGCATGCAAACAATGGTTCAAGATAATGGCTTAGATGGTCAGGGAACCAGGATTATGGTCAGAAAGTTGGCTGAAAGCAGATATCCTGTGGTCCGCTTGTCTGAAATACCTGCTAAACAGTTGGAAAATGATAAACCTGAGCAGATAAAAATTGCCATAAGGCCTAGGCCAAATGGAACCAGTTTAAATGAATCCAATGAAGTTGGAAAGAAAAACAATCTTCTTAGAAGTGTGGAAGAGAGGAAGGAGGAATATGATCGGGCACGAGCACGCATTTTTAGTGGCTCCAGAGGTTGTGATTCAGATGATACTCAGTCCCAGGCTTCAACAGAAGAGAAAAATTTTCCTATTAGCAAAGATGAGAGTGAAACTAGCAAGTCCCCTGTGGTTGATTCTGAAAAGTGCACTACTGGTAGGGATATTAATTCTACTCGAGTTGCCATATTCAGAGATAGGGAAAAGGATCGTAGTGATCCAGATTATGATCGTAACTATGGAAGGTTTGTTCTATGACTGTACTGTGTTATTTGATTTTTTTGAGAGTTGTGTTAGCAATGAATGGAGAAATTGCACATATTGGTTTTGGCCTTTTCTTCTGTTATGTGCATAGTCAAAAATATGAACCTGTATTGGGTATTTTGAGTATTAACTTTTGTTGTGAAGTTTGTTTACCATATTGTATATCATTACCAATGCAGGTATGCGAGGAGTATTCCACCTCCTTCCCTTAACTTGATACCTTTTAATTTGCAACAAGTTCAACCTCCATTCACGCATTATGACACTGCTTTTAATCAATTGAGTCAGATGTCACCAAATCAAGCTTCGCTTGGCTATGGACCTCCTTCGAATCCTATGATGAATCCTTTTGGTGTCACTGGATTGAATCTGGCATCTGGTGATGTTGCTTACCAGCAGTGGCCAAGTGCTTCAATGATGTATGCACATTCATATGACCAATTTAGACATGCTATTTTCCAGGTAATCTACAGCTAATAATTTTACTTTGCTGTTCAATGTGAAGAATGGTTTTCAGTTCCTATTATTTGAACATCAAAGCATTAAATACCATAAACGACACTGTATGAAGAGGATTGGCACATTTTGTTTCCTTTTGATGTTTGTAGAATACTGATTTTTCTCTTTGCTGCTTTGCAGGCTCCATTCGGTCAACGCCCATTGAGCTTTGATTATTCACAAAATTACTAGATGACGTTTAGGGGACAGTTTTCCTTTTGGCTGTTGAGTTTCAGAGTTAGATACAATTTTTCTGCACTGTTATAGACCCCATGTTCCTATTTAGGTTTTCTGTTTTTATGGTGGTAGTAGTGAGTTTTTGGTATTTGGTACTCTTCTAGTGACAGTTTTATACTGAACTGTAGTGAAATACTGTTTTCCAAGTATATGAAAAATTATATTTTGTTACACTATTTAATGAGGCATTCATGGTTTAAATGTGTAGCTAATCTATGTTCACTTTGACATATAATAACTCTTTTGAGTATGTATTTAGTTTTAATAATTTATGAAAGAAATTAAAAAAGTAATGTTAATATGAATTAACATTAAGATTGTGATTGGATTGAAGAATGAATGTGAGAGAGAGAGTGAATAAATTTGAAAGGATGAGAAGAGATTGTAGTTTGGATTAAAAAGAGGTAGATTTGAGTGAATTTGAGATAAAAATTTGAGTATGAAATGATGAATATAATAAATTAAAAATATTTTAATAAATAAAATTAGATGATTATCAGATAACATCTATAAAATTAAATGTAAATAATAAAATTAATTTAAAATAAAATTGAATTTGTTATTAAAAGAATATTATTATTATAATTTATTATTATTATTATTAATTTATTATCATTTATTTTATTATTATCCGACTATTAATCTTGAACAATTTCAAAAGCATCCGTAGTCACTAACCACCAACTCCCACTTTCTCTAGCTTTCTTTTTAGGGTTAAATATGTTTTTGGTCCCTTAACTTTCAGTAAATTTTGGAATTAGTCCATTTTGAAACTTTTGACCAATTTAGTCATTGATCTTTCGAAATATGTGGATTTAGTCCTTTTAATCAAATTTTGGTAGGTTTATTTGATGTTTCGTATGCATTTCAGAATTGTATTTGAGTTGTTTATACTGTTTGACATATTTTTGCTTTAATGTTAAGTCAAATA
>Ga0214545_1004456_pt1 | contig 26183 bp, 18 predicted proteins | sample CNSS4metaG_FD_160064 | JGI IMG/M metagenome (GOLD analysis project Ga0214545, IMG submission 160064) | Root nodule microbial communities from cowpea collected in UCLA plant growth center, Los Angeles, California, USA - CNSS4 | ecosystem: Host-associated > Plants > Roots > Nodule | place: USA... | reverse complement strand
TTATTCTTTTGCGGTGATTTATGCATTTTTGTCTTTTTATGGATATATGAATGAATGAGAAAGATATATGGGTATTAGTTATTGCTCTGTAATTTTTATAGTTTTGGTTTTCAATTCAACATTATTATACTTGTCTTTGAACTGCTACAAGAAGAAATTAAGCACTTACTTTTGAGGGGAGTAGGAACTTATCCAGGTGACGACATAAGATAGCCAAGTAAGCATCGGTTTGAGCAAGCATTTCATAAAGACAGTGAAGCTCCATAGCCAAATGACGTAAGATAAAGCAAGGAGACAAGACTAGTTAGGAACATAGATATAGAAATTTAGGAAAATATGTTATAATAATGTAAGATCTTATTTTTGCTTGGTTTTCAACATGGAAACCTTTGGATGATGTTGGAAAATATTAATTATGAATGAAATATTTGTGATCAAAAGTTTATCTATTGTGATATATATATATATATATATATATATATATATATATACAACAAATAAATGTCGTATTTAATACGATTCTCTGAACCTTAGGAACACCACTGTTTTAAGAGATAATATAGAGAAGAAAAGAATAACACTTTTGAGAGGGAGAACTCTAGTGTTTGTTGTGTCTTTCCCATGCACCTAGGTGGTATTTATAGGTGGAAGAGGAAGACATAAGAGTAAATTGTAATAAAAAAATATAGTCGTTAACCATAAAATTAAAAGTTCATTAAAAAAATTAGTAACAGTAGAATTTTATTTTAATTGTTTATTTTTTAAATATTAAAATAATTCCAACAATCCTCCACATAATTTAAAAAATAAAATAAAACAAAATATATTATATTTTAAAACAAAATATTATAATTCAGTGTAAGGAACCTTTCGGGTTTGAGCCTTACACCTAGTGCTTATAAACTTCCATCAGAGAAAATGCAGAGACTTAATTGTCTTGAGTTGCATCCCTTGTTACTGGGTTTTAGTAAATAACACATACAATATCGATTTTCATTTTAGGTTCTAATAAGTTGGTGCATGTTACGACCTTGCACATGTATCTTGTTTCATGAGTGTCACTTAAAGACTTGCCCATGTCTCACAATGGCTGCACCACCATCACACTCACTAGGTAAACCTTCAAAGGGTGGTTTGTGACTCACACCTCTACAATAATTGTCATTGAGTTTATTAAGAGGTATTTTATAAAATAAGCATAATAATGCACATACCTCAACCATTGGGTTTATTAAGAGGTATTTTATAAAATAAGCATAATAATGAGCATACCTCAACCTTATTATTGTCACAATTTATAGTACACCTCTCCATAGGAATGAGACATAAAATTTAATCAAATTATTTGGTGTTTTTTAGTCAACAACAACTTCGGGGTGTCCATTGTTGCAACTAATTTATGGACTATAATCCCATTCCCCTTGACGACTCAAATACTTGTTGTTGATGCATCGACCCTTTGATAAGAAGATTTGCAATATTTCTTTCTAACCTGACAGAGTCAAGAGAGACAATACAATGAGTAATTAAGTTTCTAATATATTTGTCTCTCATTCTCATATGTCAATTTCATTGACATTTTTATTAGAAACTTTAAAATATAACAATTTGATTGTCAGGATGCATTGAAAATAGGAATAATTTATGCTTGCATAGTAGATCATGACAAAACAATAACTTTTTAACATATTTTCATGATAATGCACCTCTATCCAAGGTTAAAACATAACCATAACCAGTAGTTGGTTTTGTCACCAAAATCAATATCCAATTTATATAATATATCCTTCAATTATCTCAAGAAATTGACATATTGTCATAACTAGAAGAAACACGAAATAATATTATCAATAGATTGTAAAATATTACTAGAGGTATCATAGACAAATTTAGTTAATTTATCATTTGAAGGAAACATCTCTAGAAATTTATCGGCATAAATAACCAACGATTTTTTTTCTCATTAAGAGGTATATTAACCTTTACAAGACACCCCCACACTTTGAAATATTTTAAATGTGGTTCTTTTTTCTTTCATAACTCATAAGATGTTTATCACAACCTTTTTGAGAATATCACCAACAAAATATAAAGTTTTACCCTATATAAATTTAGGCAAGCTAGAACTTGTACAATAACATTTACTATATCAAACAAAAGCATTTTTTCTTTCTTTCTTCCGTTGCACCATTAGATTATCACTGTATGAAGATGTTACTTAAGAAATAATACCATGAGTTTCACAAACACTCATTTATACAGACATATATTCTCATTTCTAAATACATATATTCATCACTTCCTTTTTTAATTAATTTTGTACCTCAAAATTTTATAATATGAATGGTTTCTAACCAAATTTCTCAACTTCTGAACAATTGTAATAATAACATGTCATATATCACAATTTTCAACATATGTAATAATCAAAGAAGAACTACTAGATATTTTATTACAAGATAAAGGTACTTAACTCAAACAAGTCATCACAAATATATTATTTATCAATCAAAACACATGTCTAGAAATAATAATCCTATTGCACTCGAAAACCACTTCATAATCTTGTAGAGCAGCAAGGAAGTTTCTAACTTCATAAACATGAAAAACTCTTTTTATTTAAAAAAAAAACAAATTCTAGAAGACAAGTTTAGTTTTACTTGACCATCCCTCAATTTTTGATATCAAGATTTTGTTTAGCACACATATGATCATATTAATTTCATGTTATAAACAATATTTTTAAATTCATAAATATGATATTATCAGTCATTTTTTTCATATAAATATCAAGCTAATTTTTTTCTTTTGCAAATGCAAAATTTAGTTCAACGGTTTTTCATAACACAATAGTAATTTTAATATGACAAATTATTTCATAATTTTTGTTTCATACAAAAACTTAAAATATATAGGTGGTATAGAACATCTTTATCAATTGTGAGAGTAGAAGATTTTAAATCATAAATTAATATAATAGGAAAAACATTAGCTTTAGACATCACAACAAAGTATTCAATGAGCCAGAATTTCAATTTTCCATTACCAATAAAAATAGAAACAATTATGCACATAAATTTTTAGACTTAGTTGAGGCTAATTTAATTATAACCATAACAAACACATTAGTTCATAACAAGTGTTTTTTCAGTTCTCAACTCTATATTGTTTTTAATTTTAGAAATGAATACATACGAGTAATAAAAATAAAAATAACAAGACTTTTCTCTCTAAGAATGTTAAAAAAATGATTAATTAAATAAAAGAATGTCCATAATTAAATTTTTAAAAAGTAGTTGTTAAATCACCTTTATTTTATATTTGTTTGTACGTATGGATATGCTCTATCTTTATTTTCCTTACTTTCTTGATAGGTTAAGAAATTGATTCAATTGTATTAATGAAATGAAACATTAATATTAATTAAATGAAAGGGATCAAATTTTATATAACTGTTAAGAGAATTTGTCATAAGTTATCTTTCCACTAAATTGTCCCTGTATTAATTTTAAATAAGAAAATTAGTTTCTTGTTAATATGTATAATAAAATATGGAAGAAAGTATTTTATCTTATCTGTTGGGGTTATTAGGTATTCTATTTCTTATTGATAAAACAAATTATAATATATTTGTTGAAAAATATTTATTACATTTGTTATAGATAGATAAAATCTTTCTTCACATGTATTTTTATGATGTTTGGTTAGGATCTGATTAAAATGTAAATAAATATCAACCCAATTTATTTATATAGATATGAAAAAATAATGCTATCTTTACATTAATTAATATGGGAAATGCAATCTTATATTTTATTTGTTATACATTTCTTTACTTTTTAAAACCATAAATAGATGTAGCATTAATTTTTGTAGAATAAATACATGTTAAACCTCTTCTTTATATAATTTTGAAGGATAAATGAGATTAATTAAACACCAAAAGGATATCTAGATTTAAATTTTTAAGGTTGGATTTAAGAAAGTAATTGTTAAAAAATAGAAATGAAAAAGGTTATGTACACTAAAAGTTTAAATCACCTTTATTTTATTTTTTCTGTATATATGGATATGTTCTATCTTTATTTATCTTTATTTTTGGGGTTTGTTAGAAATTGATTCATTTGTAATAATGAAATGCAATATAAACACTAATTAAATGAAAGTGATAAAATTAGATAATTGTTAGGAGAATTTGTCTCATAAGTAATCTTTCCACTACATTGTCCCTATATTAATTTTTAATAAGAAAAATATTTTCTTGTTAACATCTATAATAAATAATGGAAGAAAATATTTTATCTTATCTGTTGAGTTACTAGTTTTATATTGAACCAAGAATCTCTCATAAAAAAAGTACTTATTATATTTGTTATACATAAATATAATCTTTCTTTTACATGATGTATTTTATTATGGTTGGTTTGAATCCGACTAAAATGTAATGATTAAATAAATATCAACCCAAATTATTTATACAGATGTGAAAGTATAATATCCTTACATTAATATTGGAAATGCAATCTTATGTCTTATCTGTTATGCATTCTTTTACTTTTTTAAACCGTAAATAGATGTAGCATTAATTTTTATAGAATAAATGCATGTAATACGTTTTCTTTATATAATGTTGAAAAACAAATGAGAATAATTAATGATACTAAAATCAAATAAAGGGATATCTAGAGATAAATTTTTAAAATTGAATTAAAAAAAAAGTAGCTGTAAAGAAAATAAAACTGAAAAAAAAAATCATGTACAGGGTAAATCAACTTTGTTTTATTATATGTATATTCTATCTTTATTTTCTTGGTTTGTTAGAAAATTGATTGATTTGTAATAATGAAATGAAATATGGGCATTAATTAAGTGAAAGGGATAAAATTAGATATAACTTCTACCAGAATTTCTTTCGTAAGTAATCTTTTCACTTCCCTATATTAATTTGAAATATGAAAATATTTTCTTGTTAACATCTATAATAAAGATTCTGCCGGGGTTAATCTATTTTATATAGAAAAAAGAATTTGTCATGTATAGATAGAAATAGATATGTTCTATATTTGCTAATCTATATTATATTTCTTATAGATAGATAAAATCTTTCTTTACATGTATTTTTAAGATTAACTAAAATCTGATTCAATGCGATGATTAAAGAAATATCAATCCAAATTATTAAATATGAAAAGATAATGTCATCCTTACATAAATATGGGAAATGCAATCTTATTTTTACTCTTTTACACATTTCTTTACATTTTTGAAATCGTAAATAGATATAGCATTTAATATTTATGGAATAAATACATGTATCAGCTCTTCTTTATATAATCTTGAAAGATAAATAGAATAATTAACGGCACCAAAATCAAATAAAAGATATCTAGAATTAAATATTTAAAATTGATGAATTATCTTTAAATCTTCACCTTAAAATGAATACCATGCCTATAAATAATCGATAATACAATGGATTTAACACAAGTGTTAAAAAAAGTCTCTACTTTTCTTTAACTCTCCTTCTTGATTCTTTAGTTCTCTGCAGAAACATTGTTGTTTCTTTCTGTGGGGTTCACCTGCTTTTTCAAAAGAAGGGAATCCGGGTTCGGGAACGAAGGAAAAACTGTGACTTCATAACGTTGTAAGTCTCTGTTGGCTTGAGTTTGGTTTGATTAGCAAGGATGATGTTGTCGGTTCCAAAGTCGTGTGATGTTTTTTTCAATTGTTTCATGAATCGAATATTTGAAATTTTGGTTTCTAATTTTCCATTACGGATAGGTTGGGCCTATGATTTATACAATCTGTTTTTGATATATCAGGATTAGATTGAAAGGTATAGATTTCAGAGGAAGAAACATGTCTGGGCTTGATGAGTGCACAATAGTGAGAGGAAGTAACATAGATTCTCATTACATAGTAAATGCCTACGACTATGGAATGACAGAATATGAAAGAGTTGGGCATCAACGTCTTCCACTCTCATATACTTCTTCAGTTGCTCCTCGTGATGCAAGGCACACTGCAACACCTATCCCCTTGGTACCAAGATTTGGATTCCAAGGTAAAATTTATGTTTTGAATGTGGTATTTCAAATCAAGATATAATGATTGTTAAATTTGTAAAACAATTCTTCCTTCAAATGTGTCTGACTACTGGTCGTGTTTTCCAGATCCAACTCCTCCATTAGAGAATGTAAGAACGGGTCCTCCAAGATATGATGAATTTTCCCATCCGATTTACCCAACTTCCTTTTATTATTACTCCATCCACTTTGATTATCCATTACGTCTTGTTCCATCGTATACACTTCCAACAAATCCTTCAACCTCTTCCTCAATGCCCATACAACATGCACCATTTACACATCACTCTCAACCTCTTAGACACAACATGGACATTCAGGACATGTCATATGAGGACATTCAGAACATGTCATATGAGGCAAGCATATATGTTTTATGAATGTGGATTGGCTCTGAGTTCTACCATACTAAAATATTATTTAGTGTCAAAAACTTTAGTTTGCTAATTCTTTCCAATTGGACAACAGGAACTTAATGAGTTAGCTGAACGGATTGGCAAGGTAAACACGGGTTTGCCCGATGAAATTATTGCAAGACAAATGAAGACAGAAATTTATCAACTTCCTAATCACTCGGAGGAACAAGAAGTTGATCTTTGCATAATATGCCAGGTATGAATTTATGCACAACACAATCATTTATTCATTCCAGTTTCATTTTTTTATGCATAACATTTCTCTTTCTGCTGCTAATTGGAATATTTATGCATTATTTTACAGGATGAATATAAGAACAAAGACCAAATTGGAATTCTTCAATGCGGACATCGATACCACTCAGATTGTATAACCACATGGTTGCATGAGAAAAATGTTTGTCCCATCTGCAAATCACAAGCATTGACAATTCAATAGAAGAAAGCGTCTTCAGAAATTACTTAATTCATTGTTCCTACGACCATACTTCTTTCGTCCAACATTTACCGTATTGTATAGATGTTAGGAAAATTACATTGTTGCTATTTTTCCATTTTCGGTGTCCTTTTAGGACTCACGTTTATAATATATGTTTGTAATATAGAAATCAATGGATTGACAAAGAGGTTCATTAATAAAAAAGAATTAGATGGAGTTGAGATAAGTTTTTCTAATATTTTTAAAATCTTATATCCAAGCGAAATATATTTTTATTAACGGTTTATTTCCCTTTGTTATATTAAACTGTTAAAAAGATTATAATTTCTTTTACTCTATCTTAATCGTAATAAATATTTACTTTGTTTTAATACTTTTAATTTTTTATAACTCAACTTTAATTTTAATAACGATCGAAGTTATAAAAGAGGAGCAAATATTGTTCCATTACTAATCTTTTTCTAATTGTAGTAAACTTTTAGAAAGATCTCTCGGTTCACTCTCCTTTCCCACTTTTTCATTTTTTCTTTACTTTATTAAATATTCATCATTTTTTATAAATTTGTGTGAACACAAATTTTAAAAATATATTTAATTTAATATTTAATAATTAATCGGGAAAAAAATTGAAAAGTAATTATAAAAAATAAGATAATTTAAATATATTTTAATTAGCAATGCTTGATATATATATATATATATATATATATATATATTTATAAAAATAAAAAAAAAAAATCGTTAAGAATTCCTTGATCAGAAAACATAATTTCACTCCCAAACTCGCAAACAATTCAAAGACTAAAAAAACATATTGGAATCTTACTATGAAGTCATTAACTATGATATTTTGTTATATATTTATAATAATATTGCAAAAATAATAGTGTTGCAGTTATTGCAATGTGAGCAAGTCTCCCTCCTTTTTAGGATGGTGCATGTTGTTGCAGCGAGATCTCCTCCACATGTTGATCGCACATCCATATTTTATGGGATATTATTTTCCATACTAGGCTTTAGTTGTAGAGCATAGATTTTTTAAATCCATTCATCACCTATAAATAGGAGCTTAAATCCTCTTCCAAAATAGAACCTTCCTCATCTCTTTTTCTTATTTTGTTCTTTTTCTCTCTTCTCTTATATCCTGGGTTACTTATTCTTTAAAGAGTTTATCTTGCAAGTTTCTGTTATCCTCGGAATATATCTGAGATTTTCTGTTGTATCCTGGGGACTCTATGCATATATTGCGGATAAATTCCTAAGAGTAATGTTTTTACACGCCACAGAAAATCCTTTTAAATCCTTTTATTTTATGCTTTTATTAATTTTATGCAAACTTACTAACAATGATTTATTCTTTCGGTTGAAGTGAAATGAAATTAGTTTTTATCATTGTTTTTTTATTCTTTTCACTATGACGCATGCGACATTTGGCGATCACAGAAGGGAATAAAGTTTTCTCAAGATAATTTCGATCGGTTACTATTATTCGAGCACACGAGGAAGACCGCTGAAGCAAACTACGCTAAGAGTCCTTTTGACGCTGATAATCTGACCAGGTGGGGAAGCATCTTTGGTCGAGTTGTCGGCTTTCAAGAAGCCTCAGGATTCTAAGGCATTTATTGTAGATGTGAAAAAAAAACCCCAACACAGAAGGCACACACATCACGCGCACCATAGAGAGGCTACCGGAAAAACACACGCACCCCGGTGGAAAAAGGGGCTTAATAGAGAGAACGCACATTGGATTTTTCATTTTCCCAATTCGGTCATCTTCATCCTCCCATTGGAACTGCAGAACCCACTCGAAACCAACCATCCAATAACAACTCAGGCGACATTTGTTCTGCATAAGCTCCGATCAGTGACACAGTGAGAAATTCAATCTGTTCCGACGAGTTGGAATTCGAATAGGCAGAGTAGTGGTGGTTTCGATCACGGTTAGGAGCGCCGCAGTGGGGCTCGGTGGCATGACTTCCAGATCTGGTGCGGTTCGTGTGAGAAGAAGTCTGACAGAGCTGAAGCGACGAGGGCGAGCGTTGACGTAGTGGTTGTGGGCGTTGGTGCTTCTTGCGAGATGAACCAGAGGGCAACATCGAGGCGGTGGAGCTCCTGGTGCTGATTAGTGTTGGCCGACGTCATTACAGGTGACTGCGGAACGCGAGGCGGCTGCATGGAGACTTGCCCGAGATGGTTCATGTACTCGCGTCATGAACGGTTACTGCATGGAGTTCGTCAAATGAACAATAAACCGCTCATCACGTGCCTAAGAAAAAAGGAGGAAAAGTTACGAAAAAAAAGGGTTTCAAGTATGAAGCTATACGTGGATGATATTATAAGGTATTTATCTTTTTACCAATCTTGGAATATTTAAGATTGTGGGGGTGTAGTGTAGGTAATTTTACTCGATTACACGAAGGATTTAAAAAAAAAATTGAGTAAATCTAACCCCATTTGAAAAAAAACTATTTGGGATATGGCTTTTCATGTAATGATTGATATATGCAAATTGATAGTTTTTAGAACTAAGTTGTTTTAGAATTTTATTCTAAAATATAAGTTGTTTGTAGATGAAGCCAATATGAATTTTTAAAGATAGTATCATAAGGAAGGGTTATAGTTTTACTATCCCAAAAGTGTTCTTGAGAAACTTCTTAGAAAGTTTAGAAATTATAAATGAATATAGTGGATTTCCCCATTGTACTAGAAGGGTACAATGATGCTAATTGAATCTCTGATTCAGACGAGACAAAATCTATTAGTGGTAATAGGTTCACACTTGGGGGTAGGGTGATTTCAGGGAGATCGGCCAGACAAATAATTATTGTTAGATCAACAAGAAATATGAGTATGTTGTTCTTGAAAGGGCTGATAGTGAAGCTAAGTAGTTGACGAACTTCTTAGCTAACATTCCACCAGGAATGAAAATACTTTGTGACTGTCAATTGGCAATAGCTAGCTAAAGAGTGAAACAATTTATATTGAGTATGTGAAGCTAGAACATAATCTAGCAGGTCCTCTAACTAAACCCTTAATATGAAACATGATATTAGAAACATCGAGGGGAATGGGATTTAAGTCACTTGCAAACAAACAAGTGATGGTAACCCAACCTTTGTGATTGGAGATCCCATGAATAAGGTTCATATGGGTAAAAACAAGTCACTTGTTAGTTCTGATAGCACTAAAATTGATTTTTACATCAATTATGTCCATTCCTATGGTGTGTCTGAAAGTGCTAGAAACTACCTTATTGAGAGGTTAAACTTTGTAATTAAAATTCTCTGAGGTGTAAGAATTTTAACTTAAACAAAGTTTTAATGATTTTCATATCCTTTATTGGTGGTGTATGATTTGCAGCATACACTTGATGAAATCACCTATATGAGTGTTGTAACATCCCTAAGAAATATTACTAATATTTAATAAATAAAATCCGAAATAAAATAAATACCTCAATTAATATAAAACCATTTCCCAAAAACACGGGAAATTCAAAAGTTTAATATACATGTAATAAAAACAGGAGTCCATAATTTATAAAACTAAAACAATATTCGCATGGCTCCCAAAGGGTTACATATTTAACTCAAAACCAAAATAATAAATATAGAAATAAAATCACAAGTTATCCCTCACTCCGAGTCTATGCGTCTCCTGGCCCACCTGTCAAATCATCTGCCCCCGGATAACGAGTTATCCTATCATCACCACACACACACAGAAAGGGTGAGCTATGCAAAATATATAAGCAGATACATGAAATAAATATGTCACCCACCCCAAAATAACATAACTAAAATCCCATGCTTTTCAAATTACCCAACCATGATCGCATAGTCCGTCATGAATCATATACATGAACTAGGTCTTAGGACTTCACTGTGCTCCCACGAAACTAACTCATTCGTGGTCCAACCCTATGAGCCTATCCCGCTCATAGTCCTGCGCTATAGACTCCTCGTCTATAGTAAATCAACCAAGCCTCCTCAACTTGGACCCTGGCACGCACGCAATCACCATACTATGGACTCCTCGCCTAATAGTAGCTGACGGGAACATAACAGTTCCTTGCCCATCGTGCGCCCGACACATGTAATCACCATACCAAGGACTCCTCGCCCATTGGTAGCTGACGGAAACTCAACCAGTTTCATGCCCATCATGTGTCCAACCATCAAGCACATCCCAGACCCCTATTGGACTTAGTCCTTCAAGCCCAAACACCACACCACATACATATACTCCTTATACTTAGGAAAAAAATAGCCAAATCACACACACACGCACACACAAACATGGGAAATCGCATAAACTCGCTTAAGTCAGGGACTCTCGCCCAAGCTAAGCCCTCAGCCTCGCTTAGGCTAATTCACCTCGCCTGAGCGAGCTTAGAACAACAACATCATCACGTTATCTTGCTTAGGCGAGATCCTTTCACCTGGGCGAGCCATACTTTTGCTCAAATTAACCCACACCTCGCCTGAACGAGGATTCAAGCAACCCACTTCAATTCACATCGAGACCTCGCTTAGGCAAGCCATTCTCGCCTAAGTGAGCATGCCCTTCGCTTAGAACTCCAAAACTCTCTCGCCTGGGCGAGATGTCGCACTCAAAACTCCCAGGTCTCCCCGCGACCTCGCGTAGGCGAGTGCCTCTCGCATGAGCGAGAGACCATGTCGCTCAACCCTTTTCCTGGTCGCCTAGGCGAGAACCACGAACCAGAACTCAAAGTGAGACTCTGCAACTCTTGCTTAGGAGAGGTGGACCAGCTTGGGCGAGACTTGCAGGGTCTTAAGTCTGTTCACGCACACAAATCGCCAAAAACAATACCAAAATACTAACCAATCATCACCAGCACAATGTAATGGCAAAAATATATCAAAATCACGCTTTATATCCAAATTAAACTACCAAGGCACACTGTTTAAGTGTTCACAACCATTCCATACCCAAAAACCCTCATACCCAAAACATATAATGCATAAAAGGTTTTGCAACCTATAACCATCCAGCCCATTCATTATTTTGATTATACATACACGAATTCACCACAATCATATTCCAATTGAGAATGCAATGACACAAAACCATAATTCACATCATGAAATTCACATACTCAAAATACAGCTCCCCTAACCTGAAATCTTGGTACCAAATTAGTAGCCTTTGAGGGTTCTCCTCCAATTTCCCAATCTATCTAATTCTTCCTCTCAAGTCTTCTCCCAATAGCACCCAATTCTCTCCTCACCCACTCAAAATTCGTCTTCTTCTCACAAAATTAGGCTTTATGGTGGGTTTAATTTTTATAAAAGATCATTATATAATGGTTTCCAGCCCCCTCCTTGGCTGCCCCTTCTAGGTTTATTGTTGCCCTCTTATATTCCCTCCAAAACTACACTAAAAAAATAAAGTTCCAATTTCATTCCCAACCAAGTTTGAACCCATGACCACTTAGTCACCATTCAAGTGTATAACCAATTCCACCAAGTCATGTTAGTGATACACTCCAATCATGATAAGCTTACAATACCAATTACATACTCATCCATATTATTAAATATCAATAATAAAACAACAACACACAACAAGCATACGTAGGACTAGAACCCAAGTCCTTTCACACAACCAAAGTACTCTCAACCACTTGAGCTAGTACTTTTCCACGACACATCAAACAATAATTAATGTCAAAAAGGCACTTTATACCCGCATTTATTAATTAATTAATTATTTAATAAATTAATTTTCATGGGTCTTACAAGTGTCGAGTGGGGCCGCTTGTATTAGATATTGGCATGATCTCTAAAGCACTCATGAATACTGGGCACGTGTATAGCCTAATAAGCGCAACACAGCGATAATAACAAGCATTGTGGGGGTGTATTGTGATTGATAAATCGCTAACACATATCAAGTGTCCTTGGTTCATATAGCTTGTTATACCAACTACAATGTGTGTTAAGTTTCTCAATCTAAGACTGGTTCATATAGCTTGCTATACCAGCACTGATGCATTACATCTTAATTGAGACCCCAAATTTTCTTTCTTTCTTTCTATTTCTTATCTTTTGCAATATATGGGGGATTGTAATATATGTATAATAATATTGCAAAAATAATAGCGTTGCAGTTGTTGCAACGTGAGCAAGCCTCCCTTCTTTTTAGGATAGTGCATGCTGTTGCAGCGAGATATCCTCCACATGTTGATCGCACATCCATATTTTATGGATATTATTTTCCACCCTAGGCTTTAGTTACAGAGCATGGATTTTTTAAATCCATTCATCACCTATAAATAGGAGCTTAAATCCTCTTCCAAAATAGAACCTTCTTCATCTCTCTTTTCCTTATTTTGTTCTTTTTCTCTCTTCTCTTTTATCTTGGGTTACTTGTTCTTTAAAGAGTTTATCTTGCAAGTTTCTGTTATACTTGGGATATATCCGAGATGTTCTTGTTGTATCTTGGGGGGTTTGCGTATATATTGCGGATAAATCCTTAAGAGTAGTGTTTTTACATGTCTCAAGAAATCCTTTTATTTTATGCTTTTATCAATTTTATGCAAACTTGCTAACATATTTGGACCAGCATATGTTGGTGTGCCTAAACGATTATTCCTTGGGATAATGATACAATGACATGATTTTTTGACCTCATTTTTACCCGCCTACGTGGCATCCTTTATTTTATTTTTTTAAAAGTGTGAATGCCATTTGAGGCAGACTGCAAACATAGGTAGTGTGGAGTGCACGCAGGTGAAAGACAAAGAAGATATTCAAAAAAATTAACTGACATGTTCGCGTAAAAGAAGAACAGTTTGCAGAGATGTTTTCCCTCCTTCTTCTACCACAAAGCTTCTTCTTCCACAAAGCTTATTCTCGTTATATTTGGTCTGGGTAGCAATTGGAGCGGAGAGCGGAGAAATCGAGAGTGGATTGGGTTGTTGGACGTCATTGGTTTGCTGGAAATTGGTTGGTACCGTTGGGCGCAAGGCTTGGTCGCAGGCTTCGTCACCGTATTTTTGCTTCATTGAAGCCCTTTCACACAATCAACGTTGGCCGCTAGGTTTTTGTCAGAAACCCCTCTTTGAAGCCTATTATTCCCGAAATGGTTAGTTGATGAAGGTAAGTGAATGTAAGCTTGTTATTCCATAGTCGAACGAGTAATCTGCATTTGAAATGATTTTTTTTAACAGGAATGTGCGGATGAATCACCCTGAAATTGGTGTTGAAGTTGTGTTCATTGTCATCTAATAGGGCTTTCGTAGTAGAATCATGAAATTTTTTGACTTCGTTGTTGGTACGTTCATCATTTACAATTGAACATGGTGTGTTTCGTTGTTGTTTAGGCGTAAGTATTTGTGCTCTTTGTTGTACATTTAAGATTGTATTTAATTAGTGGGGTTTTCTAATGGAGTATTTTGTGATTCCTTAATTTCTGAAGTGATTGTTTTTTTGAATGTAGTTCGTTGTTGATTGTTGGACATTGTATGATTATGATATTTAATAGGTTTGTTGATGAAGCATGGGTGGAAAGAGTAGAAAAGAGAAAGTCGTAGAAGAGGAACGAGTGAGTGTGTTGAATTAAGGTTTTGCATGCAAAATTTCAAATTATGATATGAATAGTTAATAATGCAGTGTCTTTTATTGATTTCATTGAAATGTACGATTATTTAATTTTGTGGACACAAAATATAATTTTCAAATGAATAATTTGTTGACGGATGCACACCGTTCATGTATTGGAGTGGCACCTTTCAAATGGTGTTTGGAGATGGAGAGATCCTTAGATATATGTACTCCTTTAATACAACAGATGGTTCGTCGATGGGATTCATATGAACAATGTTTTCATATCTACCAACGTCTTGTCCCCTTTGGCGTAGTTTATGTATGTATGAGCTTGGATTTGAATGTAGTTGGGGAAGACGTTGAGTTTGATGCTTATGGTTGTGGTTGTGTTGGTTCACTTTTTAGTTGTGAAAGTATAACAATCAAAGGTATTACTAAACTAATTAGTTGTACAATAGGTACTAAGCATAATGATGTTGACAATGTTTGTCGATTGTATATATTGTTGTGTTTTGTTGTCCTGTACTTTTCAAGAAATTCAAAATGTGTGTGTAACATTCCGTTTAGGATATTAGACAATATTGATATTTTGATGAACTACAATTGGGGTGGTGCAGTTCACACATTTTTGGTTAATGGACTAAGTCGTGCACATTTGGTCAATTGCAAGCAAAAAAATCAACATAACATAACCTTACCTAATTGCGTCGTGGTCTTATAGGTAATATGTTTTTATGTATTCTTTATTTTTGAGATTTAGTAATTATTGTTTTGTTTATATTTGATTCATTTATGTCTTATGTTGTAGATTTGGGCGTTTGAGCGACTTGGATTAGGCGGACCCAATAGGGAAATTGTTTTCCCAAAAATTTTGCGATGACCAAGTTTGAAGTTAAGGATAACAAGCATTGAGAGACTTTTGATTAAACTGAAGGTAATGGATTTTGTGATTTAAAAGTATTTATTTGGTTATATTCATTATTTTAACATCATTGATTATGTTGTTCTTGTTTTTTTAAAATATTTTTTAGGTTATTTGGGATTGGACATTAACGGTTGAATATAGATCAAATCCAATTGTTCGAGCTGCACTAAATATTGACGGTGAAGAAATCATTGAAGATGACGATGATAGTGCTAAATCTAATTTTGAGGATACTTGCATGAAGAAAGTGAAAATGAATGAAATGGAAATAATTGCCATTAAGAAGCAGCTGAAGATGTTGTAGGATGAAGTATTGTTACGTGGTAAATGGTCATCCCAAGAAGAGCCTAATGTTGGAGATGATAAGGCTAATATTTTTGAAGGAAGTGGAGAAAAACCTTATTGTTTTGATGATGCGACAAAAGGTAGTGGAGATAAAGTTCATGATGATGTTCACATGAGTAAGGATTTTGAAGCCTGTGGAGAGAAGGGTGTTAAGAAGGCACAAGTTAAACAAGAATATACTCTATTTAAAGTAGTAATTGTTAACTTTGATGGATATCATTACGAGACTACTGAGTTTGTTCCAACAGTAGCAATAAGTGAACCCATTCAAGTTCATTGTAATTCATTGGGTGTGGATGCGATGAAATTGTACATGACGTTGAGTCGTCTTGATTGTCCTTATCGGTACACCATTTCTTTTACTGATATAAGCTTCATTTACTTTATTTAAATTATTAATAGTCATTAATTTTATTTTGTAGTGTTGTTTGTAATATAAAGGGTCAAATATTGACGACCCCTGATTGTATGGGTTTTCGACCAACGGGTCACGTATGCAACATGGTAATAGCCTAAATTACGTCTTGATGTTAGTAATTAAGTTATAATGTACAATAATTTAATTGTAGACTAATGTGTTGTTGTAGGCTATATTGTTTGCAACAAATATTCTTATGTATAATGAAAGAAAGTTGCATCAACGGCTGTAAAGAATCTCAATGAATCTCATGTACACGGTATTATTATCATATTTAGTTGAACTTGATATATTCATAAAAATTCTTTAAAATTGACAAAGTGCTTTGTCCAATGCAGAATTTTGTTCTACATGACAACAATAAAAGAGTTGCAAACAAACGTGTTTGGAAATTAAGCGACTACAATATGTTTTTGTGTAGCTAGTTGGTTGCCATGCAAGATATCCTTAGCGTTGATTTTGTATAAATTTTATTAGTCTTGTATATTCCGTTGTTGTTGCCATGGAAGTTGGTCCATTTTGTTATTTATGTATGACAAACAAATAAATTTTGTATGTGCTTTTTAGTTGTTTGCTTCAATTTTCCATGATGATCATTGGTGGTGTTAGTGTGTGAACTGTAAGACAATGAAATTTTTTGTGTTTGATTCCCTTGGACATGGTAGAAAGAACCGCACAAGGATAGACAATTGTATTGTAAGTTGAAATTGTATATCTTTATTACATTTTGAATTTCCTATACTATTTCCCATAATATGTCCAACTTATATTGCAGGCCCGTAACATGAAATTGTTTTTCTCTATGTTATTAAACTATGATTCGGACAGCAAACCATCTTTTGAAGTGCAGACTGTGGACACTCCAATTCAACCTAACGAGTTACTTTTTATATGTTATTTGTTAATCAGTGGAATTTACCATACCTTAAGGAAGTCTGAATTTACCATGTCTTATATATCTTTGTTTTCATTATTTGATTTTGCAGTCATGATTGTGGGGTCCTTGTATTGAAATTTATAAAGATGTGGGACAGTGTAACCAGATTCGACGGCAAAACTATGTTTGAATACACTACTGTAAGTTTAGATATATAATAGGTGTTTATCTTTGAAGTGTTTATCTTTGAACATCATATTTGGTAACATTATCGTGTTGTTGTTTTTAGAAAGAGCTGCAATTAATGAGGCAGAAATTCGTTTGTGATTGGGTTTTACATGAAGATAATGATAACATGGATGATGTTATTCAACACTATGATATGCTCATTAAGAAATAGCTGTTGTAAATGGAGAAGTTCATGGTTTTGCATACCACATAATTTTGTGACTATACTGTTTTGGAGACTAAGGTTATGAATGTGGGCATATCCTTGATCGAATGCAAGAACATGGTTTTTGAGAAATAGGATGCACAGAAAAGTATATATGTATAGTTAGAATGAATTAGACGCAGGAAATGAATGTACTTATTGTATATGTTGTTCGCAAACCTTGGATGAAATAGACACTAATATTTGCTCAGGAATATATATGCCATATTAATGCATTTGAATTTGATTCGAAAATATTATTTGAGTTGCAATCTGTCCGAAATTTGTCCATAATGTTAACAATTGCATTCAATGCTTTGATAACATTTATTCGAAACTATGATTTTACATTGTCCAGTGAAATGTGTGCTAAATTTATGATTGTCTGCACAAATATATTGGTAACTTATTGAGGACAAACCAAATTGTTTGCCAAGCCAGATTTGAAAGTGAAAAATCGAATTGTTTTGTAGTGTTTGTACTAAATGTATCATTCAAAAAGACAGTTATTTAGGCACAAGAATATGTATATTTTTACTAAGTCTATTGTTGAATAATTTTTTGAAGTTAATTGGTTACTACATTGATAGGTTTATTGATGATTTCATGTTAATCCAACCATTTCAATCTGATTGACATTGATGGCAAACGAAATCTATTGTGAAGACAGACCTGAAAGAGAGTTTCAGTAGTCCTTGTACTAAATCTACACTTCAAAAAAGACAGTTATACAGGCAGTAGATTATACTTAATTTTACGAACACAAATGTTGGCTATTTTTTCTTAATTCAATTTTAGTGACTTGAGTGAGATGTTTATTGATGATTCTACGTTAATCCAAACATCTGAATATGTTTTGCATTGGGTGCATACCAATTTTTTTTGTAAACAGACACTTGAAAAACACTTTCAGTACTCGTTGTACTAAATCTACTCTTCGAAAAGACAGTTATTCAGGCAGTAGAATATGCTTAATTTTACGAGCACAAATGTTGTTAATTTTTTGTAAGTTCAATTTTAGTGACTTGATTGAGAGGTTTATTGATGATTTTACATTAATCCAAACATTTGAATTTGTTTTGCATTTGGTACATACCAATTTTTTTTGTAAAAAGACACTTGAAAAACACTTTTAGTACTCCTTATACTAAATCTACACTTCAAAAAGACAATTATATAACAAAAATAATATACTTAATTTTACAAACATAAATATTGTGAATTCTTTTTAATTTCATTTTCAGTGACTTGATTGAGAGGTTTATTGATGATATTACGTTAATCCAAACATTTCAATCTGGTTTGCATTAGGTGCATACCACTTTTTTTGTAAAAAGACAGTTGAAAAACACTTTCAGTACTCCTTGTACTAAATCTATACTTCAAAAAGATAATTATACAGCTAGAAGAATATACCTAACTTTATGAACACAAATGTTGGGTATTTTTTTAAGTTCATTGTTAGTCACAGTAGAAAAATACATATAATTTAGAACATCAATATAGATCTTTATAATTATTGTGAGACAGTGGGTACAAAAAATACTTGTTATGACATAAGGTGAACAAACTAGGACTTTATTCACCAAATAACAGAAATATCTTATTTAACAAAGAACTTTAACAACATACGTTACATCACATATAAATGTTTCAACATCTTAGTTACTCGTCACATAAACATTTATTGACAAAGACTGTAATGAATTCATCAGCATCAACGTGATCCACTTGAAAGAACACACGATCTCCTTCTTTCAATTGATGGTGATTGCAAAATTCCTTCCAGCCCTTCCTAATATTGGTGGACCTAGGTGAATCTGAAATTAAAAGTTTGAATACCACAACAGTGGTAGGCCCACTCAAAACGATCTAATTGATATGCTTGCATCTAATCAAGGTACCAAATTTGATGTTAAGGTCCTGGTTGGCAGAAATCATCAAAAAATGTTCATTTTCCCAATTAATGTGACCTTAATATTAATGAAAATAATATTCATGAAAATGACATATACCAGATGAGAGTCTCGACTTTGATATTTGGTCAACCTCACACAAAAGATTGTATCATGAAACTCAGTGGTGGCATGGTGCAAATACCTCTGTATGCTAAGTTCAGTACATGTCCCTAGAAAGACAGTGATTTCAAAACGGTTGTTCCCTGTATAATGGAATTGGACATAATAGTCACCGGAAATGTGAAAATCTCTCCTAATGTCCATCCACCCATGAGTGATTTTGGGACACTCGACATCCATGTTATAGGTCACAAAGTGGATTTGGCCTTTGTTGTCGACTAACTCCCATTCCTCAACCAGTTCATCCTCGAAAGCAATCGCAAAATGGTGATCAATATATGCAACGTTGTAATTTTAAAAAACAACAGTGATGCCAATTGGAAACACAATATTTGTGCATAAAAACATTAATTTATGGGTCCTTAAGTGTACTTACCACATAGGCCACGTGAATTGTGTTGAATGTCCATAATATATTGATGCTTTCCGTGGATGCCATTTCTGAACAAGAATGTGGGTCCATAAGTAATGTAAAAACAAAAAGAGATAGCGAGATGAGTTCCCACAGTGTGCGTAAGGAGTAGTTGAATTCCCCAAAGTCCATACGAAACACATTAAATAGACAAATTAACGAGCATTGAATGAGTTAAAACGGATGATCGCATTTAAATTTGTTAGGTGGCAATTGTTGTGGTTGAACAAAACAATTGTGCACAATATTGAACGTCATTATGACGTTTGGTTTCCAATGCAGTGCTCCATTCTATTGGTTCAATTGGAAACACAAATGGTGGCATTATGCCATATTAATTAATTTAAATATTTCAATCCCACTGACAAACATTCAATTAAGGTATTACGTTGCCTTAATATTTTTTATCACAACAAACACAACTTTGATGGACATATTGATGATTTTTTTACAAAAGTAAATAAAGAACTAACTAAAGATAATCCAATCTGGTTCTTCGTGATAATCCTCATATTAATTAATTTAAATATTTCAATCCCACTGACAAACATTCAATTAAGGTCTTAAATTGTCTTAATATTTTTTATCACAACAAACACAACTTTGATGGACATATTGATGATTTTTTACAAAAGTAAATAAAGAGCTAACTAAAGATAATCCAATCTGGTTCTTTGTGATAATCCTTCTATAGCATTCTTATACAACCAAGGTTGGATATCTTCGAAATATTCTTGTGGTGTTGGTGGACGTATGTCCCTTGTTTGTATGAACAATTCTATGTTAGTCGAAGTGTGTGGACGTATGACATGTTTACTTATACGTTGGACATCCTTCCACCTTTGAATCATTTGGACTACATCGCAATCACATTTGATTTCAACTATATCATGAAACAAGCAATTCTTCATTACTTTAATCGCGCGATGGTAGCTAATTTCAGTGACTTCTTCATTACTATATACGTTGGACATCCTTACACCTTTGAATCATTTGGACTACATCGCAATCACATTTGATTTCAACTATATCATGAAACAAGCAATTCTTCATTACTTTAACCGCGCGACGGTAGCTAATTTCAGTGACTTCTTTCTGACCTCCGCACCTAATTCCATGTGAGATTTTGTCCAATAGGTGAACGAATGTGCAGTCGTGGGGGATGGGTATGTACACAACTACATTGAATCTGAACATTAGATTGTGTCCGTATAGGCACTCCAATATAGTTGCCCAATTTAGATGTTCGTCAAAATAAAGTATCATTCTCCTACGCTATTTCTCTTTAACGTCTAATGTAGAACAATGTGGTGTCCTATGTTATAGACGAAGTATTTTACCTGGTGACCTTGTGAAGGTGACAAAAAGTTCAATAATCGTGTTAATTGGAAATGTGGGCTTACTCAACATCATTGTGATAACTTCGTCATTAGTAGATAAGTCAACAACACTATAAATTACACACAAATTTTCATTCATCGTTGGTTTCTGGAAACATAATTTGTTAATGTTATTACCATATGGTATGTGCAAACATTGACAAACTTTCTCCTTCAAACTGCGTAATGTGGTGTTGTATGCAATTTAGAATAGAATTGGAGTTGGACCTTGAAAGTGAACATCATCTTCACATTCTTTCATTTCTCCATTTGTGTAAATTGCTACCAGATAAGAGTTTGAAATATCTTCGCCACCATCAACACTTTACTAGTCTTCAATCTTGTCGAATTCTTTTTTTTCACAAAATGATCTACTAACACAAAAGGCAAACAATATCAATGTACAATAATATTTTGAACAATTGGACAAGTTAATTTGATAAGTTTCAAACAAGCTACATGTGGGTACAATAGCAATGCTGGATAGTGAATGCATTCAATTTGTTGCTTCTATTTGTAGGCTGAGATTATTTATTTTGTTTTTAAAGATTAAACGTTGTAAAAGACAATATTGTCCTTCATTAACTTATTGCAGAAATAAAGTTATCCACCACCTTTATTTCGCACCTACCTTATGTCTTTGTTTCATTGCCTGAAGTGGTGTCTACTCCCCTTCCACCAATGCTTCATACTCCATGAACCATGAATGATTTCGACAACCAGCTTCACCAAGATGCACATAAATGCACATCTAATGCACCTGCACAGCATGGCGTAACTTGTCAGGTTTACAGAGGGGGTTTCACTAGGGAGATACAACACACCAATGAGATCTGAGCCTAACCACATAAGACACTGACACCACTCTCAACCCAAAACCTTAAGGCAATAGGTTTATGGGTCTTGATCCTTATATAGTGCTCTACTTTCTCATTTCTGGTCAATGTGGGACTTAGACTCACACTTGGATTCCTAACAATCTCCCCCTCAAGGGTGAGTCCCTTCAACCACATTGGTACACTCCCCCTCCAGCGGAAGCATTCCCAACCACGAGTACTCCTTTTCTGTCCTTTTTTTGTACCGCCGTTATTCTTAACGGGACACGCTTTACCTGAAACCCTTACCTGGGACCCTTGCCAGGAAGACTTTCGATACTAGGACCATACTGGTACTGCACTCGTCTGAGCCGGTATTAACCATCGGCTCTGATACCACTTGTCAGGTTTTACAGAGGGGGTTTCACTGGGGAGAACAACACCAATGAGATTTGAGCCTAACCACATAAGACACTGACACCACTCTCAACCCAAAACCTTAAGGCAATAGGTTTATGGGTCTTGATCCTTATATAGTGCTCTACTTTCTCATTTCTGGTCAATGTGGTACTTAGACTCACACTTGGATTCCTAACAATCTCCCCCTCAAGAGTGAGTCCCTTCAACCACATTGGTACACTCCCCCTCCAGCGGAAGCATTCCCAACCACGAGTACTCCTTTTCTGCCCTTTTCTGTACCGCCGTTATTCTTAACGGGACACGCTTACCTGGAACCCTTACCTGGGACTCTGGCCAAGAAGACTTTCGATACTAGGACCATACTGGTACTGCACTCGTCTGAGCCGGTATTAACCATCGGCTCTGATACCACTTGTCAGGTTTACAGAGGGGGTTTCACTGGGGAGATACAATACACCAATGAGATCTGAGCCTAACCACATAAGACACTGACACCACTCTCAACCCAAAACCTTAAGGCAATAGGTTTATGGGTCTTGATCCTTATATAGTGCTCTACTTTCTCATTTCTGGTCAATGTGGGACTTAGACTCACACTTGGATTCCTAACATAACTGTTGCGGAAATGTTAGGTGGTCATTTATTCCTTTAATAAGTATTATGATTATTATTAACGTTTTACAGTTTTGACCTAAATAAAAATTCATTAAAATCATTACTTTAATCGTGGAACTAAAATGCAATGTGCTGCAATGTTCATTTGCAACGAAATGTTTGTATGGCCAATGTGTGGGGTAACCATTTGCTTTGGTGGATGTAAATTTTTTATTCCTTTTTCTTTAAATATTACTAACAGGGTCAATGTGATGACAACATCCGAAGTTATTAACCCAATATCTCTCGAAGACATTCCTTTATTTTAAGATACTGAAGTCAACAACCCATTTGAAGATATTATTAAACCCATCGAAGATAACATCGATGAAGAAGTTCCTAAAATTGGCATGACTTTCGAAAGTGTCGAAGAACTAAAGCAATTTTATAGGAAGTATGCTATTAAATGTGGGTTTGGTGTGAGAATTTGAAGTTCATCTAAAGGAGAAGACAATGAGTTATGCTTCATCAAATTAGTTTGCAGTCATGAAGGAAGGTGTTGGTCGGCAATTCCTCCAAAATTAAAAGGTTAAATTACCCTTTTGGTGCCTCTATTTGTTATGAAATTTCATTTTGGTCCTCACGTTTTTCGTTGTCTCAATTTGGTCCTCACCGTTAACTTTGACTAGACGGTGTTAAAGTCAACGCCATGTGTCAATTTCTGATTTTTTTGAATTTTTTTAATATTTTTAAATTTTTTTAAATTTTTTTTTTTGAATTTTTTTGAATTTTTTTTCTTTTTGACATGTGTCACTTCACAGTTTTGTCACGTGTCAAAGTGACTCAATTTGGTCCCTATATTTGTTTTTAGTTTCAATTTAGTTCCAATTTTTGTAAAAATGAAACAATATTGTCCTTCCTCAAATTGACACTAAATTTACTTTTTTATAAATTTTATGGTGATATTCTTACTAAAATTAACGTTTTTATTAAATATTTCTATAAATATTTTAAATTAACTTTAAATTCTACACAAAACATTAGACTTTGATTTTGTTTTGAACTTGAAATTTAGTTCCTAAATTTATGTGTGACAAGTTATTTGATTTTTAATCTTTACCAAGTTTGTATAATATGATACACTTGATGCCTTTATATATGATGACAAAATTGTTAATTTTTAAAATTAAGTTTGGGGTTTAACTTTGTTTAATAATAAAACTAAAAAAAAAATTATTTAAAAATATTTCTATAAATATTAAATAAAAATGTCAATTTTATTAAGAATATCATCATAAGTTGTATACAAAGATTAAATTGAGTCTCAATCTAAGGAGGGACAATATTGCTTCATTTTTACAAAAATTGGGACTAAATTGAAACTAAAAACAAATATAGTGACCAAATTGAGTCACTTTGACACGTGGCACAACGGTAAAATGACACGTGTCAAAAATAAAAGAAAAAATTCAAAAAAAAAATTCAAAAAATATTAAAAAAATTCAAAAAAATTAGAAATTGACACGTGGCATTGACTTTAACACCGTCTGGTCAAAGTTAATGGTAAGGACCAAATTGAATCATTTTTAAGAAAATGAGGACCAAATTGAGACAACGAAAAACGTGAGGACCAAAATGAAATTTCATGACAAATAGAGGGACACAAAGGGTAATTTAACCAAATTAAAAAGTCTCCCAACACAAAGAAAACAATGTGCTGTCAGAATTAGCGGTGTGAAAAAGAAAGGGTAGTGTTATATACGCACGTTAACAATGTCCAAAACCACAACCTTAGTCTAAAAAAGTCGAGGTTGATACATGGAAACAAAAAAATTAGCATGCAGGTCAAGAAGACACTAGATATGAATGATGAAGCTGGTGTGTGCATTAACAAGAGTTGCCAATACATAGTTTGTGAAGCATGTGGCTTTGAAAATGTTTCATTTGTTGAGCATGATGTGAGAAATTACATCAGAAAGCAAAAAGGAAATTGTGCAAGGATGATGATGTGCAGAACTTATTTGACTAACAAGTATGACATGCTATTTGCACCATTTATCGGTGTCAATCACCATGGGCAATCAATATTATTAGGATGTGGATTGTTGTCATCAGAAGATACATTCACCTTTGTCTGGCTATTTCAGTGTTGACGTCAATGCATGTCCAATAAGTCACCTGACGACATTATCACGGATCAGTGCAAAGCTATGCAAAACACAATTGAAATTGTATTTCCAAATACCAGCCATAGATGGTGTTTTTGGCACATAATGAAAAAAATACCCGAGAAGCTACAATGGTACTCCCAATACAAAGGAATTAAGTGTGAATTAAAGAAATTAGTATACGAGACTATAAATGTCCATCACTTTGAAAGTGGTTGGTCTCAATTCTTGATAAAATTTGAATTACAAAACAATGAATTACTACGAATACTATATGAGGACAGATCTTGATGGGTGCTGACGTACTTGAAAAGCAACTTTTGGGCTGGAATGTGAACCACACAATGAAGTGAGGGCTTAAATGCTTTTTTTGATGGATTTATCAATTCTACAACCATATTGCATCAGTTTGTTGTACAATATGACAATGCACTAAGAAACAAAGCAGAAAAGAAATATGAAGCTTACTTTGCCTCAATCAACACAACTATACCTTGTGCAACTCATTCCTTGATAGAACGCCAGTTTCAAAAATGTAGATGTCAATGACTTTGTCTCCAATTACGTGGTGCTGCAAAAGTGTTTATGGGACGACAATTGTACAAACAAGTACCACAAAGTTGTTTATAATTGTAAGACTGAAACAATCACTTGAACTTACTTGTTGTTTGAGTTTCGCGTAAGAAACAAAGCAGAAAAGAAATATGAAGCTTACTTTGCCTCAATCAACACAACTATACCTTGTGCAACTCATTCCTTGATAGAACGCCAGTTTCAAAAATGTAGATGTCAATGACTTTGTCTCCA
>Ga0214545_1004455_pt1 | contig 26184 bp, 17 predicted proteins | sample CNSS4metaG_FD_160064 | JGI IMG/M metagenome (GOLD analysis project Ga0214545, IMG submission 160064) | Root nodule microbial communities from cowpea collected in UCLA plant growth center, Los Angeles, California, USA - CNSS4 | ecosystem: Host-associated > Plants > Roots > Nodule | place: USA... | reverse complement strand
AAGGAGTCTTGAAGGAAGTTCGTGAGCAGTGGGCTTCGTTTCTTTTGAGTGTTTATATAAAATGATGTTAGGTGTTTTATGACTTATATAGTAATTCGTTTTGGAGTAGTATTATATTTCATATAAATATTAGATTCTATTTCACGTAAATATTAGATTGAATGAGATTTGTTTTCTGGATGTTTTGAATAATTATATACAGTATATAAGATGATGTTAGGTATTTCATGACTTATATAGTAATTCACTGTGGAGTAGTATTATATTTCATATAAACATTAGATTCTATTTCATGTAAATATTAGATTGAATGAGATTTGTTTTCTGGATGTTTTGGGTAATTATATACAGGTTTGCTATGAGGTAAGAAGCATAAACGAATGTTTCAAAAAAAAATAATAAATCACTTTTTATACCGGTTGAGGTCATACTTGGTGTAAAATGTGTAACTTTTTATACCGGTTAAAACTATAATCGGTATAGTAAGTCATTTTTTCTTACATAACCTTCCATTTTCAAGAGGACTTTCTATACCGGTTTTAGAAATGGTATAAAAAATAATTTTTATACCTGTCATGGAACCGATGTAGAAAGATCAAACTTTCTATACCACCTGCATCTATACCGATGCTAGAACCGGTATAAAAAGCCTTTTTTAACCGGTATAAAAAGCTTATTTTACACTATGTAACTTTTACAGGAAGTACATTCAACAATTTCTTTTTCTTTGTTTTCTAAGGTTGAAATTTTATTTTTCAAAATTTCTTCTTCAAGAGAGATTTTTCAAACTTACTTTGCAAATCCTTAAAATCAGATTTTAATTTTCTGTGAGCAATATCTAATTTACTAGATTTAACAAGTAATTGTTGAAATGCATCATAAAGGTCATCATAATCATTTTCATTGCAAGTAGAACTTACCTCATTGTCAGAGTCATCATGATTAGCCATCAAACAGAGATTTGCTTCTTCATTATTAGAATTACTAGAATTTGATGTGCTTGAGACATTATCATCCCATGCTATGTATGCCTTTTTCTTAAAAAAATTTATGCCCTTCTTTTCTTCACTCTTCTTTGAATTTGGACATGTCTAGTTTCTCCACATCCATAGCACTTGAAGTTCGAGGATGATCCTTGATTTTCCTTCTTATTGCTCTTGAATTGATTTTTACCTTTGGCCTACATGAATTTTGTAAACTTCTTAATCATCAGACTCAGATTCTCATCATCATTAGAGTCTTCTTCTTCTTTTTGCTTTTTGCCTTTGATAACTTCACATTTAAAGGCAATATTTTTCTTTCTTCCAAGATCTTCTTCTTCATTTAGTCTACCCAGTTCAAGCTCGTGCTCTCTTAGCTTTCCAAATAGAGCCGCCATCGTCATTGTTGCAAGATTTTGTGACTCCGTGATGGCCGTCACCTTTGGCTGCCAAGTCCTGTTCAAGGATTTAATAATTTTTATATTCAATTCATCAATGTCAAAATTTTTACCTAGACCCGTGAGATGATTGACGATGTGTGTGAATCGTTTCTACACGTCATAGATGGTTTCTCCTTGTTGCATACAAAACATTTCATATTCTTGGATTAAGGAGTCACTCGCAAAATTTCCCACATATCACGTGCACTAGTGCAGACTTGGATCTTGTAAAACTCATCAAGGGTTAAAGCAGATGAAATAATATTTCTAGCCTTTACATTGTATTGAGCTCGTCTATTTTCATCTACAATCCATTCTGAAAATGGCTTTGGTTCATCCACATCATTAACAACATTAACAAGCATAAATGGTCCATTTAACACTGCATCCCAAATACCTCTATCAACAGATTCCAGAAAAATTTGCATCCTAACTTTCCATAAAGGACAATTTTCACCATTAACAAAGGTTTGATTTTGTCCAACCATTTTCGAAAATTTTGAAAAACTATCAAAGCAAACTCTGATACCAATTGTTGGTATCGCTAGCGGAATGTTTGGCGTTTGGAATAAAACTAAGCGGGGGTGAATTGCTTTTTAGTATTAAAATTAATTTTTAAAATTTTTCCGAAATTTTACCGATTAATTTAAATATCAATTCCTTTAAAAACAATAGTAGATAAAGTAAAGAGATAGAGAAGAGGAAATGACACAGATATTTATACTGGTTCAGATCAAAAGATCCTATGTCCAATTGTTAATCTCTTCAAATAAAGAGATTAAATCAATCTGTAAAAAATATGATATTACAATCAGATAACAAGATAAAGGGGAAGAAAACACCTATCTTGAAGCCGCAAGAGATGAACAACCTTTCTCTGAATCACACAGAGAACTTGACCTAGCTTTCCTAGCAACCACAACAACACTCAATCTCCTAGAAACCCTCTTAGGAAAAGTTATCGCTCTACTCGCACTAGGTTTTTCAAAGCTCTTTTGAGAACACTTAGAGAACTCTCTTTGTAGTCACAACACCAACACTCTAGCTTCTCAGAAAGGTATTTTCGAAGTTGAACTATTGTTCCTTAAATAGGGTTTTCGAAAATTAGGTTAAAAACTGAAACGTCATGTTCCAACTCCTAAGGATAATCGATTATTCCAGTAGGTTTTCTGAAAACAAATTTTCAACGGGATAATCGATTATTTCAGGAGATAATCGATTATTCCAGTAGGATTTCAAAAAATAAAAGTTTTGCATAGATAATCAATTATCATTATTGATAATCGATTATCACTACAGTTTTTCCAAAAACAAGAAACCTTAGAGAGACAAGGGTTATGTTGCTGATTCTAAGTTTAAGAAAAACTATTCTATAACACACTTATTTTATTTTACAAGATAACATTAAACATTTAAACATTTTGTCTTCATTCTTGCTTGATCATCATATATTTCTTGATCATCATTCAAAATCACTAGGGGGTAAAACAGCTCTCAGTAAAGTCAAGTGGATTATTACATTGCTTGCATCGATTGAAAAGGAGTAGAATTCTATAGGAAAAAGTACAAAATCAATCCTCTAACGATTCTTCTATTGATTAAAGTTTTTGTTATAAATTTTATGCTTGCAATTCTATTGTTTCGCATTTGCTAAAAATTACGTCAATTAGGAATCTAGTATTCAATAAGTCAATCCTAGAGGACGATATTTTATTACTACGTTAACGATTGGTTCACTTGCCAAACATTCATCAATAGAGAAAATATAAGTCCTTTGTTGATCTCATAAGAAGACCTTTAGAGTTTGCAACTAGAGATCATGTATTTTCTAAGGTGACTCCTACACTAATGTGGGAAGAGTTATTTGGTCGAAGAAGTTGTTTTCTAAGTTCATTGTACCATATCATATTCTGCATAGGAGTGGTTTAGTGGCTTAAGAGATTGCTTTGCCTCCTAAATTAACACATGTCCTCATGCGGGTAGTGACGATGAAGACTCTATTGGCATTTTACATGTTAGCACAAATGATTTAATGATTTAATGCTTGAAGATTTGATGAAGATATATGAAGCCATTGAATTGGGACATGGTGAAGCTATGATAAATTGATCAAGATGTGAAGACTTTAAGATTCAAGTGTCGATCAAGCTTGGAGTGTGTGTTGAATTTGAGTTTCACATGAAGAACACAAAGCTTAAAGATTGGTGCTCATAATGTAGACCATTTTGCATTGTATATATGTCTAGGGTTTGGTTGGTGTCTTTGAACTTGTTGAATGAGTTTTTAACAAGTTAAATGTTTGTTGCAATAGTTCTATCAGTTACATATTCAAAAAGTTGAATTATTTTTTAATCAGCTAATTTCAATTAAGTTAGTGAAATCAACAGATTGAATGAAAAATAAACCTGTTGAATATGCTAATAGATTGACTATAAGTTCTAGTTTTTCAGAGAGAGGCAACACATGTCATTTTGAGTGCAAAATCATTCTAAATTCTGAATAAAACTCTCTCTCTAGATCATACAAAAGTGCAACTATTGGTAAAAAATCTTTGATCATCTTGGAGCAATTTTTCTTGGTTTAAGAACTTGGAGAAAGAAGTTCGGTTGACTAAAGAGAGCATTCACTCAGGTTTGATCTTTCTCAGGTTTCTGGGTGTTGCCTTGTGGTTTTCCAGGTCTACAAGTGTGATCTTGTTGTGCTTGTTGTTAGTTTTGAAATGGTTGAAAAGCCAAGAAGGGGAGGGTTGAATTGGCTAGTTAAAACTTTAGGCTATTTTTGCAAGCTAAAAACCTCCTTTAATTGAATCAAATAGATCACCAAGTTAGGATGCAAACAGTACTGAACTATACACTTTCAATCGATCAAAAATAGAGTTAACAGATTGATTTTACTAAACAGATTCTGTTTTGGTATAATCAATCGATTGAAATTGAAAAACAGTCGACTGAAATACTGGGAAAAATGCAGAAATATGAATTTGAATTTTAAACCAGAAACAATGCTCAAGAATGATCAAGATCAGTTCCAAATGATTATACATGCTCAATGCTTCAGATGCTATGAAAACATGCAAGAACATGAAAAAGATTATTAAAGCACAAGTTCTTGAAACTTTAAAATGAAAATGCAAGAGAGAAAGGTTAGAGAAGAGATGACACCACGAATTTTTATACTGGTTCACTCAAACTTGAGCTACATCCAGTTTGTCAAGGCAACCTTAGCTTGACTTTGCACTATTTCAAAAGTTTTACAAAGAATTCACCCTTACACTTCCAAAATATGCAAAAACACCATAAAAGACTCTTGAATCACACAAGAATCACACCAGCACAGCAAGAACTCTCTTGCAGACCTGGAAAACCACCAGGCACACACACAAAGCTTGAGAAAGATCAAACCTTAGTGGTAGCACAGTCTTGCCTACCGCAAACCACTTTCTCCAAGCTTCAAACCAAGCCAAAAGCTTCAAGAATTGATCCAAGATCAATCTTCAACAGCTGCAACACCTATGATCACGAAGGAGAGAGTTTCCAAAAGTTTCCAGAACCAATTCGTGCTCTAAAATGATCAACATACCTCTCTTTCAAAAATCACAACTTTTATAGTCAAAATGTTACGAAATTCAACAGGTTGATTTTCAAATCAATCGGTTGATTTCACTTAACTTAAGTGAAATCAGTCGATTAAAAATTAAATCAATTGATTGAATTTGTTGCAGTTTAAGACTACTGCAGCCAACCTTTTAACCTGTTAAAAAGCCATTCAACAGATTAAAAGAGATATTTTAACCTGTTGGAAAACCATTCAACAGATTAAAAAACACACCAAAGACCAAACTACATCTAATTAATGCTTTAAGGTCTACAACATGAATTACAAACTACAAGCACACTTTCTTAATGATGTAAGTACATGGAGAGCATACATTCTAGCCTTGATCACCATGGATATCATCAAATCTCCTTTCCTTCATCAATGTAGACTTCATTCCAATGTTTATAGCTTCAAGATAGTTCAAAAGAGCTTCATTCAATCTTCATCAAATCTTCAAGAAGCAAACCACCTTGGCTTCTCATGTCAACACTTGTTGAGAGTCTTGTGGGATTCAAGAGTCTTGGTTGTGTTTTTGCTTATTTTGAAAGTGTAATTTTGTCTACATCTTTTGAAATAGTACAAGTCAAGCTCAGGTTACCTTGACAAGATTTAGCTCAGATTTGAGTGAACCAATATAAAAAAATTGTGTCCTTGTGTTTGACTCCATCTCTTCTCTCTTTATTTGTGTTTTAAAGTTTTAAGAAATTTGAATCGAACAATCTTGTATATGTTATTTGTAAGTTTTGAAATTGTTGAAATGCCAAGAAGGGGGGTTGAATTGACTAGTTAAAAATATGATGTCTTGTGAAGGTTTAAATTTGTTTATTGAATCAATTTCGATGACCAAGTTTGGATGCAAACACCTATGGATAATATACTTTCCACTGATCAAAAACAAAGTTAGTTGATTGATTTTACTAGACAAATATACTGGTATAATCAATCGATTGAATTAGAAAAATAGTCGACTAAAATACTGGGAAAAATATAGAAATGCATATTTGTGATTTAAAGCAAGAACAATGTAAGAGATCAATCAAGATAGGTTCCAATGAGTTATATGCTCAATGCTATAGATGCCACCAAAACACTCAAGAATATAAAAAAGATGATTTAAATTCAAATTCTTTAAACTTTGAATGATAATGCAAGAGAAAAGGGTTAGAGAAAAGATTTATGTACAAGAGTTTTATATTGGTTCACTCAAACTTGAGCTACATCCAGTTTGTCAAGGCAACCCGAGCCTAATTTTGCACTATTTCAAAAGATTTACAAAGTTTACACTCTTACACTTTCAAAATAAGCAAAATACACACAAAAGACTCTTGAATCATACAACAATCACAATAGTACAACAAGACACCTCTTACAGACCTGGAAAACCACTAGGCACACGCGTAAAGCTTGAGAAAGATCAAACCTCAGTGGTAGCATAGCCCTGCCTACCACAAACACCTTCTCCAAGCTCCAAACACAAGCAAAAAACTCTAATAATTGATCCAAGACCAATCTTCATCAGCTGTAATCACTATGATAACGAAAGAGAGAGAATTCCCAGGTTTCCAGAACAGTTTCGTGCTAAAAAATGTCTTGCTACCTCTCTTTCGAAAATCACAATAGTTATAGTCAAATTGTTACGAAATTCAACAAGTTAATTTTCAAATCAATCAATTGATTTCACTTAACTTAAGTGAAATTAGTCGATTAAAAAATAAATCAACTAATTGAATAAGTCACAATTTAAGACTATTGTAGCTAACCTTTTAACCTGTTGAAAATTCATTCAACAAATTAAAAGATACATTTTAACCTGTTGAAAAATATTAAAAAACACAATAAAGACCAAATACATCAAACTAATGCTACAAGGTGTACAATGTGAATTATAAACATCAAGCATTCTTTCCCAATAATTGATTCATGTGGAGGGCACGCGTTCAAGGCTTGTTCAACATGAATACCATCAAATCTTCATAACTTCATCAATGGAGCATGATTCCAAATTAATGGCTTCAAGTTAGTTCAATAAAGCTTCATCAAAACACACCATTCAGGCTTCACGTGTCAACATTCTTAAGTGTTTTGGCACAACCTGAGGCTTGGCTCATATCTGTATTATTTATTTTAATCAATCTTGATAAGTCTTTCAAGTTGTTTTTTAGTTAATCTGCAATTTCGAAATTCTCCAAAATTCCTAGTATTTCAATCAATTATTCTAATATTTTGATATATTGATTTACATTGCACTATTAATTGTTTAATTAAATCAACCTTTATCCATGTTTTTAATCGATTGAAAGTGAACAATCCAATAATAGTTGCATTCTGATTTCGTGGTTTATCTGATTCAATTTAAAGATGTTTTAAGTTTTCAAAAGTAATCAAAGTTTTATAAAGCCAATTCACACCTCACCTTCTTGGCTAATTACCCATTTCAATACTTGCACTACCATGGTAGGTGCATCGACAAAGATGTAGAGATGTACAAGGGTTTTTGTTAAGAAGAAGTTGAGGGTCTGTAAATTATCCAACAAATGCACTAGGTCAATTGTAGCACAACAAGGTCGTATCCACATGGATTTGGTACGATAAAGTAGTAATATATAATCTACTTTAATTTTGGTAATAAAACAGTAACAAGGATTAGTTTTGGTAGTTTGAAAACACGTTTGAATATAAATAAAGATAAGTGATGTTGATTAAGTGGTTGGGATTAAACTTAGCTTCTTTCACTCAATTGCACTACCCTTTATTATCAATAATTACTTTCTTTATCTTAATGTTCCTTGAAGTACTCTTAATTGTAATTCTAACATCATGCTTGTAGAATTAGAACTTAAAGTCATACGCAGCATGTCCCCATTCAAGTGTAGGAACCCTTGCATTAAGAACAAGACTCTTTAAACCAACTAAAGTTGCATATCCATGTCTGATATATGCCAAGTAGTAAGAGGTTTGATTGGATCTAAATACTAGACCAATTGTTGTTGCTGTCTAGTACTGATGAAGTATGATGAGTGATCAAGTCATCAAATCAAAGAAAGCAAATCAAATAACCTACATGTAAAACAAGAACATAATATATATCAAACCAAGTGGAGTACAAAGTTTAAGAGTTACATCCAATCCCAACTGAGGAAGAAGTTAGTTGCTCATAATGATGTATACAACAAGAACATGGAGTAAGTTTCCTCCTTATATAGCTTAGAAAAGATAAACAATATAAATCTAAGCTAACTATGAAGTTTCTCTCTCTAGGATGATTCACAAGATCAACACGAAAATAATAGAGATATGCTTTGTATTTATAGAATTCTGACTGTTGCTCTAGCTGTAATCAAAGTAGGCTAGCCATGGAGGTTTCCTTCATGAATGGGTTTGCCTCCAAGCTTAGGCAGTCACCTTGGTGATCAGCCATGGAGCCTCCTATGAGGTTTTTCTTTTGATGCTCAGCCGCTATTCTGGAGCTCAAGGTTTCCTTGTAGTGAAGGTTTCATAAAACGTGGCTCAATGCCAATATTGTTGCTCAACTGCATGCTTATATTCTGAATTTTCGTATTTCATCTCTTCTTGTTAAGCTGCAAATTTGAGGCTTAGCACCAACATCTTAATTTCCTTCATTTTTCTTACAAAATCAGTATAAATACATTAAATTTCCCTTTTTATTACTTCTTCTCTCTTATCATTTTGTATTTTAATGCAAAAGGGGTTGTTTTAGTGACTTTTACATTAAATTTATACACGATAAGTGTTTGAATGATATACAACTTTACTAATACTAGATACTTATCAGTTTTAATGTAGCTTAGAGGGCAAATTAGACTTATATTCTTATTAAAGATAAATAAGAAAAAAAATAGAATGATGTGTAAAATAATTTGAAATGGTAGCCAACAAAATGAAGACACATAAGGATATTTTTAAAACACACTTTGAAGAAGCACAATAGAAATCACCATTAACAAAATGATATTATAATATTTTTCAAAATTCATTTAAATATATGACAAATATATATATTATTCTATAGTAAATATTTTTATATTTTAAAGATTCTTAATAAGTCCTAGTTAGGGACGACTCAAGAGTTTAGGAGGCCTATAGTAAATTTAAAAAATGAGGTCTTTTATTTAAAATTTATTTTTCAAGCTTTTTTTATACAAAATTATTTATTAAATTGTCATAATTAATTTCATTTAACATTTCTTCTTCAATAGATAATAAGACTAATTTATTTAATCTTTCTTAGAGAGTACTTGAATTGTTAACATTATTCTAAAAGTTATATATGCATTTGGAAAAGAATATAATCTTTTTATATAATTAAGAATGTCAATTGATTTATCATTTTCCAAATCTATAATTTCTCTTAAGATATTTAATTATGAAAATAAATTAAATTCATCGCTATCCAACAAATTATCATGTTTTAAAGATATTTCAAGGTTTAAGCATTTTTTTGTAAAAATGTACAATCTAGTGACTTTAATTTTTTAACACTACACAAAAAACAAAAAATATCTTCATATATTTTAAATTGTTCAAATTTGTTCTGAAGTGTGGTAATTTATTTATCTACTATATACAAAAAGTAATCAATGCTAAACGATTCTTGAAGAGATTTTACAATTTCATTCTCAATGTTTTCATCAAATTGTTTCTTTTTGCGTCTAATACGTTTTTCACAAAACGTAGGTTTTTCTCAACTTGATAGTAAGTCTTTTTTTTTTCTTCAACATGAATTATCTTTCTATAGAAAATCCAACTTTGAATTATGCTCCAATTAATCTATTATCCACCAAAATGCTAACCCCTAATCTAAAAGTATTGAAAAACAAAAGTGGACAAAAGAAACACATTTCTAATTTTAATACAAATCCAAAAAAGAATAAAAACTACAACAACACAAATAGAAAGAAAAAACATAGTAACTAGACATGAGGATGAAAAATTGGTACACACGGGAAAGATGAGATTGAAGAGATGTAATTTGCCAAGACACTAAAAATATGAGTCTTAGAAGAGAAGAAAGTAAGGAGAGGTAAGAGTAGTCATAAAAAGACAAAAAGATAAAAGAAGAAAATGGAATTATAAGAGAATAAAAATAACTAATCATTCTCTTCTTTATAAACAAAATTATAATTTACTAAATAAATGTTTTAACTCATTAACTATCATTTTTAATAACAATAAAAATTAACATATACTAATAATAATTTAATTAAATTTTGTTCTCAAACATAATGTGAGCCCCCTTTTCTTTTATTATTTCACCTTGTGTGCCTAAGTAAGAAGGCTCAAGTTAGTTCCCCTTCAAAACACCCTTTGCTGCCATACTACTTTCTATCAGCCCTCTCTCAAATAGATTACTCCTCTTGTTTTCCATTTGTAACCTTTCTTTTCTTGCAATCAGATTTTGGAGGTGAGGCCCCCACAGAGCCCTCTATTGATCCAACTTTTTGCTTGCTTCCTCCGAGTAAGTCAACATTCCCGTTTTATATCTCCTTTTTGTTTTCAGTTCTAAGACTCTGCCTTTGTTCTAAGATTGATCAGAGACCCATTCTTTCCTTGTGTCCTAGTATTAAATTCTTCGTGGGTTGAGTTGGGGTTTCAGTACCCCTTTCCGTTTTGGGGTTGCTTCTCACCAAGCCCAGTTTCAGTAGAGGTAAGGGAAGCTAAATTGTTTTCTTTAAATTCGCAAAAGAACTACTTTTGCTAGTCTTGATTGTATGTTAGTGTGTTGGGTTGAAGCTTGAATTGTATGAGAATGGTTTTCAATGAGGTTTATGCAAGATTTTTCTAGGTTGCATGTGGGAACAGGTTGAGAATTTGTTGTTCTCGCCCAAGTGAGCAGCTCTCACCTGAGCGAGAATAGCAAAAACTCATCTTTGTCCGTGCTCGAGTTGTCGCCTAGGTAAGGACTTGTCGCTTGAGTAAGAGCAGTCTCGCCTAAGCGAGAAAGTCTAGCCCAAGTGAGAACTTGTAGAGTTTCTGATTGCTCTTTGTTTTAAACGTTGCTCAGGTGAGAATGGCTCTCCTAAGCGAGAGAACATTTATGCAGTATGGTCTTTAGTTTTTGTTGAAGTTGTGAATGAATGAGAAATCTATTTCTAAAGCATGCATTATGTGAATGAGCATTGATGGGATGGTGTTTGATACTAAATGTGAATTAATTATGTGATTGTGAATACGAGAGATGTTGTTGATGAGAGAATTTCAAGGAGAAATTCTAAAGGCTATGATATTAGTGTATGTAAGGGCATAAGAACCCGCTATCAGTGGTATCCTGAAACTCCAATAATCATTCATGCTCTTATAGAGCAAAATGGATTATGTCGTGAGGAGTAGCAGGAAGTCATAGTCATTGGACTTGAACAAGTCCTAGACGTAAAGGGGTCTTACCTTGTGAGTGATTGGATAATAACCCCTTGAGGCCAAACTCTGCAAAGTTTGGAAACCACACACAGGTGCGAACCACCAAGAGGTCTGATTCCACTTGTATATATTCGGATAATTGAGTCTAGCGTTGACTGTCTATTAGTGTTGGATTAATTTAATTATTATGCTATGGTTTGAAGTTGATAACATGATTATGAATTAATTGTATGAACCCTTTTATTCACATTAGCTTACCCTTTTGTTGTTATGTGTGTTTGTGCTTGGTTACTTCTTTTGCAATGATCCCTTAGTTGTGTGAGCAGAGGAAGATGCAGGTGAGGTACTCCTCTCATGGATGGCAGTGAGACAACAAAGTAGGCTCTAGTGGTGTATAGTGTTGGCTTATGTTTTGATTAGAGTTGAAAATCTTTTAACTCTATTTCTAGTGGTCTTGTAAATACAATTTTTATTATTATGGTTGTTTTGAAATGACTGTATTAATACTCTATATTGACCTCCTTCTACTATCTGTTTTGTGTTATCATTAGATGATATTTTGTTTAGTACATAACAATTATTAAATTGGATGTTACACATAAACTTATAATTAATGTAATAAAATTATATTAGTAATAAAATATTCTTTTAATAATGGTTCTATTTATGGATGGCAAAGGGGCGAGGCGAGGCGGAGACGAGTTTCGATATCCTATACTTGTCCCATCAAAAAAATTCATCTTCATCCCCATACCCAAACCCAACAAGTATCAAACTTTTGTCTCATTCTTATCCCCACCAGGTAACGAGTTTATACTCATACTCATACTCGTACCCACTTTCTTACTATTTCAATATTAATTAATTAATTTTTATAAAATAATAAAAAATTACGACAAAGGAAACATAATATTATCAAATATTCAATATTAAGAGAAAGATTGTTTCTTCGATATCAAATATTTAGAAAGAAACTATATTATAATTGTATACATTTCAAATTAGAATACCAAATAAAATTTCATGAAAACCAAAACATCTATTAAATTTGCAAAATTCAAAGAATTCTAGTTGATAAAATTTAAATTTGTTTTAAAATAATATAAAAGGAAAAAAAATATTCAAATTAAAATATATTTTAAATGTCCGTTTACTTCATTTGTTTAAATTCTAATGAATCTCTTTATTATACACTAATAAAAGTTTAAAAGTTATAATATCACTCTATCAAAATAACGCAAAGAACAAATATTAAACTAATAATAATAAAATAGATATTGTATCTTTTGAACTTCAATATATATTAGATAGTGATAAAAGAAAAATCATGGTAATTATAATAAAATTATATATTATAGTAAATAAAATTTATTTATACAATTATAATGACTCTTTTTTTTATACGCTAATAAAAGTTATAATACATCACTTGATCAAAATAACACAAAGAACAAATATTAAACTAATAATAATAAAATTTTAATTTAGATTTTGAACTTCAATATATGTTGGATAGTATTAAAAAGAAATTCATGGCAATTACATTATAATTTTATATTATAGTAAATAAAATTTATTTATACAATTATAGTGATAAAATTATAATATGATATGAGTTAAAAAATAAAAAATAATTATATAAAATATATCAAAATGGTATTTTACATTAGAAAAATAAACAAAAAATAAAAATATTACAAAATTATCAAATGTGTGTCTTAGAAACAATTTGAAAGACCATTGAATGAAATCGCCCAAAGGAAAACAAATATATAATTAAGGATATGATAAAATGAAAAATACTTTAGAGATCTCAGAAAAGTATTCAAATATCAACATAGTCGATGGTTGAGAAATAACGAAAATTGTTTTAGTAAAACAAAATAGTTCTTCAAATGAAACATAAATTAATAATAATAGAGTAAAGAAGATATTTTTTTTATATTACCTAGTAAAATAAATATTTATGTTATTGAACACTTAAATTGAGAGTGTTGAACGTTCTCATGTGAAAGAAAAAATATACAATAAATAAAAATATGAAAAAAATAGAAATATTAAAATGTGAAATAGAAAAGTTATTTAATTGACATACATCATTTGAACATAGTTGTATAAAAGTTATGATAAGATATATCGGTGATGCAAATGAATTTTATGCCAAAACAAATAATTAGAAGAAATAAAAAATAGAAAGTGTGAATTAATATATATATATATATATATATATATATATAATGATTTATTTGGTGTTCACTTTTTTCGCTTCTTTTCTTTAAGCTACAACTTTAATTTAACAGATTTTTTAAACTTAATTGTTTTTTCAAATTTAACTATTTTTTTAAGGCTTAAATACCTTTTTCGTCCTCATTTTCGTAGTGTTTATTGCGGATGGTTCTCATTTTTACCAAATGTTTAAAATGGTCCTCATTTTCATAGTGTTTGTTGCGGATGATCCTCATTTTTACCAAATATTTAAAATGGTCCTCATTTTCGCAATTCGTGTTTAATTTAGTCCTTTTCTGTGACGCTGTTTAAATCAATAACAAGGCATTGTACAAGTGGCATTGTTTGTATTACATTGTACTGGGGTGTATTACGTGTACTGTACAGGTGTAGTAATTAGATATTTAGGGATAAATAGGTGAACTAGGGTTTTGAAAATGAATTGTTGGTCAGTTGCTGCAATCTTCTTCCTCCATTCCCAATTTGTGTTGTTGCAATTTTCTTCTTCCTGCAATCCCATGTCACGGTCCAATCTTCTTCCTTTACCTCTGATTGTAATCGTTGGAGGCAACAGTGTTGTAGCAATTCGTACAATGTTGGTGGTTCAACGAGAAATTGGGGGATTAACCCCGATTTGTAACTGTGGAGAGAATATCACAACATTCCAACCACAAACAAACCCCAAAACAAAATTATGAAAACCCTAACCCCAATTGATGAAGAAATCGCCTATACTCGTCAATCCCTAATTGCAGCGCGACCTAATTGGAAAATTTTTGCCCCAAATTGAAGAGCTAATGTTAATAATCCACCTGTATAGTACATGTAATATACCCCAATATAATGTAATACAAACAGTACCACTTGTATAGTACTCCGTTACTGATTTAAACGGCATCACAGAAAATGACTAAATTAAACACGAGTTGCGAAAATAAGGACCATTTTAAACATTTGGTAAAAATGAGGACCATCCGCAACAAATACTACGAAAATGAGGATCATTTAAAACATTTGGTAAAAATGAAGACCATCTGCAACAAACACTACGAAAATGAGGATGAAAAAGATATTTAAGCCTTTTTTTTTAAATTAAATAAATAAAAATCATCTAAAAAATAAATAAAAGTTATCTATAATTAGATAATAAAAATTATTTTTTTTATATTTATTTTTATAATTATAATCTAATTACTTTTATCACAAAAATATGAACATACGCATAATGTTTATGTTTATGTTTTCAATAGTATAAATGAAGGTTTCCATTTCTTTTATCTAAATTTTTTTGTATATTTATCGTTTAAATACAGTTTTCTAAAATTAAAATAATTATTTTATCAATTTTAATTTTTAAATTAATTATTTTTTAAAAAATTTAATCATTTTATTTATAATAAAATTATAAAACTTATGTATATTTAATTTTATAATAATAATAATAATTTTTTTATTTTTCATTATTATAAAAAAAATAAACACATGTTTGAGTAAAAAAAAAGCTAAAAGAGGTTGTACAGTATTTTAATAAATAAAAAATTAGTTTTATTTGCTAAAGAATAAAATTGTATAAATTTCCTTAACTTATTGGTTATACAATTTTGAGCTACTAATTAATTAGTTTTCAACTTTAACAAATAATTTAAATAAAAACTTAAAAATTAATAAATTAATTTAACAAATTCAACTAATACCACTTGGTTATTGGAAGTCTTTTTTTATGTTTACATTTTTTTTTCAATTTATTCTTTAAATATATTTTAAAATTAAAATAATTATTTTAGCAATTTTATCATAAGCAACTGTATTTTTAAATTTAATCATTTGATTTGATTTGATTATTTTTTTTACATTTAACTATTTTTTTAATTATAAAATTACATACAAAATAAATAAAAATTATTTCCAATAAAATTATAAAAATTATTTATATTTAATTTAATAATAATAATAATTTTATTATTTTTTATTATCATAAAAAAATAAAGAAATAGTAAAACACATGTGATGTTTTCACTAGTGTTTGGGTAAACAAAAATTTACCAGAGGTTCTATAAGGTCCTCTTATTTTATCCCCAATATTTAAAGGGTTGTCCCAAAACCTAATGGGCCTAAGGGCTGACCCATAGGGTGTCCAAGGCCCCTAAGGTAGCCAAACCCCTCTCACTTTTGTCATTTTTGCAAAAACAATACTTTCACACTCTCTTTCTCTCTTCACAAAACCTTTGCTAGGGTTTGTCTCTACGTTGTAGCAAGCTTGTCCCACATCGTTCTTCCTCCATGTAAGTTAGCCTCCAACTCATACCTTTATTCTCTGGTTTGTTGTTCGTAGTCCAGTTAAGATTCACCCTGGTTCACATGCTTAATCCATACCACAATCTTTCAGCTCGCGAAACTGCCCGAGGAGTTGTGGTGCTTCTTTGTTGGTACTCAAGATTCCCCTTAGTAGCTCTTTTCGGGTAAGGGAAGTTAGGGTTCTGCTTGATCTTCAGTTTTTATGCTTGCTTTGATGGTATTTCACGATTGTATGGGTTGTATGCCACTATGAGCTTATGAAATGCCTTGTTGAGCTGTTTAGGTTGTGTTTATTGGACTGTTGCACGAGAGAACAATGGTGAGCACTTGTTTTCTCGCCCAAGCAAGTACGTCTCACCTCGGCAAGACTAATAGAGGCTCGCCAAGATTTCCTACTCGAGTTGTCGCTTAAGCGATGAGTCTCCGTTTTGAGCGAGATGCAGTCTCGCTCAGACGAGGAGGGCTCGCCTAAGCGAGAAATCGCAGGAAGCCATTGTTCCCCTTTTCGAGCTCTCGCCTAGGCAAAAGGAGCTCGCCTGAGTGAGAGAACCCTCTCGTCTGAGCGAGACCTTTTTGCTTGAGCGAGGAGCTGGGGAAGGATGTGTTTTGTTCTATTACTTCTTTGTTCTTGGATAAATGTCACATATTTAGTTGGATTATTGTGTTAAAGCATGTTTTGAGCGAAGTTGCATGTATAAAATGATTCATGGGTTGAATATGATGAGTTTGGTATGATTTTGGTATGGAATATGGATGAATGTTGGTTATAAAAGTTGGCATGAGTTTGGTAGGCATGATAGTACATACTTGGTTGGTGGAACATGAGTTGTGTGTGGTTAGGACGTAATTCCATGATAGTTTCGTGGTGGTGCCTCATTGGTTAGGGTGTAATTCCATGAATTTCTAGGTGAGATCTCATGGTGGTGCCTCAGTTGGTCAGGACGTAATTCCATGATCCCTATTAGTGGGAGTTCATGGTAGTACCTCATTTATATAATTTAGTAAGGATTCAAGGTAAGGATTGCATCCTGACACTCTAAAGAGTCAGTTAGTCTCACATAGAGCGTACTAACTCAAGTGGTGAGAGTAGCAAGAGGCATGAAACACTTTAAGGGCTAACCTTGTGCGTGGGGATGAAACACATGTAACAATTAGCTTAGTAGAGCAGTAAAGACCACAACAAGTGCAAGCATCCGCTGAATTCGACTAATTATATGTATTCGAGTCGTGTCATGAGTCGTAGTGTATTGTTTGCAAGTCATAACATGATTGGTTGACGTGTGCATATTGGATTATGAAATTGTAAGTGACTGTATGATAAATCATGTTTACTCTAGCTTACCCTTTGCTTGTTTGATTGTTATGTGTGTGATTTTCTCTTTTTGCGATGATCATCAATTTATTGATGTGAGCATATGCGAGAACTCCTCGTGGTCAACAGGAAAACGGTGATTCCGCTGCGTAGCTTCTCTTGGTTGGATTTCAGCTTTCATTTAGGACTAAGGCCCATGTATTGTCTTGTCTGGAGTTTATTTGAATTACTGTCAATCTCTTACTTCATTTTGTAACTGACATCGTGGTGTGCCTTAATCCTTTCCTGATTCCTTCTAGATATTTGTAAGGAGTAACGTTATAGTCCATGGCTTTGTTTCTCTTTTATTTGTGTGACATTTCATTTAAATTAAGGTTATTATTTAAATGGGATGTTACAGATTCTACAGTTAATAAATAAAAAAATTACTTTTATTTGTTAAAGAATAAAATTGTATAGGCAATTATATTTCATTAACTTATTAGTTATACAACTTTTAGCTACTAATTAATTTGTTTACAACTTTAACAAATGATTTAAATGAAAACGTATAATTTAATAAATTAACTTAACAACTTCAACTAATACCACTTAGTTATCTGGCCTAACAACTTTGGGTTAACTTATTCCCTGATCGGTTTACTAGTTTACTGATAAATTACAAATATTTGTTTTGTAAGATATTGTACAAATATATTTAATCACGTAACAGTTAATGCTCTCGGTTAAAAATACCTTATAATGTATTTAATTTATAGGATTTCGATAACTGTTGCTGCTGCTACAGCTACAATGTTCTTTCAACTTTTTTCTGAACATAAGGTCAGAGGTTGTTGCTTTGCAATTATATCTCTTTATTTATTGAACCGATTTAAGAGGCCAAAGTCAAATTGTATACAAAGTTATTTCAATGGGGTTGTTGACAATTACAACTTGCTGGTTCCAATGTATTGCCAAATTGATTGCTGCAAGTATGGGATGACTCTCACCTTCATAAATATTCGGTTATATGATGATGAAAATATTGCCTCACAATACTTATTATATTTGTCAGAGATATCTTTGATATCTTTCATTTTTCTATTATGAGTTTAGGTTAGGTTTTATACTATAATTTTCTTTTATGATTTTCAATTACGTTATTATTTTCTATATACAATCATGTTTATATTTACGTAAACGAACTTGTTACGTTACATGTTTGTATTTTTTATCAAGTGTTTTTCTTAAATTTTCTTTTATTTGTATTTCATCAAATACTAACATCGATAAAACACAAGTAAAAAAAATGTTAAAAGAAATACTTTATTGAAAATATGAGAACAAGTTCATTTACATAAGTGAAACATGCTTGTATATAAAGAGAAAATAAAAAAAATAATAATAACATAATAGAAATTCATAACAGAAAATTATAATATAAAATCTAACATAAACTCATAACAGAAAACTGAGAGATATCAAAGATATCTATACAACCCTCTTAAGATGGACATGGAGATTATGAAAGCACAACTTAAAAGTAACATGTTTGGAAAGTATTTGAATGGAGAACCTTAAGAAATTGAGAACATTGTTGATAAATTGAAGAAAATTGATGCTTTTTTTTTCAAAGCTTCGATATCTAAGAGGCATTGATTAGAAAATTGTACAATCTAATATCCATGGTTGATAATTGTTATCAACAAGAAAGAGATATAAAAGAATTTTCACATCGTTTCTTTTTTCAAGATGAAGAAATAAAGGATTAGGGGAAGAAAAACTCGCCATGGGTTTTAAATGAACTTGTTCTCATACTTTCAATAAAGTATTTCTCTTAAACTTCCTCTTACTTATGTTTTATCAAACACTAACATAGTATGATGAAATACACCTTCCACATCTTCCGTTATTACCTTCTCTTCACCACTTTACACATGACAAGTTTTGCTTCTCCTTACCCTTTATTTCTTCATCTTAAAACAAAAAATGATGTGCGTATTCTTTTATATCTCTTTCTTGTTGCTAACAATTATCAAGCACGAAAATTGATTGTACAATTTTTCAGCAATGGAGATTTGATTGTACAATTTTCTGATCAATACCTTCTATATCGGAGCTTTAAAAAAAAGCATCAAATGTCTCCAATTTCTCAAGGTTCTCCAATTTCATAAGGTTCTCTAATTTCTCAATGTTCTCCCATTTCTCAATGCTCTCCAATTTCTCAAGGTTCTCCAATTCTTAATGTTCTCCAATTTCTCAAGGTTCTCCATCTAATTACTTTTCGAACCTACTACTTTCAAGTTGAGCTTTAATAATCTTCATGCCCACTTTGAAAATGGGGTGTTAGAGATATCTTTGATATCTTTCAATTTTTTGTTATCAATTTATGGTAGGTTTAACATTTTAATTTTCTATTATATTTATTTTTGTTACTTGTGTTTTCTCATTATATAAAAGCATGTTTCACTTGTACAAATGAGTTTGTTCTCATGTTTTCAGTAAAGTATTTCTCTTAAACTTTCTTTTACTTGTGCTTTACCAAACACCGACAATATTTCTTATTTACATTTTGATGAGATGGGAAATAAAATTCTATATGTGGAAATTGTGTGAATTCATCTTTATATAGAATGAGGTAAAATCCTCTTTATTTTTCTTATTTTCTATTTTTCTTAACATTATCGTCTCTACTTTTCTTTATTTTTTTTAATCTTTATCTTTTTGAAAATATGATACCTTGTAATATTATGAAGTTAGGAATCATTTTCAATCAATCAATTTTTGAAATAAAATAAATTTATCTTTATTATAATATTTTTTATTTCTTTCTTTAACTTCTAGATTTCTTATCAATTTAGGTAAAATTAATTGAGAAAAGTTATTCTCTTATTTATTGTTTATGTGCAAAAATATTGTAGAAGTTTATCTTATTGATGTAGAGGAGTGCAAAAATTATTTGCAATTGTTCTATTTTCATTACCATTTAGTGGTGATTCTTCCTAATTATATTAGTTTCTTATCATTTTGATTATTCCTATTGTAAAGATTCTCTCTATTAATTCATTAAATGTTTTTTAAAGATAAAATTATGACGAGTATGTCAAGTTTCAAAATAAATATTACATGCAATTATTAATTTAATAGTATTTTAGTAAGCAATAAGTCAAATATTAGTGTTATTTGTGAGGTTGTAAATAAGAGTTTAAAATCACCCTTATTCCTCAATTATCGGTTTGTTAATACACCTTAAAAAAATTATATAATTATATATATATATATATATATATATATATATATATATATATATATATATATATATATATATCTTCTCTATTAATTCACAAAAACTTCAAGATTAAATTTTGAACTATTAACTTAATGGTACTATCTTAATACACTTAAAAGTCTCAACAGTTCATCTCCGAATGTTGATATGAATTGTTGTAAAATTAATGTAGGAGATCCCAATATAAGTCGATTGAAATCCTTGTTTATGAAATTAGATATGAGTTGATAAATCCGATCCATATATAGAGAAATATAAATAAAAGCATAGTATTTTACTACATTACGTAGAAAAAAAATAATCTCCTTGCAAAGTGGAAGCAGAATGAATGTGATCGTGAAAGCGGCTTCATTCAGCATTTTCCTAGAGTGTTGCACGTGTAGGGCCACCCGCGAAACCCAAAGAAGCATCACCAAACGTACGCAAAACAAAGGAAGACTCTTTTGCACTTTTGACTTTTCAATTATGGTTACCTCCACAGCCTACAAACAAGTGTGTGCCTCTAACTCTGAACTCCACATCGGTTTCTACTTCACCTACGTTCGACATTTATAAACATTAAAAACATCAACAACTTTTCAGATTTCCTCTGTTTTATGCATTAAAACAACCAGCTATTCAAATCTCAATATAATTTTCCCTCGTAAAGATATGGTGTCACATTTCGTGCTCCCTTTTTCTCTCTTCGTTTTTTTAATTTTCGCAACCAAACACGGCCTGGCTGGAGAACAAAAAGGAAAATCCTTTAACGAGATAATGTTCATAGAACCTGGACAGGAATTGGGCTACGTGGTTTCTTTAATTTAAGTGCCACTTTCCATCGACGGTTTTCAAAGTTTCAAAAGAAAAATCGAGTCTTTTGTGAAGACACACGAGAACCATCGATTGTGGAGAATTGAAAACCAAGCTATAACTGTTTCCGGGTACTCTCTCTTTATGTGTAGAGATACATATAAATATATATATCTTTTCCCCTTTTCGTCATTTTTTCTATTTTGTTTTACTTTGTGCTTCGACGAAATTGTGACAGGGTGAGATTGGGATCCTCCACTTTCAATGGCTTGCGTGAGAAGTTTAGAAAGAGAGGTTAGTTTTTGAGTTGGACTTTATTCTTCAAACTCGTTATGATTTTTGAATAGACACTTAGTGGTTCTTGAGGGTTTGAAAAAAGGTCATGTTTTGGTTCTGTCTTGTTCTCATTGAAGGATGTGTCCAATTCCTCTCCGTTGTGTGTATGTGCTTATATAAAGTGAACACTAAAAGTTTAATGTTGTGGCGCCACGTTAACGATTGTGTATCTTACTTCACATTATTATATTGGATGGTAGATTGTGATGATTCTGTTGAACGGTCAAACATGATTCTGCTTGTCATTTTTTTTTTATTATTTCCAATGGCGTTCTGGAACTTCATTAAGGTTTAAGAATTTGATTCCTTTTTATTCTTTCTCTCCAGAATGACATTTGAAAGCATAACCTTGATTATTACTTCTGTGAAGCAACAGTAACAGAAGACATTTGATAATCATGTGTCCATAGATAAACAAATTTTAAAATTTAATGTGTCTTTGGTTAACTTATTTTGTATCTACAGTTTCATGACCTTTTGTTTTTGTTCTCATAGTAATTAGAGCTTGACCTTTTAGGTGGAATTCTGAGGTATCTCCACAAGTTTGATCCTTTGAGCTATAATGAGACTAATTCTTAGTTGGAGACTCTTTATGTTTAACTCAACTTCACAAAACGAGTATGGAAGATGAAATTATGATTTTATTCTTAGTCCAAAACGAGTATGGAAGATGATATTATGATTTTATTTTTAGTCGATGTGAAATTTCTAACACAGTAAAATTCCTCACATTTTTCAACTTAAGTCCTTCCCACATACTCAGCTTGTGTTGTTAATTGAGTCACACGACTCATTTAGTTTTTGGTTGATAAAGGTTTTATATGTAAAAATAAGTTAATTTGAAGATTCTCAATCACACCTATCCCTCATAATAATTTTCACCATCGACTTCCTAAATTCCAAACTGATTTGTCGGATTCTATTAGTTTATATCCCACATGCTGTTGTCCCAATATACCCCACGCTTTCGTTGTGATTAAACCAATATTGATGTTTGACATAGGAAACCAACATAAAGGCTTCTATTTGTATACCTAGTTGTTGAGGACCACATTTCAACTTCTTTCCATTTTTTACCTTTTGGAATCGTTGGTTTTTAAGTAAGCACCAGCCATTGCAAGTTGTCATATAATTTAATAATATTATACTAATTTGTAGTACCTGCTAGTTATACCTTCTCATACTATATATTACTTCTCCTCCATTCTTCTTACGAAACAAACTACTGATTGTTACCTGCGAACCTGAATTAGCATTCATGGATTGTCTGGTTGGAATTTAATATTCTTATGTTTTAGTTTAGTTTCTTTTTCTTAATCATGCATAACACTGACGTGCATTTGATTCTGGTTCACACCTTATTGTGGTACGTTTTATGTTTCAGCTTGACCTTAACTTTTGACTTGAAGTAATATAATCCAAACTAGCTTCACGGCAGTCTTTTTGTTGAAGAAGTCTTTAACTATTCAACCAGTCAACTTCACCATTCTCTCTGCATTCTCACCCTTTAATTCAGGTTGGTTAACATTTTTTAAGTTATTGCTCAGTTAGTGAGGTCACTTTATCATAAGTGCACACCTCAAATCCTATAGAGGACCTTATGTGTCTGATATTCTTTTGGGATGAACACCAGAGCTGCAAGCATCATGGTATGCTTCAGAAACAAAATCTACTAGAATTGAAGTAGCCTTGTACGAGGCTGTCTTGAATTCAACATGAACAATATATTTTTGTTGGGATTCAGTGCTTCGGTTAAACTGTTCCATTACTCAGATATAAAATTTTCTCCCAGTGTTACAGCTGAAAGTCATTGCTGATGTCCTCAATGGGTGGTTCAACTGATGAAAATCTTGAAACAAAAGAGCCACATGCGAGAAGTTTGTCATCTTCAAATGTCCAAGAACCATATGTACACAAGGTTGGAATTCCTCCGCGGCAAAACCTTTTCAGGGAATTCCAATCCACTGTAAAAGAAACATTTTTTGCAGATGATCCACTACGGCCCTTCAAGGATCAAACTAAGTCCCGGAAGCTCATCCTTGGCATTGAAGCCATTTTCCCCATACTTAGCTGGGGGAGAACCTATAATCTCACAAAACTTAGAGGGGATCTTATTGCTGGTCTAACTATTGCAAGTCTCTGCATTCCTCAGGTGAATTTGGCATAATATGGCCATTTTTAGCTTTTGAAGAACAATAGAATGATATATCTTAGCCTACTTCTTAGCCCATTCGGAAGGTTTTGGATTGTAATATTTTCCTTGGAAAACAGGACATTGGATATGCAAAGCTTGCAAATTTAGATCCAGAGTATGGATTATGTAAGACTCATCTCTCATTAACAGCTCAACTTCCCTATGTGTTTACTATTCTTTGGATATTGGATTGAGATTTTGTTTCTTTTCTTATATCTCTTACAGACTCCAGCTTTGTTCCACCACTGATTTATGCTGTCATGGGTAGTTCTCGTGACATTGCAATAGGACCAGTGGCAGTGGTTTCTCTCTTGTTGGGGACTTTACTTCAGAGTGAGATAGATCCTATTGCTAACCCAATAGACTATCGAAGACTTGCTTTTACTGCCACTTTCTTTGCGGGGATTACTCAAGCAACACTTGGGGTTTTAAGGTATGACACTTTCTTCCTAACATGATGTTTGTACATGTGCTAGTGCCACCATCATCCAAATGAAATTCTCTATTGTTAATTCACCTTGGTATTGGTGGATCTTTTGATCAGGTTGGGATTTCTGATTGATTTCCTATCTCATGCTGCAATTGTTGGCTTTATGGGAGGAGCTGCCATCACGATTGCCCTTCAACAGCTTAAGGGCTTCCTTGGGATTAAAAAATTCACAAAGAAAACTGATGTTATCTCTGTGATGTACTCAGTTCTGTCATCAGCCCATCATGGTGTATGCTTTCTCTTTTCCTCTCTAGACCTGCACACAAAAGTTAGTACTGAAGATGCATGTAACACTAAAACTGATCAGTTTCTATGATAATGCAGTGGAATTGGCAAACTATAGTAATTGGAGCTGTTTTTCTGGCTTTTCTTCTGTTTGCCAAGTATATTGTAAGCTCACTAATTCATCTGGCTATATATTCCTGAAAACAGATTATGGAGATCGTAAATTATTTTCTCATTATTTTATGATGATACATGGATCAGGGAAAGAAGAACCCGAGATTCTTCTGGGTGCCAGCAATTGCCCCGTTGATATCTGTTATTCTCTCTACTCTTTTTGTATACTTAACACGTGCAGACAAGCATGGTGTTGCAATTGTAAGTATACATATATACATATATATTACCTTTCTCATGCTAAATATGGTAGATTGTACCTGTGGTCATATGATTAAATGCATTAGCAGAAAACTAAGATAATAATGATTTTATAGCAAGGCAAATGCTAATTCAAAACTGTACTAAGTTGATAGGACTAACTAATTGCAACAGTGGTAAAGCTTTTTTTTTTTCTATTGATGTGTGAAGGTAAAAAAGATAAAGAGTGGCATCAGTCCTTCATCTGTGAAGGAAATTTATTTTACTGGTGATTACCTTGGGAAAGGTTTCAGAATTGGCATCGTGGCTGGCATGATAGCATTGACTGTAAGCAAAATTATCCTCATATGAAGAATACTTTTCCATTTACTTATATGTGTTTTATGTGTTGTTATGAACTCTTTCATTTTTGTTATCAGGAAGCTACAGCAATTGGAAGAACATTTGCTTCCATGAAGGACTATCAATTAGATGGAAACAAAGAAATGGTGGCATTAGGTGCTATGAATGTTGTTGGTTCATTCACTTCCTGTTATGTGGCAACTGGTAAGTTCAAATATATTCTTTGCTGTAAGAAGCATGCATGTGGTCACAGCTAATGAAAGAAATTATAATGCTTTTCTTTTAGCTGATATAAGCATATAATTCGCAATAAAAATGATGAAAAAGAGAGAAGAGAAGTATGATTGTTTGGGAAAATTACACTTTATTCCATGTATTTTACTTATTTCAGAATACCCCTCATTGTTTCTTGCTATCAGTTAGCCCTCTTCAAATTCCGTATAACTGGATAACTAGCTTTTTCTTCATTGTAGTTCTTTTTCTCAACCTAATCCCCCTTCAAAGGTTTAGCTTTCCAAGAGTAAATGTGTAAAAAAGTAACAACTTTTTATGGGATAGGTTGAGAAGGTACTTCTAAGAGAGTACTTTGTTTTTTTGAAAGAATTTAATATGTTTTTTTTTGTAAAATATGTTGTTTGGACAAAAAAAATTTAAGAACAATTTGAAGTTGTAGAAATTTATGAATGTTTTGATTACTTAAAATTGTAAAATGTTAAACACTACCTTCAAATGAACAAAAGAATTTGAAATACTCTTACCTTCAACTCTCTTTTCATTTCCCATACTATTTCTTTTTTCTCTTTTCTTCTTCCCTGAACCAGTCCTCTCTCTCTCTCTCTCTCTCTTTTTTTTTTTTTTTTTTTTTTTTTTTTTTTTTTTTTTTTTTTTTTTTTTTTTTTTTTTTTTTTTTTTTTTTTTTTAAATAAATAAGGGTATA
>Ga0214545_1004451_pt1 | contig 26205 bp, 15 predicted proteins | sample CNSS4metaG_FD_160064 | JGI IMG/M metagenome (GOLD analysis project Ga0214545, IMG submission 160064) | Root nodule microbial communities from cowpea collected in UCLA plant growth center, Los Angeles, California, USA - CNSS4 | ecosystem: Host-associated > Plants > Roots > Nodule | place: USA... | reverse complement strand
GAGTGAAAGGGGAAGATGTTCAATAGACAAATCAATTCGATTTGGAGCTTGATTATGATCTAGAATCAAGCATAGATGAAGATGAACATCTTAGGACACTCTAAGGCACAAACCAATCGGTGAAATGACATTAAAACAGCGAGGAAAGTTGACTCAAACAACCACACGCATAGCATGAAGCTTCATTGCATTTTGGAGTGGAGTTTGGCACGGTTTCACTCAAGCAAGTGCAGAAAATGAATGTAAACAGTGGAAAATTGAAGAAGCATGTAAAGGAAAGCATGAACAAGACATAGAATACAACTTGAACGGTAGAAATTGAAAAGAGAAAAGAATCACTGAATAAAAATGACAAGAAACACAAGACTAGGAAAGAACCTTACCAAACCTTGAGAGACCATGGTTTGATGGCTCTTGATACCATTATGGTGGAGCTCCAAAGGTGCATGAAGAGCTCCATGGGCAGCGGAAATGGATGAAGAAATGGAGGCAAGTTGGAAGGCACTTGCAAGCAATGGAAGGTGAAAGAGGTGATAGGATTTCCTAATCTATGCTAGCCTAAGGAAGGTGGCTAGAGGTAGAGAGAGGAAATCTCTAGAAAGTGGTGACTCTCAAAGACAATAGAGGGAGGAGTGCTCTCAACTCAAGTTGCATCTATTGCATAAAATTTCAAGAGTGTCTACAAATGAGTGAAATTTTGACTTTTTTATGAAGCCATTTACACATGAGAAAGGAGAGCCATTGGATAGAGTGGGCCTTGATCTTGTTTGACTTATTATTCTAGAAAGCAAAGCTTAAACAATGGGCCAATATTATTGCTATTTTATTGCTCTTTGAGACACCTCTTAAAATCTTCACATCTTCTTTGGCCCATGAGAAGTCCATGTGGGTTTGGGCCATCTTGAATGAAGCCCAATTGGATCTTTTTGAGCATGCTCCTTGTTATTGGGCCTCTTGATGGGCTTGGGCTTGAAGGTGAATATGGGCCATGTATTGGGCCTTGAGCATGATTTGGGCTTAGGCGTTGACCCAAGCAATAAGCCTTGTTGGGATCACATAAACTCTCCAAAGTTTCCTCTGGTCACTGCTTTATACCGAACATATCTGTGATTTGTAGTTTCTTAGACTTGTTGACTGCAAATCGTTTCAGGAAGACCTGGGAGAAAACCACAAACGAAGTAATGGATGCGTTGGGAATCTTGTTGAACCACTTCAAGGCAGTGCCAACAAGAGTTCCTACAAACATCTTGCAACGAATGGCGTTACTTCCTTCTGAGATTAGCTTGCTGAAGTGTAGAGGGGCTTTAGATGGGCTTCTGGATCGCCCTCTCCGGTGAATGGTGAGATCTTCAAGATTATGAAGTGTAGAGGTATCAATTCTTCCATGATTCTACTCACAAGGGAATGCCCTTCTTCTTGGTCCAGATTTCCACCCGACAATGCTATGGTCGCAGAAGTTATCGTGGTCTCTCATCCAGGTGCTCAACTCCTCATTACACCGTAGGTGCTCTTACTGGTTCAATGATTCCTCTAGATGCTGGCGAAATTCTGCGAACTCCTTTTGCAATGTCTCGCTTTTCGCTTCCACCTCAGCTCGGTGTCTTTTCTCTTCCTCACGCCACCGAGCTCGGTCACCATCTACCTGTTTCAAAATTGCCTCATTCTCCTACCTCAAACCCTCAATATGTTGCATTATCAGTTCCATGGTAGGGGGATCACCTCCATTGTTGTCGATTGACGTGGTTGTCATGTGTACTCAATATAAGTGGGGTAGGCTTCTGGTTTTACCGTGTCCCATGGTGGGCGCCAATGTTCCGATTCGGGCTTATGGGTTAGGTACAAGATCAAGAATAAGAATCATTTTTCCAACTTTCAAAGAGAGTCTCTCTATTTCTCAAGTACAACATGACTTCTTTGTGAATAATTTTCGAGAACTCTTCAAAAGAAAGGGAGAAAAGAGAAGATCCCTTTTCCTTCCTTCATTCTCTATATATATAGAAGTTTCTGCTTATAACTGTCTAATGCTAACTACCTCTAGATTATCCGAGTTTTAAGCCAACTGGCCCCTCACTCCTATATGCCTTCTTGATATTTAGAAAACCACCTCCTAGTATCTAGCACCACTCTCCAGGGAGTTATACTTGATATATTAACTGTTGGGCTTTGTTTCCCTTTGGGCCATAATCCTCTTTGGGTTTCCTGTCCTTCCCATGTTGATGGGCCAATAATTAGTGATTTCCGACCAGGCTAGGGAGAGATGGTGATATAACAAGTTATATCGAGCATGTGTAGAGGTCGGATACCAACCTTGGTTTCGGGATAGTACAGTAACTATATCTGATTTAAATTCCATGCATTTAATACTCATCCCTGATGATTTTAGGACCTGTAACACAAATGAAGTATTAAAGAATTTCTCTAAATTATTAGACACAAATACAAGTATCAAAATTAAATCATTAAATTTATTAAAGAGAAAATCAATGATATTCCATGATAAATTGATGATAAAGTATAAAAGAGAAAACCATGATATTTGATAAGGAAGAAAATTCTTTTATCATTTGAATAGTAATTTGTTTTATAGATATATGGAAAGGAAATCATATTTAGCATTAACATATAACTTTTTGACATTGGCATTGTGTAAAACCAATTTTAAATGGTCTATAGGTGTATGGGTACCAAAACTAAAATTAGATTGATTTGCAAAAGCATTCAATTTCATAAATAAAAATTCACTTGTGACTTCAGTACATTAGTTATTTGTAAGTCAGTATAGACAGAGAAACCATAGCTCAAACAAGTTTGTTGAAGGAAAGCAAAATGAATATTTTTGGAGTAAACCTCCTTAGGAAGGTATTATCTTGTAGTGAGGTAAGTGGTTCCCTTTAATACATTAGTAAGAGAAAGTGTTATCCTTGTATCAAAGATAATAGTAGAATTAAGTCAATGCTGAAGAATTTTTAAAGAGTGATCTTTAAGAAGAATAGACAAGATAAGACCTAAATGCATTAGAAGTATTAGATGACCTACTAGTTGACGCCTTATGTGTTAGACTCTTTATGCAATAGACGACGACCTAAGCAATTAGACGCCTTATTCATTGGATGGACACTGCATTAGACGGTGACATGACAAGTTCATAAAAATCTAACATGAAGTGTTATGTTGAGCGGTCTCTTATGAGTGTTGAGTTAGAGCTGAAAACCTTCTTAAAACCCTTAAGATATTTCTTTCTCCTCCTTTCATCTAGAACCCTCAAGAAATCTCACATTCCCGCGATTTATCTCACATTCCCGTGATTTCAAAACCCTCATTTTCTTTCTATATAAAAACCTTCATCCTTTTCACAGACGACCTTCACAAGTGATCATCCTTTGAGTATGGGAAAAACATCAAATTCATGCACTCTCCTCATTGAGCACTTTATGAGTCAGAGGAGCTTGAAAAGTGTGGATTAAAGCCTTTTAAGAGCCCTGAAGAGTGTGAAATTAAAAGTTTCTTCTCAAAACCTTAGAAGTCTATCTTGAGCTTATTAGCAAATTATAGAAGAACTCCACTATTACAAAAGACTACATCATTGTATCCAATGTGCTAGATGGAATGTGGTTTTAAATCTAGATACAATTGTACAAGCCATTGGGTTTCAAAGGTTGATAAGCGACCTTCATTTTGATTGTGAACAACCTATTGAGAGTCACGAAGAGGATAAGAAGAGATATATTGTTAGAACCATACACCGCTTTGCTTAACAAAGTATTTTGGAAACAAGGAATGTATGTCAAAATGATCAAAATGAAAGGGTTAGATTTAGTAATAAAAGATAACTACTATCTAGAACAATGTATACTCTCTATAGAGGATATCATGTAGAAGAGGCTAAAGCTACCCTTACAACTGACAACAGTTGAACCCTTGAATCTACAGATACTCATGCTTCATAAAGTGGAAATTTTCAACCCTCCTCATATGGGTGATTATGAGAGTTTTGAAATTATTAAAGAACATGTGAGGAATCATCTAAGAAAACTACTAAGGATTCCTTCAAGGACTACTTAACAGAGGTCAAGAGAAAGAAGGCTCCAATGACAACACAAGCCAAGAAATTCAAAATCTCTTCAACAATTAGAGCTTTAGCCGAACACAAAATCTCTTTTAATCATCGTTATTTACTAGAGTGGCAGTTTTCATAAACGCCATAAATCTTGCGGCCTGATGGAGATCTGACAATGAGCAAGGGCAATGATCTAGTTGAAGAACTTGGAGGACATATGACAAGAACTAGAGCAAAGGAAATCAAAGCTTCAACTAAGGAGGAATTGTCCATTGCAAGTGCTTGAAAGAATCAATGACAATGATAAGGGGTAGAGTAAGGGGTAGAGTAAGGAAAGCAAAGGAAGCTCCTCAACAAGTGTTGTCCATATTATTTGAATACATGCCCAAGTTTCAAGGAGAAAAAGACCAAGGTTATGGATTGCATCATGGCCCAATTAGAGGAAGACTAATGTGCCATTTTTCTGTAGTTTTTTTTTAAGTTATTAGTTTTTTTAAATAATGGTTCAATCCTTTGTAAAATTGGCTAACCAAATTAAGTTTTTGGTTAATCAATTAATGGGCTCTTGTTTGATTTTATTTAAAGTTGTAATAATGGATCAATTGACAACTTAGTCACCAGCCTTTGGGAGACCAAAAGGATGAATAGTTGAATGCTTTTTCGGTTGCCACAATTTTAGTTACAATCAGCCATTAAGTAGTGGGATCATTATTAGCTTAAGTGGGATATAATTACAATTAATGATTCTTTTGTAATTATGATGGTTAAAGCTTCTATATAAGCTTAACCATTTTTATCAATGAATAACAAGTTGAGTTTTATTCAGAAATAGTAGAGTTCATATCTTTTATCTTAGTGAAATTGATTTTCCTACGTTCTTGAGTGATTTAAGAACCCTTGGGTGTATCAAACGACTTTTTCATCTTTTGTGTGTTGCTTTCTTTAGAAAAAGTGATTCTTCTTCCCCCAAATTTAAGAAGAAAAAAAAACAATCCTTTATGTGTTGCCTCCTTTGGCAAGAGTGTTTCTTAAGCCTAAATTATAGTTCAGAATGTGAACTTTCACCTCATTTTGGAATCAAGTCAATTAGAGTTCTACAACTCGAGATATTGGCATTTCTGCAATCCTATCCAGACAGGAATTTCAACCTATTTTTAATCCACCTTTTTCACTAATTTTCCAACTTTCCTTCAATGTTCTAATGCTAAAGATCCTAAGTCAGCCCTTATGCATATGGCATTCACATCATCGCCACAAAGTATAATATGGCGGTTTATGATGAACTACCGCAACAAGTGCAATTTTAGGCCATGTATACAATGAGATCTAAAGAGGTAAATAACATCAATTAAAACTAATGTAATATTTTTACTAGAAAACAAATCCACCGGAAAAAATGATACTTAAAACTAACATTATTGTCCTTATATTATGACATTTTTAATTGTCACTATTATAATTAATTCTTAGATAAATTACATCATTATCTAGTGTCATAATTTTATTATTTTATTATTTATTATTTTTCACCAACATTTATACTTTCATATTTCAATAAAATTTATTTTTGATGATTACTTAAAATATATAAAAAGTTATAACACTATAAAAAAGAAATTAACAAACTAAATTATTTTGTTTATTGCGAACATAACATAATTATAACAAAGTACCAAAATATTCAAGGATCCAAACAAAAGAAGACAACAATAAAAGTTCATAAGGCAATTATAAAACTGAAGTTATACTCCTAATTCAATTTTCAGTCCAACATCAATTTCCTACACAACATCAAAAATCCTCTTACCCTTCTTGGGTATAACTTATGTTTCCCTCATAGCCAATCTCTACTTGTTTCATGGTCCAAGCATTCAATTTTGAGAGCAACACACTCTAGCTTTAATAGTTAAATGCATAAAGATGAGCATCTTTGTCTATTGCCAATGATGGATAAACTCTGCTAGTGCTACAAACTCTCCCATCATCACCAAAACTCTCAATAATGGAGTGGTAAATCCGCGTTGTAGGAATGCATCAAACCACCAAGCATATTATAAAACAAGGAGGAATGAGTAATGCTTTTCAGAAATAGACATACCAAGCTTCTTAGTGAAATCATTTTTAGATTGAGATCTATGTCAAAGATAGTTCCATGTGGTTTTGTCAAGGTCATGCCTCAATGACGACTGATAAGTCCTTTACCATCGAGTTTTTTTTCTTGACTAATTGCATTATTTTGGGTTAGTTTAGTGGTTAATTCCTAGTTTTTAGATTAGATTTAGGTTAGAGAACGTTTTAGGTTAGTTTTACAAATCTAGCTTAATTTGATGCTTTTAGCATGTTTTTAATGTTACTTTTAGAATAAGTCTTAAAAATAGTTTAGGTTGGTAGAATTTTAGTTTTGGTACTAGTTTCTTAGTTTAAGTTCAGTTTTAGAGTCCTAATAAGTTTAGATTTTGCTTATTAGTTTTATAGTTAAGTATTAGGTAGAGTAATTAGTATAAATATTAGTATGATATAGTAGACTAGATGGCTTAAGGTAGTACAAGCTAAGTGTAGTTTTTAGAGTATAATCTTAGAAAAATTTTATTTTTAGTCTTAGGCTATGACTTTTAGACTAATTGGAGTAGTAAATAATTAAGCATTCAGTTTTACGTTTTAGTTAGAATTTAGCTTAGTTAGCATAGTTAGAATTAAGAATTGTCTAGAATAGGTTTCTATAGGTTAGTTCTGCATAATTGTTCTTTAGGATAGTTTAGTTTCCATTAGTTATCCATTTAGAATTAGTTTAGAGTATTGAGATAGCGTGCAATTATGTTTTCTAAGTTTTTAGCTTAATTCTAGCCAAGTTAAGTGAACTAAAGTAGTGTTGATTATGTAGAATGAGTGGCTAACTTGCTTTTAATGTTTGTGCAAAAATTTCAAATGAAACTAGTGCATACATGTTGACTCAAGGTTGATCAAGAAGAATCTCCAGCTACATACACAAAAGGATAGTCATACAAGCTTGGAAAGATTTAGCTTAAGTGTTGAAACGTTGACCAAGAGTTTACTTTTTGCATTTTTTTCTACAATCAGAAATCTAGGTTTCGCACTTCAATGAATACATGAAAATACATTTGGGTAGAGTTGAAAAAGTCTTAAAACTACATTGAACTGAAAAAATTTATGATTCCACGTGAATAGTTAGCTAAAGTGTAGTTAATGTACATACTTAAGTCTAGTTTTGATTCTTTTAGGTGAATAAGATACTAACTTTTGTTTTGTGACTTATGTGCAAGTTAACACATTCAATTTAATGGTTAAAAGCTTATTAAAATATGAGAAAATGAATTATGCATCTGAAACGAATTTTGGAAGAACACTTGAATGATGAAGTTTGACCTCATGGTTGACTTTTACATTTAAGGTTCCAATAGGTGATTTAAGTGTTGGAAACCTTCAAGGACGTCAAAATGGACTTGTACAATGTTGTTTCAATGTGGAGGAAGAACCAATTCTTTCAAATTCAAAATATGAACCAGTGGAGCCAAATGTACATGCTGAAAAGTTGACCAAAGTTTGACTTTCTATTTTGAAGCTTAAATGCAAGTGCAAGTGAATGGAAATTGTAAAAGGCATTTAAACACACTTTTTCAATGCAGAAATGACCATTGGAATGTTTCCAAACAATGCCAGTTGGACCAAAGTTACTCAATTACAAGTCTAGAAAATATGTAGTTAGTTGATTAAGTAGTTTTCTGTTTTTAGTTTTTAGAAGTTGTAAATGAGAGTGGTTAGTAGTATTAACTAGGATTAGGAGCTCTATATAAGACCATAACACTGAGTTAGGAAGAGTTCAAAGGGGCACATTACAAATTCATTTTCTCTCAAGTTTTATAGTGCTTTAGATGAGAAATTCCTTATTTTGGAGGAGTCTTCAAAGTGTAGACTACAAAGTAGGTTGAACTTAGAGAATTGATCTAGATTTTGGTGATTTCTACCATTTTTTTTTTGGTTTGTAAGTTTTCAACACATTGTATCATGTTTTTAATTCAACTCCACCGTTTATCCTCTTCAATTTATCAAAATTTTGTGTTCTTATTAACCAAAATAGTGAATGTTATTAGTTTTTTGATTCTTGATGTATCTTCACTTAATGAACTAATTTTGAGTGTGGAAACACATTCAATATTAGAAAGAGAATGAGTGACCAAATTAAATCGAGTGAATGCATAATCATCCTTTATTGAGAGAAGAAATTCATCAAGATTTCAAAACTAAAGCATGTTCTCTCTTGTTCTTTAAATTTTTCCATTTCAAATTTCAATTCTTGATTCAATTTTAGATTTTCACCATTTGATTTGTTTTTAGTTTTAGATATGTTTAGTTTGTCTATTAGAATGTGTTTGAATGTTTAATTCGTAGTTTAGAAGTTCAATTCAAATTCTGATATGTTCATTGTTGTTCTTCATATTTTCACTTCATTGTTTCACGTTTTTTATTCACATTTCATCATTCGTGCATCATCTTTTGTGTTCCTTGATTCATATGACTTCATTGTAGTTAGATATGTGTGATAGGAAGTTTGAAATTTGGTTTTCAGAGATTAAAATAAAAGATCCTAATTTGACATTGATTGACATGCTAATCTTGGGATTCCATGTGTAAGATCCGCGAAATTTAATTAATTAATTAAATAATTAATTAATAAATGCGGGTAGGTAGTGTATTGATGACATTAAATTCTAATGGGTATGACGTGGAAAAGTACTAGCTTAAGTGGTTGAGAGTACTTTTATTATGTGTGAGGACTTGGGTTCGAGTCTTGTGTGTGCTATTGTTGTATTGGTTGACTTATTGTTATTTTTAAAATTATACATGGTCGTGTTGGGTGATAACATGATTGTAAAAGTGTGTGAATTGGCATGAAACATGAATTGGCTTGGTGGTTTAGCTTTGATTTGGCATAGGTAAGGTCATGGGTTCGAACCTTGGTGAGTTAGATTTAACTCTTTATGCTTAAAAATCAGTTGCTGAATATGAAAGGGCGGAGGAAATCTAGCAGATGGGTACTGTTTTGTTGGTGCAATGTTAAATTATGCTGTTTTGCCTGAGCCTACAATTCTCGCTCAGGCGAGCCAGGCTCGCCTAGGCGAGATATACAGGGAGGATTTTAGGTTTGAGACCCTCTCGCCTAAGCGAGAACGCGAAGAATGTTCTATTGTTGGCTTGACTCGTAGCTCAGGCGAGAGGTTTGATTTTTGGGCAAAAAGTGATCTCGTCCAGGCGAGTGTAACTCGCCTAAGCGAGAATTCGAGGCTGGTTTTATGCGTGGTGCTCGCTCAGGCGAGGTAACCTAGCCTAAGCGAGATGAATTGGAATTCCTAGGCGAGGGTTGGAAGTTTAAGTCAAGGATGGATGGATGATAGGTTTAAAGGCAATAAATTTTGAGGTATTGGATTGATTGAAGTTTGAATGGTGATGCATGATCTATAAGGCTTCTAGGGTATCTTAATGGTGAGCTTGCTGGTGTTCCATGGGTTGTGGCCCGGAACGTATCCTTGGGTTGTAGCCAGGATAGGGGTTAAGCACGTGGCATTCTATGGGTTATGGCCCAGAATGACTTCCCTTGAGTTGTGGCTCGGGATAGCGAATGAACACAAGGAACCTTTGAGTTGTGGCTCGAGTTGGCGAGTGTTTCCGGTGTGAGTGTGCTGGTTGTGGCCAGTACGGATGGGTCCCGATGGATTGCCCTCCTTAGTGTTTTGCTGACGAGTTTGGTAGTCTTGGGACGTTACGGACTATGTTTGTATTTGGGAACTCCACCTCGCATTACGGTGTGTGATCCGTAGCATGGTTTCTGCACGTGCTCTATCGGTTGTGGCCGATAGGTGTGGCAGCAAGGCGCCTTGAGATACTTAATAGAAGATGTAGTACACTGCTAACATGGTTGTGGCTATGTGGAAGAGCTGGAATGAGTCTCCCTGATGTACATTAATATACATGGTTGTGGCCATGTGGAAGGAAGGTAACGAGTCTTCCATGAGGTGCATCAATATACATGGTAGTGGCCTTGTGATAGAAATGGAGTATGTTCTGTGGGAAATGAAAGGATATCATATGGTTGTGGCCATACGGTATAAGAGAAGAGTTTTGTGTTATTGATGTATTATTTTTATCGATTATACATGTATATGTGCGTTTGGTATATTTTTATGTTTTATCTTTTAGCTCACCCTATCTGCTTGTGTTTGGCGATGATCATGTACGCGGTACACGTGAGCAGGTGATGTTGCAGGTGGAGCTGGTGAGGCTTAGCTGCGGAGAGGGGATTATCATGGGATCTTTATATTTATGTTTTCTTTATTTTATTTGAAATAAGTTGTAAAGGCTCATGGCATATTTTGACTAAACTTGCAGTTTTGTATTTATGGACGTTTTAGTGAATTAATAAAGTTTTAATTTCCCGTGTTTTTGGGAAATGAGGTATTATTAAATGCAATGTAATTAATTACTTTGTTTTATTTTATTAAATTCGTAATATCCTGACGGGATGTTACACCGTGCACAATGTGATGAAAAATGTATACTGCCCCGCACATCCATGTGATAACATTTCTTTGTCAAGTTCAATTTCATGGTTTCTTTAGTTAATTCGTAGTTTTCAGTTTATAGAAGTTGCATCTCATAAGTTAGAATGTTTCATATTGTTCTTACCCAGTTCTTAAAATGGACATTTTGGTAGGTGGAAGGTCCTAGTTGCTTCGAGTGTTTCACGTGAGGATGTCACTAGGATGGGATCCACCTGTAGAAAACTCTCAAACTCTCAAGTCAGTAAGAGTTATTGATTATAGCATTCAAGGAATGCTATGTGTTCAAAGGATGAATGCCTTGTGTGATAGAGTAATGCCAATATAAATTGGGTCTACCTGTTGATCATGCAATTAAACTAGATTGATCACAATAATAATCATTTACTTATCATCAAGGCATATCTAAATTGTAAAGATATTGCCAATTAATGCATGATCCTAATTGACGAGGGGGAGTCTTAATCAGTTCCTATATCCATTGGGCTAATCATGCCTAATTGGGTCGGGTATGCACATATACCTTAGTAGTTCATTTCTATACATTATATATTGCTTTAGGATGCTAATTCATGCATTTTCTCTTGTTTTAGGTTTATTATACATATAGAACTTAGGATAGAATTAATGCATCATTATCATTGCATTGTTAGAATATTTTAATTAGTTTAAGTTTTAAGTATAGTAGATTTCCTCTATTTGCATCACATTAGAAAATTTATATGCATATGAGTTTATTGTCTCTCCTAGGATTCATCTTTGGTTTCACATTACACTACATTAGTGGGGAAATCATAGTTTTGCATAAATCTGGAGTGACTAAAAAGGTTTATCAAGGACCTGTTTTTATGTGTGAAGAAAAATTTGTCAACATCACAAATTATGTGGATAGGTTCAGCACAACATGAAAGAGATAGATATCTATGAACAAAAAACTATGTTGATGGAATGTTAGAATTCAAAAGCAACTTGTTTTGGTCATTGCATATAAGGCATACATATCTATTGGGTGCTTTAAAAATTCTCAAGAAGATTGCAATGTGCTCTTTAAGATCCTTTGAAGGCAAAGCTAACAAACCAAATGGCCCTATTATGTCACTTCTTGCAACAAATTCTTAGCTACAAAGTAGTTGGGTATCAATTCCATTTGGATCAAGAAACTCAACCCTTTTTAATTTAGGTATCTCAAACAACACTTCTACATCGACTTTCAAAAGTTCAAATTTGAAATTGATGTGCTTAGTTTGAAATTTATCAATGAACATATAACGTCAATTTACTTACCTTGTTATTCTTGTGTGCTTGCCACGTAGTTGTTCTATGTAACATCCCTACGGGAAATTACTTAATTAAAATAACTAAATAAGAATTTAAAATCAAACATCATAATTTTTATTATTCCCAAACGCGAGAAAATTTAAAATATCTTTCAACGTGCCATAATTTAAACAAAACTAAGTAACAATATTATTACAAGTTCCAAAGTCCGACAAAAATAATGGAAAACATAATAAAAATCTCTAGCTCAAAGTCTTCCAAGCTAGCATCACCTGGAATGTCACCTGCTCCCGTGTAACGAATCACACGATCATCGCCAAACACAAATAGAATGGGTGAGCTCATAATAATTTAACACAAAAGTTAATAATAGCAAAACACCCAACTAATTTATTCTAGTTAGTTCTTGGCCAAGACCTTAATACCCAAAGGCTTTTCAACCTTCAATTCACACAAAATGGTTAGCCATGGACTCAAGATTTATGATGCTCACACGAACTTGCCCACTCGTGGTCCTGCCTCTACGAACTTCCCCGCTCGTAGTCCTACTCTATGAACCTTCCCGCTTGTAGTCCTACTCTACGGACCTACCTGCCCGTAGTCCAACACACATGATCCACTAGCTACAAACCTCTTCACTCGCAGCATCTCTCAAGTGTGAGTACGGAACATACGAACCTCCCCGCTCGTATCCCCACACGAAAGTAATAGGATATGAACCTCCCCGCTCATATCATCAAGTGTTCACCATCATCCATGAACCTACCCACTCATGACACAACATCTTCTGATCCAAGTCTCGCGTCACTGTGTACAACATTATCGGTTGGTGCAGCCTAAGCGCCGCCAGGCGAAATTCTTGTGTATGGCGGGACACCATCGTCGTCAGGCGCCAGGCCTCTCCCAGACCTACTATTTCAGGGTCTATCGCCTAGCGGAGCACACCTTGCCGCCAGGCACCACACGTTGCAAGAACCTCCCTGCTACTCCTATCGCATGGCAGCCACAATTGTGCCGCCAGGCGCTATACTAGTAGCGTACCAGCTACTATTTTAGTACCCAAACCAGATTATTCTACAATCCCCTAATACCTCCCAAGGTATTAAGTTACTTTCATTCCTCAATGTCAAATTCTTGGTAACTTGCCACCCTTATATGATTCAAGTACCTATACTTCACAATTTCCAATTCCTCTATTCAAGGCCTATAATTTACCAAGTGCTCTACCATTGTATAATAACTCAATCAAGCTTATGGAAATGACCCCAATCTAGTATATTAAAATCACGCACACTACTTCTGCTGCACTACAATGATACTGAAACTTTTTCTTCAAATACTTTCCAATTAATATACACTAATTCACAAAATTCCCCACACTAAGGCACCCCAACTTTCCGAACCTCTCATATTCCCTTACAATACATCTTTCTCTCTTTGTCTCCAACACCTTAAACCACCAAGGCAGTCTCTATATTATGTACAACCAAAAATTTGTTCTCATTATTATCACCCATCCTATTCTATTCATTGGCTTTGTCACAATTAACTCTCACGCCCATTTACTCCAATACTACAAGTATAATTCCATTCCAATTCCACTCTTAAAACCTCATTCCCAGCCACCCAATTTTCCCGCAGGCAGTGCTCGTTCACCACTATCGCTTAACAGCCAATAAGATGTTGCCAGGCGGCACATCAGTATCTGAAAAAAACCCAGGTTTTCTGCACTTGAAAACGCCAATATTTTAACCTTTAATTTTAGTCTTTCACAACGAAACCATTTTTCCTTTTTAATTAATTTTCTTGATACATATTCATCCACACATCATACTAACCCAACCCAAATGTAAGTGACCACTATTCTCTAAAAATTTAGATTCATGCATCAATGAACATGAAACTCTTCAAGTTGCACTCCCCATTCATTATACAAGCCTCACAGTAATAATAATACGTAATTCAAACATTCATACAGCCATAGAAATCTGACTAGGAAGGCACAACATCACAAAATTTACAAAACACAAAGAAACAGGATCAAACACCGCATGTCGCCTGGCGGGTCCCCTTGCGTCGCCAGGCGGTTCATAGCAGAGAATATGTGTCGCTTGGCGGCACACTCATGACCGTCAGGCGGTTTCTGGGCAAAAACCTAGAAACTACGAAAAACGACGTAAAACAAAAGGGGATTTCATGAATTCAATCATAGCAGGATACAATCTATCAAACACGAATAAAAGTAAGCAAGAACAACTCCCCTTACCTAGATTTCCTTGCTTAGCTTTGAGAATCTTAAAGTTTTTCTTTTGCTCTCCCACTATTCCGTTCTTTTCTCAATTCTAGACTCAGTTTCTATTTTGAATTTAGTCCTTTCCCAGCACTCTACATCTGACAACGGAGGTTGGACCGGTGCAGATATTGGACTCACAAGTTAAACAACAAAGAGAGAAAGAGAACAGGACATGAAGGTCCTCTGCGATGAAGCCACGTAGGAGATGACTTTGGAGATGGAGAACCTGATGCGATAATCTTACCCGCATTTATTCCCTGATAAGCTTTAAATTTTCGAGGACGAAAATTTTATAAGATGGGGGAATGTAAGACCCGAGGAATTTAAATAATTAAATAAATAATTATTTAATAACTGCGGGTAGTGAAAGCCTTTATGGCATTAAATGCTAACTTTCATGATGTGGAAAAGTATTAGCTCAAATGGTTGAGAGTACTTTATTGTGTGAGAGGACTTAGGTTTAAGTCCTATGTGTGCCAATTGTGTGTTATTTAATTTTATTATTTTCTTTTGATATGTTTGGGGCGTGATAAGAGAGTATAAACTTCTAAATTTGTAAATTTTACCAAGAAACACGAATTGGCTTGATGGTTGTGCTTTGGATTAGTAATTACATGGTGGTGAGTTCAAACCTTGGCTTAAGCAAAATAGTTTTCTTTTTGCTAAAATTAATTTATGGTATGAATGTGAAGAGCCTGAAAAACTAGCTAATTAGGAGGCAGATAGGAGGGCTGGAAACCATGATTTAATGGTGAATCAATAACCTTAAACCCTTTTTAAATGAATTTTTGTTTTATTTCCATTAAACCAAATTAAGGCATAGTTAAGGATTTCATTAAGGGTGAGAGATAGGGTTAGTAAGGGTACCACTGAACCATAGAGTGAGGAGAGAAATTCCAGAAGATTCACGAACTGTAGAGAAGGAGAAAGAAGTGCTGCAAGGTGGAAGAACAAAAGGGGCTAGTGTGGATCAAGGGAGAAATCAAGTTTTGCAAATTGAGCTAAGAATCCAGGTTAGGGGAGCTATATGAGTTGCTATGTGTGAATTATATGCTTTTTGGTTGAATAAACATGATAGTGATTTGTGCTCTGGGTGAAAATTCCAAAAATGTTCGCGTTTTCTGGATTTTTTCAAAAACCGCCCGGCGGCACATGAACTACCGTCAGGCGACACATGTGTTTGCACCAAGTTTTTTGGGTTTCCCTATGAACTACCTAGCAGCTGAGGGTGACCCGCCAAGCGACGTATACTGCATTGCCCAATTTCCTTATTTTGGTTGGTTTGTCAGTGGTGATGTGGTGTTTAAATTGGGTTTCTATAGGAAGTATACTATAGTCATGATCAATCATTATTTACAATTATTATTTGGTGGAAAGTGCATGAATTCTTGAATGAATTTGGGAATTAGGGTTCCTGTTGGGGTTGATGATAAATAAGCATGAGTTCTGTCAATGATTGATGCGTTGATTCTATAGAAAAGATGTTTATATGTACAAAGCATGAACATGTATGATGTGTGCGTATTAAATTATGTCAGTGTGAAGTTGAGTACTATGTTTGGGGCGTTTGCGGGGTGACGAAGGGTGCAAGAGAAATCTGTTAGAACCCAGATTGCTAAGCACCGTCTAGCGGAGATAATTTGAGTTTTATTTGTGATGTGCATTATTAGGTGTTTAACTGGTTAATTAATATGTATATGGTTAAAAATTAAGATGGTAGATGAATGTGGCATAATAGGGACTAAAGGAGGTTAAAATAAGTGAAAGTTGTGAAGTGTGATATGGGGTAGTGGTTGTCTTTAAATGTTTGGCTGTATGTGATAAGCTATAATTCAAAATGTATGCTAATTTGGTAATAAGAGTGAGATTGATTTATGTGATATGGTATGGATGGTGCATTTTTTCCTAGACATGGTCTTTGTGGTGGTGGTCTTGTTATTAAAGTACATGTGCAATATTGACCAAATTGTGGTGGCATGAGTTTATAGAAATATTAGACTGTATGATTATAAGACTTGGAGTATGTTGAGTGCATGTGGCATGTTTAAAGTAGTAAATGAAGGAGAATATGTGGGCATGATAATAATTGATTTGATGTCATGACTAAATGTGTACATTGTAATCTAGTTATAGATCTGTGACTGGAAAACCATACTTGTGCTATAATTTTGTGTGTTGTGTGATTGAGGTCCCTTAGGACCTATTCTAAATGCCTAAAACCAGTAGCAGTTGCACTACTGGTGTGGTGCCTGGCGGCGCGGGTGAGCCGCTAGGCGATAGCTACCTAAAACAATGGCAGTGGCCACTGTACGTGCGTGGCACCTGGCGGCAGTGTTGGTTCTGCCCAGCAGAAGAGGTGCAGCAGAAGTCCTGAATGACGCTTGGCGCCTGGCGACGCGAGAGGTGCGCCAGGCAGTCTAGAACCAAGTTTCGCCTAGTGATGCGAGAGGCGTGCTAGGTGGTTTCGGTGCAGAGTTGGTGCGCGAGAAGGATTTCTACAAAACTTTAGGGGAAGTTCATGATGCAAGGCTTTGGCTGGGGACCCAATTACGAGTGTAACCTGTATTAGGATAACACGTGGCCACTCTAGGTTGTAGCCTGGTGGTTTAGGAAGTCCAGTGGAGTGTGCGGATGGTGGCTCGTACGACGAGGTTTTAGATGATTGCCCTCTTTAGTGCATCTGATAGAGTTGGTAGTTTGGGGACACCATATCTGTGTGTGTTTGGCGATGATCATGTAACTTGTTAAATGGGAGCATATGTTGATGTAGGTGAGCGTGTCGATGGTTAGCGACAGAGTGGGGAACAACTATGAGTTTTAATAGTTTTTCTTATATAGAATTTGATAAACTATTTTGTATTGGCTTTATAAACACTTTATAATTGTTATAATTGAACACCACGGTTTTATTTCATTATGGCGCATTGAAATAAATATTTTAAATTTTCCCGCGTTTTGGGAAAGAAATTATTAATAAATGAGGTTATCCATCTATTCTCTAAATTATTATTTTCATTAAATACTTTTCGGCTAGGACGTTACACTTAGTTACACAACAAAATGAATGGTGCAGAAATAAAGAGGTTACAAGCACAAAAGCATAATCTATATGTCCATTACACAATAAAAGCCAGAAGAAAAAGTGATCCAGTGCAACAGAAGTGAAGAATAAAGACATTTTAATAACTACAATCAAAATCATAATAGAAAATAGTGTTACACGAGTGTAACTTGCATAAGATGATGAAGAAAACAAGTGAACAAGCATCAAATGAGAAAAATCAGAATTAGCAAAGTACTAGTAACCTAATTCAAATTTCAAAACAAACATTTGAAGCCCCAAACGAATTTATACAACAATTGCATCATATCTTGCAAACAAGAAATAGATGGACTAACCTATAAGAACTAATTTATTCATTTATTTTTAAAATTTTTGCTTCCAATTAAAATTGTTAAAATTGAATAATTAGTAAAACAATCCAAGTTAAAAATACTATCGAAACACATTACGAACTAATCCGAATAAAGCATATGATACCCACATTTAAGAAAAAACTCTCCAATCGCTTTCAACTTATGAAGTGTTAAAACTAGAGGAAAAAGAATAGCAATTCTAAGAGCTAGAGTTGAAGAAACTATAGTTAACCACCTCAAATTTAGCAATTGGGTTAAGTTTGGTTCAAAGTCCAAAACTGAATAGATAAACAAGTGTTAAAGTAATGTATTAGAACAAAGAAAGGCAAGGCACAAAATCTTACTATAGAAATTCAAAAAGATCGCGGAACGAGTCGAACATCAAAATCAGCACGCATACGGGGAAAATGGCGTCTTCTTCACCGTCGCCACTAGTATAAATGATCACTTTCAGAAGCTCTAAGTTAACCTGTAAGTCCATACCGAATGATTCCAACCCCAATTAACATTCATCGAAAGAACGAGTGGAGAAAGCGTGCGAGTGGAATGCCATTACCTTAGTTGAGAAAACCCTAGCTCCTTGATTTCCTGAAACAATAACCATGACCTTTACTCAACATCAAGAACCAAAACCATAGGAAACAAATAGACAACGACATTGGATCGAGGATTTTCCAGCCAAATGGTAACCACACACAAACACTTGAGAAACCCTCATGAATAAGGCACACCATCTCATTAAGAAAAATTCGAAACACTAAATCAGAGATTTTTTTGTTAAACTTACCAATTACGAATTTTGAAAGGTTGAACTAACTAGTGGACCATGCAATTCTGAAAGCAAGAATAAGTTGTCAGTGAGTGAAAATATCACGTGATTTAGTGAGAGGAATTGGAAATCAAGCAACTTGAGTTTGGGAAGGAGAGAGAAATAAGAGATTGTGAATGAGGTAACGAGGCAACGAGGTATTCAAAAGGATAATGGTAGAGGATAAAGAGAGGGAGGCACTTTAAACAAAAAAGAAAAGGTGGACTTGGGCAAATAAGAACTAGGAAAATATTCACAAACGAAAAAAAAAATTATTACAAAATGGCATTTCAAAGTGTCATATTTTGAAATAATAGTATGACAATGGAAAAGATGGCGGTTAAAAATGGCATGCTATACATACAAATTTTGGTTGTTCCTCAACTAACATATTATATACCGTAACAAGTGACGATTTTAATTAATTGTCATTATATACATGATTTTTTGTAGTGTGTGTATCAACTATGTTTGTGTGTGTAACAACTCTCTCTCTCTCTCTCTCTCTCTCTTTCTTTGTATGTGTAACAACTTTGTGTGTGTGTGTGTGTAACAACTGTGTGTGTGGGTGTGAGTGTGTGTGTGTGTGTGTGTAACAACTGTGTGTGTGTGTGTGTGTGTTATATGTGTGTGTGTGTGTGTGTGTTTGTTTATTTTATTGATTCTCATAGTAGATTTTGACATCATAGTCTAGGTTCTACTCTAATCCACATAGTAGATTATGGTTGCATGGCCCTAGCTATAACTAGTCGCTCAAAACACACATTATTATAGTAATATATAGTTTTCTACAATCATAGTTGAAAATAATTTATATTCTTATTCTGACCTATAACGAATTTAACGTTCTACAAGTATATTGCCCATCTCTTATACTCTTCGCCTAAGAACTCCATCATCCTTAAATTAATTGGATAATTATAAAATAATTATTTTCTACTAGGATACTACTCATTAGATGACTCAACTCTTTGAAATCCCTTCCATTAGGCTCTTCTAGATAGTAGGAATCAAGTAGTGAAGGTATCATCTAGTATTATCTATGGATACATGAAATTTTCTTTTTCTAAGGCAACATAATGTATACAAGTGTATCATCTAATCATTACTCGTCAACATAAGACTCACCTACCTCATCTAATAAATACTTCGTCTATAAAGACTCATATAGATTTTGCTGATGAGTACTTCATCTACAAAGAACTCACTTAGGGTGTGTTCACTTAAGTGGATGGATTTGAGGGAGAGGGAGTAAATGGATTTGAATGGATTTAAGGGTGAATTATGTGTTGTTTTTTTTAAGGGATTTAGAGGTCATAATGAGTGAATTTGGAAGTAGAGTTTGTGAAAGTTTGTGAGTAATAGATTAAAATGTATGATTACAATTTTGTCCTTATAATTAAAATTAATATTATTATTGTTATTGTTATTTTATTATTTTATTATTTTTATTATTTAATATTATAATTTATTATATATTATTATTATTACTTATTATTTATCAAAAGCAAAAAATATTATTCATTGTGTTTTAAAATTTTAATTAATTAAAAAAACTTTTTAGAAATCTAATCCTATGCATTTGTGCATAAATTAGTAGAACCATATTACTATTACCTTCTTAAAAGGAGTAAAATGAATGAATGTAACTACAAGGGTTTCTAATTCTCACAATGCATATACATTGGAAACAAGGAGATGTTGTTAATTTGAATAATTAATGCCATGATTTCAAATAATTAATGTGGAACACAAAACTATCAGTGAAGTGGAATCGGTTCCACAGATTATCATACTCAATTCCAAGGTTTGTTGGGATTGATTTTAGTGTTATAGGAATCAATCCCCTTCACAATTTCATTTCATAGGAATCAGTTCCGGGCTTAGTGGAATCGGTCCATTAGCTTTTGCATTTCATGATGGAATTAATTCCAGTTCAATGCAACCTCACCTAAAATGACCACCACTCTCTCTCACATAGTCTCAAGAAAAAGCTCCAACACCATGCACGCGAAGAAAGAAAGGGTTATTGATCAAGGGTAAAAATGTATTTTCATATGTATCACTCTCAAATCTTTGAGTTGAAACGAGATTCAAAAATATCTATATCTCGTTAATCCCTTCATTCCCTTACTCTCAAATCTATCGATGCGAACCTCCTTGTCACGTGCAAATCATTAGTTGCTCATCACTCGTAACAGGACCACACCCGCAAACGAACACGGTCTTAGAGAGCGTCTCATCCATTTAATTCCCATAATAAATAGATACATAATTTTGGTATTATTAGATTTTACTTAAATAATTTTATTTTATACCTCATTATGTTATATTTTAGTTCAAAAAGGGTTTTTCCTTAAGCCAAATAAATTCCAAATTCACATAATTATTCTATTGTTTGAGTTTCCTTTTTCGCACTAAGCTAAACCTTATATATGTCAAATGACAAAGACTTTATATGATCGTTGAATGACAAAGACTTTATATTTTTGTTGAGCCAAGAGTGACTTATTAAAAGAATTATTAGTTGAGCTAGAAATGACTTATGAAAAATAATACTTGAATGGTGTCAACGAAGACTAGTTAGGAGTCGAAAGAGTACTCGCGTTGAGATAGAAATGACTAGTTGAAAGAATACTTGGTTGTGACAAAAATAGCTTATTGAAAACTTGATCAGGGCCAACCAAAAGTGGCTAGGAGCTGAAAGAATACTAATTGTACTTCACATCAACAATGTTCATGATGGAACTTCACTAGTTGGTTAAGAATTGGACGTAGTTTATGGATCATATGAGCGAGTATACAAATACTAAGTGTATATTATATTACTAATTTGTTATATTGAATGTTATAATTGTCAAACTAATTAACAGAATAGGCACTTTTTAAAACTCAGTGAAAAGTCATCTGAGAAATCTTCTAATCTTTATCCAAGTATTGCCGAACTAAACATCTTCATATGATATGGGCAAAAAACTTTGAAAGATTTAAAAACACAATTTAATCCTCCATTCTTGTTATTTAATTTTTATTATTTTCAAAGTTAGATAGTGAATATATATATATATATATATATCTTTTTTGGCTAATAAATGGTCGGTATTCTCGAGAAAAATAATTATGATTGTATCAATCTTTTTTATCAACGACCTAATTACTTCCTAAGTAACTTTTAATGTTCACAATGATTATCACAAGTGGAAAATGGATCCAAATAGTGATGAAGAGAGTATAAGTCCTGTAGTTGTAGGTCAAATCCTAGGACCTCATTGTCTTTATTGTATGTTATGTTTATCAAGATTGATATTTAAGATTTACAAAGACCTCACTCGTTTTCATGTTTTTCTTTGATAGGTACCTACGATACGAGTAGAAGAAAAACTTACTCACTAAAAATTGTTTGAAATATTTTGAGAGATCATCTATAGAATATTGTCACATGGAGAACTTAGTTTTAATATCCTTAAAAAATATTAAATGTATAGATAGTCCTATATTCTAATGTAGAATTGTTATTATTATACAAAACTTAAATGTTGTTGCAATATATACTATGAATAATTATAAATATGTAAAGTGTTACGATTAATATTCTCCCGAAGAAAAATATTGCATATTCTCAATTTCTAATTATTAATTATTTATATAATAATTGTGTTGTTACACATAAATGTTTACACTATCATGAAAAGCTTGTGAAGTGGGGGTTCTCACATCATAGGTCTGTTGGCTAAAATGAGTAACAATGCTCATGACACAAGTATCAAATTAGTGCAAATATGAAACCAAAATCTAAGGACGAGGATAATTAGTATGGAAGATTGAATAAAGGATACGTTTCATGATAGGTCAAGAGAGTTTTCAATAAACGCATGCTTTGGTGTATGATAGATTGAAAAGTGATTTAGAGACAACTTTGTATCCCATTTGTACTAGCTTCACAGAATTTTCATTTATGCTAATTTGAATTTGAAGGCAAAATATAGGTAGAGTGATATATGTTTCACTAAATTACTAGAACTTTGGAAGGACATACCAAGCAATAATACATAAAAGTAATACAATTCTTCTTAAACAAACGCATGTTATAGACACATAAGAATGTCGGGAAAAACTAAACACATACGAATATCGTACACACACCAGCACATGCTCAATCACAAAAATCACTCAATTAAGTCAAATGCACTAATGCTTCTATCTCTAAATGATGTCGCATAGGAACACATAAGACTCTCTTGCATAGACTCACACCCTTCTTTAAGAAAATATGAACGAATGAATGTATAAATAAATACATAAAGGAGACTAATTAGTCAATCTATATCTCAAATGAACTTGTATTTTCCCGATGTTAAACCACTACCCAAACTTCTCAAATGACTATAACTTTAACTCATTCCACAAAACTAAGCCATTGCTTAATATTCTCATAGTATACATTGGAACCTCAAAACAAATCACAATAACTCACACATAACATAACATCTCACAAATCCCAACACATGAAACTTTTAAATATATATCTTCAGTAACACATTTAAAACTTTTAATCCTAGTGAGCACAAATTACAATAATTTCATTAAAAAAATAAAGAGCACTAACTCAGCCACTTCAAATATTGTGAGTATAGGAAAGGGAAAATAATATAAAATTGAATTCTGTTAAAGGAAAAAAAATGTTGAATCCTATTATATCTTAATTATTAATTGCTACAACCCTTAATCTTAATTTCCTAATTCACCAGTTAAACGTAACGTCCTAATTGGTCAACTAATTAGAGATTGTTAATGTTTCACATTTTGTTTGTTGAGCGTTAAGTCCTAAAGTCGTAATTTCTTCACATAAAGGACAACTTATGTAAATAAAATTATAAGATCCTAAAGATCACAATCACATAATAACTTTATAGTGAATTAGAACTAGTTAGAAGAAAACATAACACTCAAATCACATATAACAAAATCCTATATATAGAGACGATTAGGTGTTGTCTCTTTACTAAAAATTCCTATAAGCATTCACACACGAGATGTTAGAACGTGATTAAACAAATAATACTATTAATAATAAAAATATAAAATAATATAATAATAATTATTAAAACAATAATAATACTAAGACATATATATAAATTAACGAATATTAATCAGAGACCCAACAATTATAATAACAATAAGAGATAAAAAATAAATAAATGAGGAAAGGATAGAAAAAGCTTGGGTTGAGGCACGCATAGCGCTATCATTAGAGAGAAAACGCCTTTACTGCACAGGGCAATACAAATACACAATAGATAATCATATGTATTTCAAATCATATGCGTTTCTCTCCCAAGATACAACAACTCGTCAGATCGATCGAGTGCAGTGAAGGATCTTCGAACCTTATGAACATCGTTATCTTAAAAGATAGTATAGAGAATAAAAGAAGAACACTCTTGAGAAAACTCTAGTGTTTGTTGTTATTTGTTGTTGTTTTTCCCCATGCACCTAAGTGGTATTTCTAGGTAGAAAAGGGAGAGACAAGAGTAAATAATAATAAGAAATATAGTCGTTAATCATAAATAGCATTAACCCATAAAATTAAAAGGTCCATAAAAATATGAGTAACAGTAGAATTTTTATTTTTATTATTTATTTTTTAAATTATTTTAAAATATTTTCAACAATCCTCCACATAATTTAAAAAATAAAATAAAAGAAAATATATTATCTTTTAAAACAAAATGTTGTAGTTCAGTATAAGGAACCTTCCGGGTTTGAGCCGTACACCTAGTGCTTATAAACTTCCACCCAAGAAAATGTAGAGACTTGTTTGTCTTGAGCTGCATCCCCTGTGACTGGGCTTTAGTAAATAAGACATACAATATCGGTGTTCATTATAGGTTCTAAATTGTGGGTGCACATTACGGCCTTGTGCATGTATCTTGTTTCGTGAGTGTCACTTAGAGACTTGCTCATGTCTCACAATGGCGGCCCCACCATCATACTCACTAGGTAAACCCTCAAAGGGTAGTTTGTGACTCACACCCCTACAATAATTATTATTGGGTTTATTAAGAGGTATTTTTAAAAAATAATATATAACCATAATAATGCATATACCTCAACCTAGTTATTGCCACAATTTATAGTACACCTCGCCATTGAAATGAGACATAAAATTTAATCAAAATATTTGGTGTTACCCATTGAACTCCATTCCATGATATCGCCATTCATGTGGAGATGGGTGTCCATTGTTGCAACTAATTTATGGGCTTTAGTCTCATTCCCCTCGATGACTCAAATTCATGTTGATGCATCAATCCTTTGGTGAGCGGATCCGCAATTTTTTCTGACCTGACAAAGTCAAGAAAATTAAAACCATGAGTTATAGCTTTCTAATAAATTTATGTCTCACTCTCTTCATAAAATTTTTGCTATAAGATTTATATATATATAGCAACTTGAGTGTCACAATTATGCAAAGTCATAGGAGGTATATGTTTATTTAATAATGATAAATCATATAGATAATAAATATCTATGTGAGCAACACTAGTATTATTTACAACAAGAAACTTTGCTCCCATGGTATATCAATTAAAACATAACCATAATTAGTGGGTGGTTTTGTGTCACCAAAATCAATATTCAATTACATTAATATATCATTCAATAATCTCAAGAAATTGGACATATTTCCATAATTAGAATAAACACAAATAATATTATCACTAGATGGTAAAACCAGTACTAGAGGTATCACAAACAAATTTAGTCAATTTATCATTTAAAGGAAACATCTCTAGAAACTTATTAGAATAAATAACCAAAGATTTTTTTTATTCTCATTAAGAGGTATATTAACCTTTACAAGACAACCCCACACTGAAATATTTTAAATGTAGTTCTTTTTTCTTTCACAACTTATAAATTTTTTATCACAAACTTTTGTGTTCAAAACATGGCAAGTAGAATATAAAGTTTCACTAATATAATGTTAGGCAAGCTAGAACTTGAAGCATAACATTTACCATATCAAAATATTGTTTTGCTGCACCATTAGATTAGCATACACATATACATTATCATAAGCATGATATGAAATGAAATAATTCATTTTAATTTCATGTCATAAATAATATTTTTAACTTCATAAATCTGATAATTTATTATCCGTCTTTTTTTTTTCTCCTTTTCAAATGCAAAGTTTAGTTGAAGTGTTTCCATAACACAATAGCAGTTTTAGTATGACAAATTATTTTATAATTATTTTCATACAAAACACTTAAAATATATACATGATATAAAACATATTTATCAATGGTAAGAATAGACAATATTAAAGCATAAATTAATATAATAACAAAAACATTAGCTATAGACATCACAAAATATTATTCAATGAGCAGTAATATCATTTATCCATAATTTCATTTATTCTTACCAATAGAAGTAACAACAATTGTACACATAAATTTTTAGACTTAGTTGAAACTGATTTAATTATAACAATAACAAACATATTAGTTCTTAAAATGTGTTTTTAGTCTTTAGTTCTATATTATTTTTAATTTTAGAAATGAATACATATGAGTAATCAAAAATATTAATAACAAGATTTATTTTTCTCTCTAAGAATGTTAGAAAGTGAGTAAATAAATAATATAATAATAATTATTAAAGCAACACACACACACACACACACACATATATATATATATATATATATATATATATATATATATATATATATATATATATATATATATATTATTTTATATACACATAA
>Ga0214545_1004447_pt1 | contig 26215 bp, 15 predicted proteins | sample CNSS4metaG_FD_160064 | JGI IMG/M metagenome (GOLD analysis project Ga0214545, IMG submission 160064) | Root nodule microbial communities from cowpea collected in UCLA plant growth center, Los Angeles, California, USA - CNSS4 | ecosystem: Host-associated > Plants > Roots > Nodule | place: USA... | reverse complement strand
AGAAGTTCAAAAAAAAAAAAAATAACATAGTAAATGTTCAACTTTTAAACCAAATTAAAGGATAATGAACTTTGATATGAATGCTTGGTTTTTTGCTTTCAACTTCAAAAAAGAGTTCACTGTGACCCTCTGCAGATAGTTCATGAAGAGCAGAAAAATTCTTCCGGCTAGCTCCTAACTTTACATACTGGCGTCTTATGATCAATTTACATTCCATTTCACCCCTTGGTCCGTGTAGAACAACAAATGAAAGTCCATTGTTTTGAAAATAACTCGCAAATTCTTTTTTCAAATATTGGAAACATAATGTGAAGTCATATTACTTATTAAGAAGGCATGTAAAAAAATAATTAACCAAAAAAATAGAACTAACCAAGTGGCTGGCTTTACAATAGTATTTGGATAGTTGAACTTGAAAATGAATTAACTTTAACATACTTAGAGGACGACATATGCAAATATTGTTTAGGAAATTCGCTCAGAGTTGTGAGTCTGTCGGACGGTTAGAGATGTGCAGTTGAAAAGAAGAATTTCTGACGTATTTGAACAAAACCAATTTGTCAGACTTATCTGCATAGAAAGATATTAAATCATTCTAGCCTTCGGTAATTAGTGGAGTGTGAATATCCATGTTGTAGGTAACATTGTGAACATTACTTTCGTAATCAACAATGGTCCACTGTGAACCAATGTCCTTCCCATATCGTATTTTGAACAGTTGGTCGACGTGTCCAAAAGCCTTCACAGATTAGCAAGGTCAGAATAAAGAAATAAAAATAAAGATAAAAAATAAATGTGAAGGAATAAAAAAACCTGGTCCTTCAGAAACATATAAGGAATCCACCAATAAGTTTTGCAGACAGTATAGATTGTGGGGTGACAATGGACGCCATTGCACGATAATAGATTGGTGAGGAAGAAGATTAGTAAGAGAAGATAATAGGTAAGAGAAGAAAAAGAAGATTTGTCACTCGGTAGTTGGTAATGCGTAACAGAGGTTGGGAATATATATATATATATATATATATATATATATATATATATATATATATATATGTATGTATGTATGTATGTATATAAAGAGAATAAGATAAGTCATACCTGTTCGAAGCGTCCGTACTTACTGGACATACTGCTTCATAATTGATGCAATCGATTGGGAATAAAAAACTTAAAATGAAGTACGAATTAAAAAAAAATGTTAAAATAAAAATTTAAAATATAACAAAATATTAATTATAAAATGATAATTTGTAAAATGATCATTAACTTTTAAGAAGATAATAAGAATAAGAATAAATAAAATTCCACCTCTTGAATAAAAACATTTAAACCAAAAAAAATATCAAAGCTTTAACAAAAACAAATCTGGGTAAAGATAGAAGAAGAAGATAAAAAAATAAGAAATCTGGGTAAAGATAGAAGAATAAGATGAAAAACATTGAGAAACATCAACTGTTTGCTTTGATAAACTGAAATCTGGCAGTGACCAATGTTATACGCAGTTCTTTCATCAAGAAAAAATTAAATAACACACATAAAACAAAAAATATATCACATGTGAAGATGTTAGAGAAACACATTGACATGAAGAATCAAAAAAAAGAAAAAATACAGAGAGTTATGCAGAGAAAAAGACTGACGGTTTTTTGGTCTTCAAGAGTCTTGAATAAAAACATTTAAACCACAAAAAAAAAGAGAATCAAAGCTTTGAAAAGAATAAATCTGGGTAAAGATAGACGAAGAAGATAAAACAAGTAAGAAATCTTCGTAAAATAGAAGAAGATCAAAAACATTGAGCAAGATCAACTATTTCCTTCGAAAACCTAAAATTAGGCCATGACCAATGTTATACTCAGTTCATTGATCACCAAAACTTCAAGAACAAACAAAAAACAAAAAAAAAAAAATAACAGATGCGAAGATGTTAGAGAAACACAGTGAGATGAAGAATTGAAAAAAAGCAAAAATCCAAAGAGATCTGCAGAGAAAAAGACTGACCGTTTTTTGGTCTTTAAGACTCTTGAATGTTTTGGAACTCTTCATTTCAAGCTTGTAAGTTCTAAAAAATAGCATCAACGAAATCTGGGTTAAAATATAAGAAGAATATGAAGCTGAACCAAAAACGAAATATGGGTAATCACACGAAACTTGGTCGCGAAGAAAAATCGGATGACAAAGAAGAAGCTGAAACCTTACAACGAAACTTAGGTAAAAATAAAAGAAAACGTCAAATGTTTAGTTCAATCAACTGAAATCTGGCTGTGAACAATATTCTAGTTCGTTCATGCATCTGAAAAAAATTTCAAAAATATAAAAGGTTAGAAAAATAGGAAGACAGAGAAGAAGCTGAAACAATACAACAAAACATGCGTAAAAAAAAGATCAATTGTTTCCTTCAGAAACCTGTAAAAATGAAAGAACAAAAATAAAACAAAGTAAATAATAGATTTGAAGATGTTACAGAAACACATTGAGATCAAGTATCGAAAAAAAAAACAAAAATACAAAGAGATCTAAAGATGAACATTATGTGGAGTCCATGGTGTTTCGATGGCCTGAGAAAGGGAGACAAAATTCAAAAGAAACTCAAAAGAAGATGAAGAGTTTGAACGAGTCACAGAGAGAAATGGAGAGAAAAACTCTGAAGAATATGAGAAGAAGATGAAGCGTTTGAAGGTGTGAAAGTGAGAATGAAAGACGAAAAGTCAGAAAGAGAGAGAAGAAGTTTAAGAGTCTGCGATGAAAGAGGAGAAATATGCGGTGGGATACACTAACACAAAAAAGCCCTATAACGTCACCCCAATAACGTCTGCCTAAAAAATGTCCAACGTTAAAAATGAACGATGACATTTTTGTAAATAACGGGAACATTTTAACGTCTGCCCGGTCTACGTCAAACGTTACTTAACGTCTGTTATAAAATACCCTGACGTCATTTAAAACAGGACGTCGGACCAGCACGCGCCAAACGTCCCTTGACGTCGGACCAGCACGCGCCAGACGTCACTTAACGTCGGATACCTCACCCCCGATGTTAAGCTTTGTTTATCTTCTGCACGAAACGCAGAAACCCTTACGCTGTTCATCATTTTCGCGAGAGTTCCCGCCGGCGACGCCATTTCCGACCTCCTCCAAGTGAGTTTCGAAAGGTTTTCGCCATCAAACTTGTTGGGATTGATTATGGGTTGATTTTACGCGTTTTAAACTGATTATTTTGCGTTTTCATCTCTACATGGCTCTTCAGAATGCAGGAATCATTGTTTTCAAGGATGACGAGTCACTTCCACGGGGAAAGCAAATTTCACCATCTCTGCGGTTAGCAATCGAAGAGTCTCGAATATCTGTTGTTGTTTTCTTGAAAATTTATGCAGAGTCGTGGTGGTGTTTGAAAGAGTTGGAGAAAATAATGGAGTGTCACAGAACCATAGGGCAAATGGTGATACCAGTGTTCTATGATGTTGATCCCTCTGAAGTCCGTCATCATACGCCTTTTGAGCAAGATTTCGACAAAGGAAGAAGAAAAGGTGCTGGATTGGAAGCAACGTTGGAGGACGAGACTTGGTGAGACTGGTGGTTTCTCAACGACTGAAATCCTATGTGTCAAGCAACGAAGCGCTCCCTGCTTCCTTTGATTTTTTCAACAAATTGTCTCTAAGAATAACATTTTTTAAATTCATAACATGAATGTAGGTTTGAAAGGGTAAACAAGCCCCTGGAGCATTGGAAAGAGGCACTTTCTGTAGTTGTTCAGAGCTCATGAGTTGTAGACTTAGATCCAAGGTAATAGAAACGCTTCATACTTCATGAATTTTTACCAAACATTGTCTCTCAAAATACTAATTATGATATTCATGACATGTATCAAGGGGGAAAATGAAGATTGCTGATAGGATAGACTTCCTTGTGGAGATGTGGATGGTGGGACTTCATATAGGTGCTGAAATCCCAATTAGGTGTGCAGTAAAATCTGGTTAATTAAAATCTTTCTTGCTTACAGATTTTTCGTGTACATTGTCTCTAAAACTAACATCTATGAAATTCACATGTATGAATTAGTGAAATGGAGATTGATGATAAGATGGACTTCCTCTTGAAGCAATGGAGGGAGGTATTTTGTGAGCCTGTTAGCATCTCAAAGGTTGCACTCTTTGGTCTAAGGTAATTGAAACACTTTATTCTTTCAGAGTTTTACTCAACATTCTATATTTTCACAGCCTAGATAAAAATGCTATTGTTATCTATATTAGTTTAGAATATATGTTGAAACTTAAGTTCTATTATATATAACTGTAACTCCAGAATTGTGCTGAAAGTATAACGAAATTGTTTTGGGAATTTTCTAATTTTCAGGTGTATAGATGTTGTAAAAACAGTCAAATTTAAAAAAAATAGAGCAATTTAACGTCTGGTGTGCCCTGACAGACGTTATTTAATGTCTGACCATACCAGGGTCGACGTTATTTAACGTCTGACAGACCCTGACAGACGTTAAATTGCTCAGGTTTTTGGCTCGTTTTAGCGCGAAAATTAACGTCTGTTGTTACTGGCCCCAACGTTGGATAACGTCGGACTCTTAATGGACCGACGTTAAGTGATGTCTGCTATTTTACCGACGTTATTTTGATGTCATCCGGCACGACTTCGGTGTTTGGGCAGACGTCAAAGGTCAAAAATATCGAATGTTAAAAGGCTTTTTTGTGTTAGTGATATGTGGAAAAAGTGGAAAAAGAGAGAATTGTATTTCTTTTTGAATTTTTTTCGAAGTGTCAAAATTAGGAGAGTGTGAGACGTTAGCTTTCTTTCTTTTTATAGATAAAAAATTTTGAATTGAAGTGTGTGATATATATTATTTAATTGAAAAAGTTGTTATTTGTTAGTTCCCATTTGTATTAAGATATAGATACATGATTGTTATTTTCATTTCCAATGGTGTATCTTACTTTCTTTGCACTCATATCAAATTCGTAGATAATCAACTAGTATTAAAATCAAAACTAAGACAAAAAGGCTTGGATGGTTGGCTCTCTAGGTATGATTTTTTGTCTATAGGATTATAATTTTATAATTGTTCGATCTACTTTCTTCCTCAATTATTTATAATTGTGCATTCGTTGTAGTGTAATGTTCAAATTGGCTCATATGAATGTGGTTCCTATATAATGCAATGGATGTCAACTGTTATTCTTGCTCGTATCACGAGTAGTTGGGAAACAGTAATAATTTAACTATATCAAATACTTATCTGCACTTTTGTCTTGGTTTATATACTTATTAAAATTATGTTTTTTATGCGCATAAAGTTTATACAAATTTTACCCTATTACACTAATCCTTCTGAAGTCCATTAGATATTTAAGGATAACTTGTGCTAAGTACATTATACAAATGTACAATAGTCTATAGTACATCTATTTATGGTAGGATGATCTTGTAATGAACAATATGTTAAGTATTTTGCCTTATTTTAATTTGAACAGTATAATATTATTTTTCTAGCTGGTTCTTGTTATGTGGTTTTAAATTTGCAGGTTTATTGTGTAGGGTTTAACAGAAACAAAATCTACGTAAAAAAAACACCTATTTTATGCCTTAGTTGTGACAAAAAATGAGACAGAAAGGTAGAAAGATGATAGTGATTTTATTTTTTATTTTTAATGGACATTAGGCCTCGGTTGTGCTATATCTGAGGTCGTAACTCTCACTTTTCTGCCTCGCGTTCCACGAAAACCGAGGTATAAACACAACACTCATTTTGTTTTTACTTTTTATTTTTTAATTCATATTAGGCTTCAGTTGACTTTAGAACTGAGGCAATAAGGGTCAAATATGTCTCGGTTGATAACCAAGGCAGAAAGGTTACCCTTTTTCGCCTCGACTGCATATGCCTTCGGGTCTTAAACCGAAGTCAAATGGCCAAAATAACAGCGGCGGAAACCCTTTCTACACTGGTGATTAAAACTAAGCAATATTGAAATTGTGATTATAGAGAAAACCTGAGACTTCTCCCAAAAAAGTCCATATGAGAAAAGATTCAAAAAGATGTATAAATAGTTTAAAGTATCTTGTTCTTACAGGACCGAAATAATCATACAAGACCACTACACCTATTTTCACTAGATCCCGGTTGCTCATCCTTCGATTGATAGTCTTAGGGTGGTTCTTCTTTTTCTACTCGATCTTCGATGCAAAAGAGTTGGGTACTTGTAGAAAAAACTTCGACGTTCAACATTGCAAGAAAAAATATTATTATCTACTATAAAAATTTATATGTAATCTTCAAAATCCATAAGTAAAGCAGTTTTATCTTGCAAGTCAAGATTGTATCATATTATCAAACTGCCAACTATAGTTATCAAAAGAATCTAAAAATCTTATCTCATCTCTCACTTCTAATTATAGGATTTCCTTGTGAACTTTGCATTGTTCACGAATTAATGAAGGTCCAATAATGTCTTAATTGTGCTTAATACTATTTATGCGTTATTAATCGTTTCTTCTACCTAATTTTATCTTACGTTTGAAGGGTTGTAGTCCTGCCTCTACGAAACTCCCCACTCGTAGACCTACTCTACGGACTTGCCCGCTCGTAGTCCAACACATGTGATCCACCAGCTACGTACCTCTCCGCACGTAGCATCTCTCAACTGTGAGCACGGAACATATGAACCTACCTCGTTCGTACCCCCACAAGAGAGTAATTGAGTATGAACTTCCCCGTTGATACCATCACATGTTAACCACCATCCATGAACCTACCTGCTCATGGCACAACATCTTCTAATCCACGTTCGCATCAATGCGTACAAACAATACACACAAACCGCACTAAACTCGCTTGGGCTAAAAGCCTTAGCTTAAGCGACCAGGCCTGTCTCACTTAAGCTAAACTTCCTCGCTTAAGCGAGCGTGCCACAGTGGTTCATAGCGAAGCCTCGCTTAAGCAAGCCTCAACTCGCCTTGGCGAGATCGCCCTTCGCCTAACACCAAAACACTCACCTAGGCGGCGAGTTAAGCCAAACCACAAAACTCTGCATGACATCTCGCTTAAGTGAGAACCTCTCGCCTGAGCGAGAGTCTCCGTCGCGCAAAAGTAAAACCCTCCGCCTGAGCGAGGGGCTCAAGTAGAACCACACAACTCTTATGGGTTCTCGCTTGGGCGAGATACCCTCGCCTGAGCGAGATGCTCGCATACAAATATTCTCGCATTTATGGTTTTCTCACCTCGGCGAGCCTTGCTCGCTTGAGCGAGAATACCAAACATTTTCACTATTACGCACATGAAAACTAAAAACCATACCAAATTCATATCCCAGAAACCCATACCTCAATTTGGAATTAGGCACAACTCTCACAACACAAATACAAACTAACATAATTCCCATTTTATTGAGTTTAAACCATAATAACCCGAAAAATACAATAACCCAGTCAAATTCATACACATGAGTAAGCATTTCAATCAAACCCTATCAAGGCACTCCAACTCCCAATTCACATCATGTATAGCACCAAAAATTCATAACCAAACCCTTCCATACATGCATTTCAGAATACCCAACATTCATAAGCATATAACCATACAAAAGAACTCCCCTAACCTGGAATTTCCTTGGCTTTTAATTTGAATTGTGCGTCTTCCCTGGAGTACCAATGCTCTCTCTTTGGCTTTTCCCAATTCAGCTCTCAATTGCCCTAATCCTCACAGTTCACTCTAGATTTTCGTACCCCTCTACCTATACCAAAATACCTGGAGTACCAATGCTCTCTCTTTGGCTTTTCCCAATTCAGCTCTCAATTGCCCTAATCCTCACAGTTCACTCTAGATTTTCGTACCCCTCTACCTATACCAAAATAACAGATGCAAAAACCCTTCCTCTCACCTCAATTTCTCCTTATATAAGTGCCAAAACGCAAATTGTTATTCAAGGCCCATAATTTAATGATTTTTCAGCCCCTCTTGGCTGCCCTTCTACTAGGTTTTCCTCCACCCTTTCACATTCATGCCACAATATACTATTTAGCAAAAAGAAAATTAAAGTTGGGTTCACAAAGGTTCGAACCCATACCCTCACAATACAAAGTCAAAACACAACCAAACAACCAAATTTCCATTTTGTGATAATTCTTATAAATATAGAGTTACATTATCACTTCTCATGCTCTCACATGTTATTAAAATTAATAATAAAACAAACATCACATAATTGGCATACATAGGACTCGAACCCAAGTCCTTTCACACAATCAAAGTACTCTCAATCATTTGAGCTACTACTTTTCCACATCATAGCACTCCTCATTAAATGCCTTAAAGGCTTCTACTACCTGCATTTATTAAATAATTAATTATTTATTTATTTTAATTTCTCGAGTCTTACACCTTCAGGGGGAAGTTTTTCTCCGAATATTTCCCAGACAGTGTCCGGTATGCCAAGGAGGTGGAATTCCTCTAGTTGACTCAGGGAGGAAAGTCAGTGACAGAGTATGTTGAGAAATTCAAGCACCTCGGCTGTTTCTACACTCTACCACTCGATGAAGAATGGAGATGTCGCAAGTTTGAGAATGGTCTCCGTGGTGATATATGCTTGATGGTAGCCCTATTATCCATCAAGGATTTTGCCGCCCTGGTGGAGAAAGCCAAAGTGATGGAGAAGATGAAGAACGAAGTAGAAGGTCAACGCCCTCAACACTAGAGGATTGGTGGGCCATCTGGGTCCAAACCGAGGCATGAGGAGCGAAGAAAACCTTATGACAGACCTCACCATCATTTTACTAATAGAATTAACCACAATTGTACACATAAATTTTTAGGCTTAGTTGAAATTGGTTTAATTATAACCATAACAAACACTTTAGTTCATAAAATATGTTTTCAGTCTTCTCTCTATATTATTTTTAATTTTAGAAATGAATACAAACGAGTAATCAAAAAAAGAAATAACAAGAATATTTCTCTCTAAGAATGTTAGAAAAATGATTACTCAAATAATACTATTAATAATAAAAATATAAAATAATATTGTACCTGATCGGTATTATTTCGGTGCGGAATCAGACGATCTCAAGAACCCTCTGTGTCGAACCTCCTCCTGTTCCTCCCTGGACTCCTCCTGGATATCCCTGGGCTCTTCCTGGATCTCCCTACCGTCTGCACTCCGGGGGTGCGGGTACCTGCAAGCACTCTGACGCTCAAGTCAGAGAGTGATTGATATGGGGTGTAATTGGTTAGTGAGAAAAACGTACCTTTACTTGTACACTAGGCCTTAATTTATACTAATTTCTTAATGGACCTGTTATTAATATTTGCGGGCCATTTGTATTTGAGGATCGATTCCTTCCCTTTCCGACTGAGGTTGCACGCATCGGTTCTTTCCTTATTGGCTGGAATTGTTCTTCTGTGCCTTTAATAAAGATCAGTTCTTTCCATTCTAAGGTTTGTCCGTCTGTACTTTTGTCAAAGATCCACTCCTTCCTTTTTTGGGGTTTGGCCGTCGGTACTTCTTACACATCAACTCCTTCCTGTTTGGGGTTTGGCCGTCTGTACTTCTCAAATATCAACTCCTTTCGTCTGTACTTCTTACATATCAACTCCTTCCTTCTGTACTTCTCACATATCAACTCCTTCTTTTTTGGGGTTTGATTGCATGTTGCCCCTCTATACCACATGTTCCGCCTGCTACCCCTTGGGTCGGGATGTACTCGGCCAAGAGGGCCGGGAAGTACACGGCCACTGCGCTTATTGGGCTGCCAGCGTTGCGCTGGATCCAAGCCCTCATGGTTGGGCCAACGTGTGGGGACGCTCCTACCTGGACCGGGATGATCCCGGCCAGCTTCCCCTTACTGGGCCGGGATGTACCCGACCATACACTCGACGACATGGTAGTCATGTCAGATTCACTCGAGCAACACGTCAAAGATTTGGACGAGATCTTGGCAGTCGTACGGAAGTATGACATGAGACTGAATCCAGAAAAGTGTGTTTTCGGGGTTGCAGGCGGAAAGTTCCTGGGTTTCATGTTAACCCACAGGGGAATAGAGGCCAACCCCGACAAGTGCCAAGCAGTTGTTAACATGAGGAGTCCAGCCAACATCAAAGAGATACATAGATTGGTAGGGAGGCTAACTGCGTTGTCACATTTTATGCCTAAGTTAGCAGAAAGAATCCAGTCGATGCTTAGGCTCATGAAAAAAGCGCAAAAATTCGTATGGGATGAGGCTTGCGAGCAATCTTTCCAAGCATTGAAAGAGTATTTGTCTTCTCCCCCAGTACTACAGAAGCCTAGCAAGGGGAAACCCCTGTTAGTATATCTAGCCATCTCTACCAACGTTGTTAGCGCGCCCATTGTACAAGATCAGGCGGGGGACCAGCGACCCGTATACTTTATCAGCAAAGCCCTACATGATGCAGAACTGCGGTACTAGACAGTGGAAAAGGTATTCCTAGCACTTGTGATAATAACCAGGCGACTACGACCATACTTTCAGGGGAACGAGGTAATAGTCAAGTCTGACTACCCAATACACAAAGTCTTGAGGCGACCCGACCTCGTCGGCCGAATGGTTGGGTGGTCCGTAGAACTATCCGAGTATCATCTTCGATGTGAAGCTCGAGGGCCGATCAAGGGACAATGCTTGGTAGACTTTGTCAACGAATTAACAGGAGATCCTGACGTGCGCGAGGAAGGTTGGATCCTGTCGGTGGATGGCTCCTCAAACGCGAAAGGCGGGGGCGTTGGGATTGTTTTGCAAGGGCCGAATGATTTACTACTCGAGCAAGCTTTGCGCTTTGGTTTTAAACCCTCTAACAATTAGGCAAAATATGAGGCATTAATAGCAGGGTTGACCCTCGCAACAGACATGGGAGTAGATACGGTGACATGCTAAACTGATTCTCAGCTGATCGTAGGACACTTGGACGGCACTTTCCAGGTAAAGGACCCCCTCCTATTACGATATTATCACGTTGTGCAGGGCATGTTGAACAGATTCAGAACAGCAAGCATAAAGCATGTTGATAGAGCCCAAAATTCCAGAGCCGACTTGTTGTCGAAGTTGGCAACTACCAAAGTAAAGGGACAACATCATACAGTGATCCATGCCACACTCGACCGTCCTACTGTAACTTTGGCAGAATGCAATACTACTGAGACAGTCGCACTAGAGGAGGAAGAGTGGATGGCTCCTATTATACAGTTCATTCAACACGGCGACACGGACGGAATTGATGACCCTATCATGCGTAGGAAAGCTTCTCAATTCACTTTGGTTGGTGAAGAATTGTACAAACGAGGCTTCTCCAACCCTCTGTTAAAATGCGTCACAAACCGCCAAGCCCAGTATATTATGGAGGAGTTACACACGGGGATTTGTGGCTTACATTCAGGATCCCGAACCATGGCAGCTCGGGTATTACGAGCAGGATACTATTGGCCGACTGTCAAAGAAGACTGCGAGAAGTACGTAAGGAAGTGCATTCAGTGCCAACAGCACGGTAACATGATACATCTCAAGTCAGAGGAGTTGCACGGTATTACCTCCCCTTGGCCTTTCGCCAAGTGGGGCATGGATATTCTAGGGCCCTTCAACCTAGAGAAAGGTCAGGTAAAGTTCTTGTTGGTAGCTATAGACTACTTCACTAAGTGGATTGAGGCGGAGCCACTGGCCCTGATCAAGGCCCAACAGGTACAGAAATTTGTTTGGAAGAATATAGTGTGCAGGTTCGGCATACCAAGCATCGTCATAACAGATAATGGTAGACAGTTCATCGACAAGGGGTTAGCCGAGTTCTATAGGGGACTCCATATACAACATATAACCAGCTCAGTCAAGCACCCACAAACAAATGGGCAAGCCGAAGCAGCAAACAAGGTCATACTGCGAGAACTTAAGAAGAGGTTGGGAGATACCAAAGGAAGGTGGGTTGACGAGTTATTAGAAGTCTTATGGGCATATCGCTGCACCCCGCAGTCAACAACACAAGAGACACCCTACTGCTTAGCATATGGAGTAGACGCAATGATCCCAGTCGAGATTGGAGAGCCCCCTTTACGGCGCCGCCTGTTCAACACGTGTCTTAATGAAGAAAGTATGCTAACAAGCCTGGACCTGGTTCAAGAGCTCCGAGATCAAGTACGCATTCGGGAGGAGGCATCCAAACTAAGGGCCCAGCGCCGCTATAATACTAAAGTCAAACCCCGATCTTTTCACCAGGGAGATCTAGTATGGCATATGGCAAGTGCCGCCCGGAAGTATGAAGGGAAGTTCTCGCCCAATTGGGAAGGGCCATTCCGAATCAACGAAGCTGTGGGAAGCGACGCATATAGGTTGGAGCACCTATCTGGTGCCCCTGTCCCGGCCACTTGGAACGCCTCACATCTCAAGTTTTATTACAGTTAGTCTGTCAAACGTTTATTTTTCAGACTCTTTTGTGATTTCAATTGCACAATAAATGATGTACTCTTTCCTACCTTGATCTTTTTTCTCTAAGGAGGGTTTTTGGTCAAGAAGGTTTTAACGAGGCATCATAGTCATAAATAAAGCATGATTATTTCATTATTATCCTATAATTATCTTATCTATTGTCAACATGCGCATGTATCCCAATCAAGCACAACAAACAATTAAAATTTAGCAATCTCTCATGGGAAAGGAAGCTTCATCGCCCTAGATGATCCCCCCATACACGCAAAAACCTAAGATAATACGCAACCATACAAAAACTTAAGGAGCAGACGACCTAAAAGAAAACACAATCCTGGCCAGAAGTGGCCGAGTAGATCCTGGCAAGGAGCGGCCGATTACATCTCGGCCAGAGGTGACCTGCCACGTCATAGCCAGAAGTGGCCAAGTACATCTCACCTTCACCTGCAAATACAAATGGATAGCAACATACAAAGAGGCATAAACAGCAGATGCAAACACAAAACTCTAAAAGAAAGTGCAAAGCATGACATCCAAACATAGAATGTATGTTGATACATGTCCAACAGGTAGAAAATCAAAGCTCGACAAATAATTTCTAAAACTAGAAAATACAAAACAGCATATCAATCCTCGGGGGAAGTAGTAGGTTTCTGTTGCCCAGCAACAGGGATGTCCTCCACAGCCATGACAGAGCCTTCGTACACATCCTCATCAATATTAAAACACCCATCTCCCACGTCGAAGTTAAAATAGTGAGCAGCCTGGCATAGGGCCTTGTGGAAACCTTCCTCATGCTAGGACATCACGTACCCCTCCCACTGGTAAATCCAGCCAGCTTTCTCAGCATTATCCCTTTTCTCAGCCGCCAGCTCCTCCTCTAGACGCTCCAAGGCCGCCTGGGAATCCTCGTCCTTTTTCTCAAATTCCCTGCAGCGCGTTTTCAAGACATTACGCTCTGCTAGCAGCTGAGATCGCTCATTTTTCACACTTCCCAACTGAAGTGAAACCTCTTGCCTCCTGTTATTGGCCTCAACCAATTCCCTCCGTAAACTCTCTATCTCAGCAGCCAGTTTGCTTGTCTCTAGCAGTTGGCTTAGCACTGTGTTCAAATGGCGACCCATCACCATTGCCCTGGCATGAAATTCATTCAGCGCATACAACACAGTCTCAGGACGCATGGCTGAAACAATCTCAGCCTCCTCCGACGATAAGGAAACCTCTATGCCTTGATTGATTTTGAGTTGCGCATCAAACATCGCAGACAAAGAGTCAGCCGCACTATCAGCAGAGGAAGTGCCTCGAGACTTCTTGGGGGAGGATGACCGGGGAGTACTCGGCCTTGCGGTACAATCCCTACGCTTGCTTTTCTTCTTCGCCGCAGCAGGAGGCATCAGGTCACCCTTCTGGGAAGTCGTCTCCGCGGGAACGCGGCTAGCACTCTCACCCCCTTTCCTCTTCTCTTCCTCTAGCTTTTTCCTCCTCAATTCCAGGAAACACTTCTTTACCAGAGGGACCAGCAGCAGCCATGATATCTGCAAAAAAGAAATTAGCATTAGTCCAAATATACCAGACGCATATCTATGGGGAGTCAGACGAACATACATACCGAAAAGGTCATCGCGCGGACGAGAGGAACTAAACACACCAATAATTTTCTTAGAGGAGAGTTTCTTGGGCAATTGGTCCAAATAAGACAGCACATACAGATCCTCCTGGGTAAGGGATGCTCTCGGCCAAACTCGATATGGGGTGGGATGTTTGGTCCAGTAGAACGGGAATTTGGGCTCGCCATTTTCAAAGTAAAAGTATCCAGCCCCAGCGGACTGGATGACTACCTTAAAGAAGCCAGTCTTAAACCTTTTAAAAGATTGCTATAAGACGCAAGTAGACACTGGTAGCTTTGACCCACTAGAGACAACCAACTAACCAGATCCCCCGGACGCGTATAGTAGTACTGCAAGAAAACCTGCGGGGAGGGTCTCAAATGGAACACTCGACAGACCAGTCGGAACGCCTGAAGGGACGCCCAACTATTAGGATGTAGCTGGTTGGGTGCTACATTCAGCACCCTTAGCACTCCCATTGTAAAATCATCAAAGGGGAGACGCACATGCAAATCCAAGACTAAGGTAGAGTACATGTAGAAAAAATCATACGAATGACCTTCTCGACCGTGACATACACTATCCCCACTCTTGGCTCGCTCTACACTAATAATATGATCGTCTACTGTATCAGCTAGAATATCATACTTCTTACGAAAATCAACTATGACGACAGATTTACTAAACCTAGACAGAAGGAGTTTCACCCGGGGATCTACCCACTCGTACCCCGGGTGACGCAGGGCCGAGAACTCCTTGGCACCCACAGAGTCCTCGTCGTCCCTCTGCACACTACCACTGCACGAAGAGTCAGACATGGTCCCCTCCTCCTCAGAGTCGCTATGCCTACTGGAAAGATAATAAGCAAAGGAGGACGACATACCTGGGATGGCGCAGACAAGAAAGACTCGGCTGGTGGTGGCTCACTTCCTAAATGAATCATTTGTCTCACAACATCAAGACCCCACCTCTATTTATAGTGGACCACTCTCACAAAAGTAACCCCCTCATCACCATGAGATCTCGCTCCATCCAACGGTTGTCAGCACATCTCCTTCAAAACTCCCCACCTAAACCATCTCATTATTATGACAAGACAGCCTCGAACGGCGAGCCAAGTTAATACTTTCTCTTTCCCCATAATTAAAGCAAGTCTCATAAACGCAAGTGGTTGGGGAAGCCTCGGCACCATTTCCAAAGGCAACACATCATAGCCTCTTGTGAACTTTGTTCACTACGAGCCTAGGGGGGTTGGTGTTAGTGTATGGCCGGGTACATCCCGGCCCAGCAAGGGGAAGCTGGTCAGGATCATCCCGGCCCAGGTAGGAGCGTCCCCACACGTTGGCCCAACCACAAGGGCTTGGATCCAGCGCAACGCTGGCAGCCCAATAAGCGCAGTGGCCGTGTACTTCCCAGCCCTCTTAGCCGAGTACATCCCGGCCCAAGGGGTAGCAGGCGAAACATGTGGTACAGAGGGGCAACATGCAATCAAACCCCAAAAAAGAAGGAGTTGATATGTGAGAAGTACAAAAGGAAGGAGTTGATATGTAAGAAGTGCAGACGGAAGGAGTTGATATTTGAGAAGTACAGACGGCTAAACCCCAAAAAAGGAAGGAGTGGATCTTTGACAAAAGTACAGACGGACAAACCTTAGAATGGAAAGAACTGATCTTTATTAAAGGCACAGAAGAACAATTCCAGCCAATAAGGAAAGAACCGATGCGTGCAACCTCAGTCGGAAAGGGAAGGAATCGATCCTCAAATACAAACGGCCCGCAAATATTAATAACAGGTCCATTAAGAAATTAGTATAAATTAAGGCCTAGTGGACAGGTAAAGGTACGCTTTTCTCACTAACCAATTACACCCCATATCAATCACTCTCTGACTTGAGCGTCGTAGTGCTTGCAGGTACCCCCACCCCTGGAGTGCAGATGGCAGGGAGATCCAGGAGGAGCCCAGGGAGATCCAGGAGGAGTCCAAGGAGGAACAGGAGGAGGTTCGACACAGAAGGTTCTTGAGATCGTCTGGTTCTGCACCAAAATAGTACCGATCAGGTACAAATATAATAATTATTAGAGCAGTAATAACACTAAGACATACACACACACACACACACACACACACACACACACACATATATATATATATATATATATATATATATAAATCAATGAATATTAATCATATATCAACAATTATAATAATAATAATAAATAAAAAATAAACAACGAAAGGAGTAGAAATATCCTGAGTTAAGGCACACATAGCGTTGTCCTTAGAGAGAAAACGCCCTTCCTGCATAGGACTAAACAAATACACAATCATATGTGTGTCAAATCATATGCGTTTCTCTCCCAAGATACAACATCTCGTTAGATCGATCGAGTGTCGCGAACGATCTCTAAACTTTATGAACACCACGTCTTAAAGATAATATAGAGAAAAAAATTTGGAGAAAACTCTAGTGTTTGTTATCTTTGTTGTTGTATTTTTTTTCCATACACCTAAGTGGTATTTATAGATAGAAAAAGGAGACAAAGGAATAAATTGTAATATATAGTGAAAATAGGTAGACAAAGGTGACAAATGATCGTTGGTCACTCAGTAACCATTACATATATAGTGAAATGGAATTTCAAACAATCTCGTCATTCATTTCCAAACTCCTCTTCTCACTTAAACGAAAAGACAATTATTACACTCTAATAATTGTTTCCTAATTTCTTTGCATAGTAAATCTATACAAAAGAACATGTTAAAACTTCAACCAACAAGGTAGTAAATTTTTCAAGTTGAGAGATGATGGTTATGAATTCACATGTTAAATATGCAACGCACATGATAGACAGAAGTGTTGATTAATTTTGAAACTAATTAAAACACCAAAACCAGCACACAGGTTCTTGTTTCCCTTGTGCGGCGGATAGTCAAACCTAGAAATAATCAAACGAGTCTATTTGGGGACTTTGTACGTATCCCAACTCAAGATAAATTCTAGAATTTATTTTTTTTTTATCAAAGAGCATGTGATAATTGATTCAGTTTCCTTTAGTGTTTTTCGTCTATAGCGGCTACTTTTTTTTTTTTTCTGTTTTCTTACTTTTGTTCGTTTAATTATTGTCATAGTTTCATTTGTATAATTATTAATCATATTGCAGGTATAAGGTTTCCTCGTCCATCATTAAGAAAAAAAAGTTAACATTGAAAAAAATTTGAATAATATACAATTTTATTTAGGTAAAGTATGATACTTATCTTAAATAAAAGTAGCTTAGTTTTAGTATGTAAAAAAAATTGTATTTCACTACTAAAAAAATTTAAAATTGTATTTCACTACTAAAAAAACTCATATTTTCTGCTAATTTTATTTTGAAAATTTTTTCGTAGAAAATATTTATAAATTTTGTTGTAAAAAAAAATTTGCAAGAAATTGTTACCATTTCTTTTGCAAAATATTGTGTAAAATGCTTTTTCAGCAAATTTTGTAAGAAATACTTGCGAATTTTGTAATTTTATAAGAAATAATTACCTATAAATAAATTACCTGCCAATTAAAATTTTTAGAAAAAATGACAGAAAAAAAATTTTTTCTTGCAAATATTTTAACAAATTTACAAAAAAAATATCATGTAATGCAAAAATTTCTAGTAATGATTTATCTCTCTAAAACTAAAACAAGCCAGTTTTGATTTCACCTGTTAACTCAACTATATGATTAACTTATATGTGACCAACAAAGTAATGCATGTGTAACTACATTTGAACTATAATATGTTAAAACAAACTAAAACGTGCCATAATTTTGTCTAAACTAACAGTTATATTAAAGTAATGCAATACGTAGTATGACATGTGTATTAAAGTAATGCAATACGTAGTTTATTGAAAATCATTTTTGCGATTGAATTAGAATCGGAGAGAGGGTCGTCAAATCCTTTTGAATATGGAACTTTGTAAATCATATATTATATCTTTGAGACCGTTAGAAATATTTTAATATAATTTAAAAAATAAAAAATTTAAACTCAAGTTTTTATCAATTTTTAATATTTTATTAACTTTTAATTTTTGTAGATTAATGTTATTTATGGCTAACAGTTATATTTTTAATACTATTTATTTTTATTTTTCCTTTTGTTATCTATAAATACCGCCTAGCCACCTAGATGCATGTGGAAAAACACAACAAAATAACAACAAACACTAGAGTTTTATCCGAAATGTTCTTCTTTTCTTCTCTATATTATCTTTAAGATATTGGTGTTCATAAGATTCAGAGATCCTTCGCTCACTCGATCGATCTGACGAGTTGTTGTATTTTGGGAGAGAAATACATATGATTTGAAACACATACGATTGTGTATTTGTATTGCCCTGTGTAGTAGAGACATTTTCTCTTTAAGGATAGCGTCATGCACGTCTAAACCCAGGCTTTTTCTATCCTTTCCTCATTTATTTATTTATTTTATCTCTTATTGTTATTATAATTGTTGAGTGTATGATTAATATTCATTGATTTATATATATGTCTTAGTATTATTATTGTTTTAATAATTATTATTATATTATTTAATATTTATTATTAGTATTAGTATTATCTGAGTAATCAATTTTTTAACATAAACATGATAGACGAAGGCTCGTGGCAAACTCCTAATGACTGGAATTTTCACGGTGAAGCTGTCAGTTCTCAAGGATTTACGAAGAAGATCGACGACGTTCTTCCTAAGAAATGTGTGGATGATGCAGCGGAAGATTCAAATCGATAGAAGTTTGAGTCGGAATACACAAACTCCACTCACAAGCGGAAGACTTGGATCTCTCAAACATTCTAATGAAACAAAACAACGTTCTAATGAAACTAAACAAAACATTAATCCTATTATAACCTTCTACAATTATTTTAAGTATTTAAAAACATGAAAAGATAAATGGGCTTGACCACTGATCCATACTAAAAGCTCTTAGGTTGATTTCCATCAAGTAAAATATGGAGGTGTTTAAACATAATTAAATATTACTCACAAATATGTTGTAGACAAACTTGTGCTCGCAAGTTAAGTATTTTTTCTTTCTTGTCTACCTTTAGCTTGAATTGTTGATGTATTAAAAAAAGAAAGAAAAAAGTTTGGTGTGCTAAAATTTAGGTTTTCTTAAATTGGTTATTTTGTTTTGTAACATTTTAATATGGTACTAAGAATCTTTTAATATCTCTATTATCCGTAATAATGGGAATCTAAGTATGTATGGGCCGGAAGTTTCAAATTAAGTAAAAATAAAAGTTAAATAAGGTGTAAATATTAAGTTTTAAGGTTTTTATTTTAGATGTTACGTAAAGTATCTTATATGGACAACTAATACTTTAAAATTGGCCAATCTCCATAGTCTATCATAGTAAAAAAATTTAGTGGTGGTATCAAAGTCAAGTTTATCTTGATGTCCTACTTAAACGAAAATAAGTATGTTCCGTTGTAATAAGATTTTAGGATTAGTGTGAAAGTGTATTTAATTATGGTTGGAATATGTGGCGAAACTCAACTCATTTGTGGGAGAGACAATTAAGAATCTAAATATGAGTTGAAAGTCACGTATTGATAAAATACGAAAACTTTGAGTAATCAAAAAAAAAACAAGACCCATAAATATTAAGTCTTGTAATTTTATGTTGTATGGACAAGACGTGATCAGTCTTTCCAATTTATCCCAATAAAAAATTCCAACATTTTAGGTAACATTGTCTATTTGAAATAGATTTTTTTAGAAACAAAAATTCGTGAAGCGATTTGTCTTAATAAACATTAATAGTAGAATGTTAATTTGTGATGTTTTCCAGGAGGGGATAGTGGTCGCTTAGGGGTGTATTATATTGGAAGGAAAATTGATAAAAAGTTAACTTCTTTATGGCAACTTATTTCTTTTTCGCAAAATAAGAGAAGAATAAGGAAATTGAATTTGTCCAGGTCTTCCAATATGACAAGTTCTAAAATTTGTAGAAATAACACATTTTAGACCTTCTATGTTTTTTAGGAAGAGTTACGTTTTTAAGACCATTTCACTTTAAACATTTTAATTACTATATTATTGACTAATTCTATGAAAGTTAACAATGACCATTTCCGTTTTAATCTGCCAACTACTCTCATCTATCTGTTTTCTCATTAAGAATAATTAATTAATGCACTTTACATAGAAGTGGAAAAGAGAATAAATGTCTTAATCTTTGGTTGAGAGATGATTATATTCCTAAGAATTTTGATGACTTAGAAAACATCATGATCCACAGTTTCTCAGCTCATTAAAAGCCTTTTCAAAATCCAAAGCATCCGCAGAATCTTTAAAAATCAATTTTACGAAATCAGGGAAATGATGAATTTTGTAAATGAATAGATAAATAGTTAAAATTTTATTTTTATATACCTAAATGTATAATTTCAATATTTATTCTTTTCGAAATCATCCCTACTAACAGAATTTAGTCTAACAATTTTAGTTCAAATTCTAGAATTTTGTCTTAAATTATATATTCTCACTACACTATATGAGTGGAATCATATCAAACTTCATTTGTTTATCAAAGTTAAGAGTGACTTGATGTTAAAGAAGGCAATCCTAGATTAAGATTGTAGATAACTAGAAGTGACATAACTAAAAGTGATGATAAAAAAGTACATTTGTAATATTATATTTATTAGTGAAACCTTTCTCAAGTTGAAGGAGAACAATGTATATGGATATACAACAAATTTCATATACATTAGTTTTTATATTAAAATATTTCTATTAAATTTAAAAGAATTTACTCTAAATAAATAATTAATGTATTATTATAATTACTATCAGTATTACTATTATTATTATTTTTTAAGGCTTAAATATGACACAGTGTTTTAGACAACAATTTTGTTAGAAACGAAGTTCAACACATATTAAATCATTCATTATATAAACCAGTAGTAGAGCCTGGTTACTGTAGAAGGGGTGATTGGACCTCCAAAAATTTTTCACATATCACTTACTACAAGAAAAATTGACACTACTAATGGTAAAAAAATTCGTAGTAATATTTGAAATTTATCGACAAATTAAAATTATTGACGTCCTACTAATGATCAAAAATTTGTTAGTAAAATATTCATCACCAAATTTTATTGAGGGAACGGGAAATTTGTCGATAATTATTGATGACAAAAATATTGTCGGTAATTCTTCATTAGTAATTATCAATATTTTTTTTCGTTGGTAAAAATTTACGATAAATATTACGATTTTTGATCAACTTCTTCCTACTCCCTTCTTCTTCTTCCTTTTATATTTTTCTCTTCATTTTCTTACACATCTATAATTAATGGTTAAATTATACTTTTAGTCCCCATTTTCGTAGCAAAATTTGAATTTAGTCCCTAAATTATTTTTTATCTCAATCTGGTCCTTATTTTGGAAAATTTGACCCAATCAAGTCCTTTCCGTTAGGGGTGAAGTAACGGTATTAAATGGGGTGCCACATGTCAGCTTTTGGATTTTTTGAATTTTTGAATTTTTTATTTTTTTTATTTTTTTTTATTTTTTATTAATTTTTTAAAATTTTTAAAAAAATTAAAATTTTGCCACGTATCAAGTGGACATAGTGCCACGTGGCAGTAACAGTGTCACGTGGTATTGACAGTGCCATGTGTCACTATTTGGGAGTTGTCTTTTTCTCATTCTCAATTTGCTCCCTCTATTTTATTTTTTGTCTCAATTTAGTCCCAATTTTTGTAAAAATTATGCAATTTCGTCCCCCTCCAAATTGAAACCAAATTTAATTTCTATATAAATAGGCACAAATATTTCTATCAAAATTGATATTTCAAGTAAATATTTTTAATAAGATTAAGTTTATTTTAATTTATATTTTACGTTAAACTTTATTTAAAATTTTTTCAAAAGTTGTTAATAGAAAATAATGTTAATAAAAAAATTCATAAATTATATTGATATTTTATTACATTGGTCTTTAATATTGTTTTTTATTTGAATTTATATTTTAAATAATTGCATATTTTTAAAATGTGTAAAATTCAATAATTTCTATACAAATATTTTAGTTAGTATAAAAATAAAAATTATATAATTTAAGAAAAATTAACTAGTTTATGTAACAATAAAAAATAAATAAATTTAAAATTTGAAAACAATTTTAAGTAAAATTTAATGTGAAACAAATTTAAAGAAACTTGGTTTTATTGAAAATATATAATAAAAATATCAATTTGAATAAAAAAATCATTTAATAAAAATATTTGTATAACATTCTATAATTTTTGTTTCAATTTGGAGGGGGACCAAATTGCATAATTTTTACAAAAATTGGGACTAAATTGAGACAAAAAATAAAATAGACGGACCAAATTGAGAATGAGAAAATGACACCTCCCAAATAGTGACACGTGGCACTGTCACTACCACGTGGCACGATGTCAGCTTGACACGTGGCAAAATTATAATTTTTTTAAAAATTTTAAAAAAATTCAAAAAAAATTCAAAAAAAATTCAAAAAAATTCAAAAAATTCAAAAAATCCAGAAGCTGACACGTGGCACCCTATTTAACACCGTTACTCCTCCATTAACGAAAAGGACTTGATTAGGTCAAATTTCCCAAAATAGGGACCAGATTGAGATAAAAATTAATTGAGGGACCAAATTCAAATTTTGCTACGAAAATGGGGACTAAAAGTATAATTTAATCATAATTAATTTATAAACATATCTTGTTAAATTGGGCAAGAAATTTGGTGTCCAATTTACTAATGGGTTTTTACTGACAAATTTTAAAAAATTCAATTATCGACAGATTGTAGTACAAGGTCATATCAACAAAAATTTGGTTTAATAAAATAGTAACCAATTATCTATTTAAGTTTGTTAATGAAATAACGATAAATAACAATTTTAAAACACAATTTGCTTTAATGAATGTAAGTGATGTTGATAATATTATTGGTATTGAACTTGGCTACTCTTCCTGGTAATACTCTTTATGGTAATTTTAAACTCATCCCTGGCATTTAGAACCTAATCTTATCAAATTTAGTGTGATTCCTCACCCCTCATTGAATGACTCCTTGCATTAATGAACAAGACTCATTATCTAGGTAAAACCTTAGATCTATTCCTAGAATCTAACATGTATTAGGATATTCGAATGGATCTAAACTTAAACAAGTTTCCACTCAATTTAAGGTTATGAAGTAAGATGATTCATCAAGTCATCAAATCAATAAAAGCAAACCAAATAACCAAAATGCAAAGCAAGAACATTACATATATTGAATTAAATACAGTACAAAGAGTTAGAGAAGTTACATTCAATCCCAACAAGGAAGAGTTTAGTTGCTCATAATAATGATTTCTTCCACAAGTGCAAGGTGTGAGACCCGAGAAAATTAAATAATTAAATAAATAATTATTTAATAAATGCGGGTGGTAGGAGCCTTTATGACAATTAATATAGACTGTTATGACGTGAAAAAGTACTAGCTCAAATGGTTGAGAGTACTTGGTTGTGTGAGAGGATTTAGGTTTAAGTCCTATGTATGCCAATTGTATGTTATTTTAATAAGTATATTATTTTAATGTTATGTTTGGATATGATTAGTGATAATGTAATCCTAAAATTATAGGAATTATCATGAAATATGAATTGGTTGAATTGGTTGTGCATTGATTGTGTAATTGAGTGGGGTGTGTTCAAAACCTTACTAAGAACGAATTTAACTTTCTTTTTGCCAAAATTTCGTTTGGCATGAATATGAAAGGGCAGAGAACCCTAACTGCCAAGAGGGGTAGCCTAGTGGGTTGGGAGACAACCAAATAATGGTTCTTGACTAGCCATTAACATAAAAAATTAAAGCCATTTTTCGTTTTCCTATCATTAACCCCATAATTAAGGACTAATTAATGGTTTAATTAAGGGGGAGAGAAGGAGAGTGAGGGCTACCATTGTAGAGTGTTGGGAAAGGATGAAATCCAGAAGGGAAATCGTTGATAAAATACTCATCGGTAAATTTTACCAACGAAAATCCTGTTCTGTCAATAATTATCGAAGAAGAAATCTGTCGATAAAAATTCCTCAGTAAAATTCGTTGCTAATTACCAACAAATAAATCCATTAGTAAAATTTCTCTATAAATAACGCATCTGGTTCCTTTTCTTCCTCGTCTCTCCTTCTTCTTCCTTTTATCTTTTCATTTTTTTTCTTCTTCCAATACCTTCTTCTTTACTCCTCTTCCTTTGCCACTACTACTATTGTCACCGTTGTCGTCGTTGGATCCTCCTCTTCTTTTTGATTCTCCACCTCCTTCTCTCATTCTTTCTTTCTCTCCTGCTCCTTTTCTCTTTCTCCTCCACCATCTATGAACCACCACCTCCTCGTCACCGCATCTGGCATCTCCTATTCTTCCTCCTTTTCTTATCTTCCTTCTTGTTCTCTTCTTCTTCTCTCTTAATTAATTTATAAGATATTAAACACCATATCTGAGCGGGAAATTTTGTGAAGGATATGGGAAAATTTGTCAGTAATAGGAATTTTATAATATTGATAGATCTTATCGAGGAATTTTAACGTATGTAATTATTGATGAATTTACTAACGAATCAGTATGTAATTTTAATCTATATTACTAATGGATTTTATTGACAAATTTTACCAACTAAAATAGATCCATCAATAAAAATCATTAGTAAAATATGTTAGTAATTCAAATTTACTTGCCTTACCACCTCATATGACATATCTTCCTCTTCCTCTTTCTTTTCTCTTCCTTCTTCGTCCCTCTTAATTAATTTCTAAGATATTGAACGTCAGATTTGGACGAAAAATTTAAGGCTCTTTTTATGGACGAATTTACCGACAAACAAATCTGTCAGTAATAAGAATTTTAAATTATCAACGAATTTTATTAACGAATGTTAACATATGTAATTGCTGATTTTACTAATAGATTAGTTAATAATTTTAAATTGTATTACTGGCGAATTTTATTAACGAAAATAGATTCATCCATAAAATCTATCAGTAATTCAAATTTATCATCGAATTTACTTTCGAAAGTAAAATTTCATCAATAATTCCAAAAACTTTGTAGTGATGTTTCTTTGCATTGAAGGTTTCGTCATTGTGGATCACCACCAAGCTTAGCCACAAGGCTTATATTTGAATCTTCAACAAGTCGTCTTATGGTGTTCAACATCAGCTTTGGGGCTCAACACCATCTTCATGATTTCCTTAAATTTATATGCGCAAACATCACAAATATATCAAATGCTTATTTCTCCTCATTATGTAATCTAAAATAAAAAGGGTTGTTTCAGTAAGATTTATGTCAAATGCTTACAAGATAAGTGTTAAAATACTACACAAAATTAAGTAAACTAGACACTTCTCATTGTGCCATTTTACTAATAGAAATTACCTATGGAAAAATCCGTTAGTAATAACATTTCTAGATTATCTACGGATTTTACCAATAGAATTTATCACCAAATTTATTTCTGTCAGTAAAATTTGTGGATAAATGTTGTTTAACTGACAATTTATTTTTGTCTGTAAAATTTTGTTTCTAATTAAAGAATTTCTCGTAGTAATTATTTTTAAAATATGAATATTCAAAAAACTAATTTTCTTAGAGATAAAACTCAAACAACTATTCAATTTGGAAATATGAAGAAAGATGATAACATTTATCATGACCTTTTTACTTGCTCTTTTGTTATTAATTAACAATTTTGTTACTAAATTTCCAATATCATATTCAAGAGAAACTATTTTAAAATTTCAAATTTCTCTATGGATGATTTAACCATTAAAATTTCTTACTTGAATATTTTTTAGTAATTATTTATTAAATTGCAAAATAAAATGAGAGATAAATTTCTTGCAAACAATATGATTATTTATATCGAAAAAGAAATAGTTGAAAATTTTAGTTTTGATTTAATTATTAATGGATTCAAAAATTTAAAAGAACAAAGAATAATCTAGATATATATGATTTCATTTATGGTTATAATTATATTAAATTGCATATTCATTTTTGTTGTATTAGTGACAACGGTAAAAGATATAAATGTTATGCATATTATTTTGGCTCTTCCAAAATTAGTGGTCAAGATCTGCCACTACTATAAAAGTATATATATATAT
>Ga0214545_1004443_pt1 | contig 26234 bp, 10 predicted proteins | sample CNSS4metaG_FD_160064 | JGI IMG/M metagenome (GOLD analysis project Ga0214545, IMG submission 160064) | Root nodule microbial communities from cowpea collected in UCLA plant growth center, Los Angeles, California, USA - CNSS4 | ecosystem: Host-associated > Plants > Roots > Nodule | place: USA... | reverse complement strand
CTAAAGATCAAATTATTGAGTTAGAAGAACCAATTTTTAAAACATTATACTAATGATCCAACAATTTAATGATCAAAGAATTATACTATTTGGCCCCTCCAAAACTTGTGGTTAAGATCCGCCACTGATTATAGTATATGTATCCGTAGATATCTATATTACTATACTTTATTTTAAATAAAAAAAATGATTAAAACATTGAGTTTGAATGAGTTATGTTTTATCAATTGGTTTTAAAAAATCTCTATTTATTTTTAAACTGTCGTTCAACACTATTTAAATGGTTATTTGCACTCTGTTTGAAGTTTATAAATGTTATACATTATATTTTTATTGGAATTTATGATTAAATTTTGTTGTTAAATATTAAATTTTTCTTTTTGTAAATATCCGCAAATACCGTGAATATTAAAAAAAATATATGTAGATACCCACATAATGAATACCCAAACGAATATGGGTATAGATACGAGACAACTATTTATCCAGCAGTTACCTTATGGAGGAGCTACTATTTGTATCCAACCCGCCCCATTTACATCTTAGCGGTGGGACGATTTTTTCTTTTTTTTTAGTTTTAAAATGTAAAATTATTTTTAAATTATTTTTTTATCAATAACAATAAATATAATAAAAAGATAATTATAATACAAATATATGAAATGAATTGTAAATGATCTAATGTACGAGAGAATCGGCCTAACCAACTCTAAGTCGATATTATTTATTTGTAAACTTTTTAATAAATAAATATTTATATTTATTATTAGTCGATATTAATACAATTTACTTAATGTTACTTTAATTATATTTACAATTTGTGAATGATTTTTTAATAATATAAATAAATGCGATCAAGATTATAACACTAGAATATTTTTTTTAGTGAAAGTAATATTTAATCTTTCATAGACAATTACTTACTCAATATTAACACTCTCACAGTCTCCATGTTACTATACTTTCCTATGTTATTGCTTATGCCTCAGTTTACATTTTTAACGATTAAATTATGAAGGGACTTTGTTATAAATTTACTTTGTTCAAAGTACTATACTATTTTATTAAACATAAATATGAAGATGTAAAATCTTTAATTAGTTATTGGCATGCTTCATTCCATTGATTCTTTTCCAATACAATTGAAACTTAATTTTTTATTTTCATAATTATTAAATTATAATTTGTTAAGAAATAAATTTTAAGTCTACCTCAACCTTATAAAATTAGTTACTTTGTAGGGTGAGATTTGCCATTGGGAGGGACCATGGCCCCCCAAAGATTTTTGATTTTTTTTAAAATTATATACATTTTCAAATTTTTGATTTTTTTAAATTTTTTAAATTATAGGTAGTATATTTTATAAACAGATGAAAATTAAATAGTTTGTCTTTTTATTTCTTTTATAAAATATAACCAATTAATGTTAATAGATAATAAAACATAAAATTAAATATATAAAGAATAAAAATATTTAGGTTTAATTAATCTTTTAGTCACTATTTTCATCTAAAAATGTCAAGTTGGTCATCAAGTTTTTTCTAGTCTCAATTTGATCTCGACTTTTGAAAAATTGATGTAATTTGGTCATTTTGGTTAAATTTATTAAAGCTGATCAACTTTTCATCAAGATTGATAGTGAGATTATGTTAATTACACCAACAAAACAAATTATCTTTGTTTACAATTTTAATGAAAAAACATTGATATGTTTCAAAAAGGTATAATTACTGATTTGGTACCCAAACTTTTTGGTTAAGTTCAATTTGGTACTCATACTTTTGGTTTGTTCAATTTAGTACCCCAATTATCTAGAGTGATTCAATTTGGTCCTCTCCGTTAAGTTGGAGTTAACACTGTGTCTGCACAGGACACGTGTCAAGCCATGAAATTTTTAATTTTTTTTTTTAAATATTTTTTTTAAAATTTATTATTTTTTTCAAACACTTTAAAAATTGTCACGTGTTAGTTTATCATCGTGCCACGTGGCAGCATACAATCATGACACGTGGGGTACTAAATTGAAAAAAACTATTATCACTGCCACGTGTCATGATTGTAAGCTGTCACGTGACACGATGATAAACTGACACGTGGCAGTTTTTAAATTTTTTGAAAAAAAAATATTTTTTTTTAAAAAATATTGAAAAAATTAAAAATTTCATAGCTTGACACTGGACACGGTGTTAACTCCCACTTAACAGAGATGATCAAATTAAATCTCTTTAGATAATTGGGGTACTAAATTGAACAAACCGGGTACCAAATTGAACTTAACCAAAAAGTTTGGGTACCAAATCAGTAATTATACCTTTCAAAAAATTTAATAAAAATAACCAAATTATATCAGTTTTTCAAAAATCAGAACCAAATTGAAACTAAACAAAATTGGAGGACTAACTTAACAAATAACAGAAAGAATAATTAAACCAAATATTTATTAAGATATTTTTTATGTCCTTTCTTGTTGTCTTGTTAGTTTTACAAAATTGTACTCATCTCTCATTGTCATTTTTTTAAAGAAAAAAGGTAATTATTTTTTCTCTCATTTCTCATTTGTCTTATTTCTTTTTTGAAGAAAAGAAAAATAATTATCTTTTATCTTACTTGATAATGAAATATTAATTTAATAGTTAACATTGTTTCTTTTATCTCATGAGCCTTTGGTATATTCATTTTTTATGAATATAGAAGAAAAAACAATGTATCCGATTTTTAGTTATGACTTAACTATACTATATTTTTCCTTTAATTCAATTTTTTTAGTAATGTATGATAAATTTTTTTTAATATTATTTAAAAAAATAGGTATATTGATGAAGAATAAAATAATAAATTTATTATTCAAAAGTGATAAAAGTGATAAAAGTAAAGTTATTCATGAAGATGGAAACAAGATAGGTTACACTTTTCACAATATTATACTAAAGATCAAATTATTCAGTTAGAGGAACCAATTTTTAAAACATTATACTAATGATATAACAAATGATAAACAAATTATATTATTTTGGCCCCTCCAAAACTTATGGTTAAGATCCGCCACTGCACTTACTTATACCGTGACGAAGTATATAAGGGGTGAGGGTGCCCAAGACCCCAAACTTTTTCAATTTATTTTAAATTATATGTATTGTGAAATTTTGTAAATTATATGTATTTTTTAAATTATATGTATCTTTTAAATTAGGTAGTAGTATATTGAAAATTAATGAAAATTAAATTAGGTATTTTTTTAGTTCTTTTATAATGTTAATAAATAATAAAATATAAATCAATATAATAAAAGAAAAAGAATTAAGATATTTTTTTCTCTTCTATCATCTTTTTGTATTTTTCACATATTGTACTCATCCCATCTCTCTCGCTTACTTGTTTTCTTCCGTGTTGGAAGAAAAGAAAGTTAGACATAAACTTATTATTTATAGTCATATTTTTCATATCTTCTGTTTCATTTCTAAAAAAAAGGCAACTCTCTTTTGTCTCAATTAATAATGAAATATTTGTTTAATATTTGGTACTATTTTTTATCTCTTTTTTATAAATACAGAAAAAAGTAATATATTATGTGATTTGTCATTGTCGATTTTAATTGTGACTTGATTATTAAATTTTTGTTTTAGTAATTATGAATTATATAACTATTTTAATTCAATATAAAATTAAAAAATAAAAAATTTAAAAGAAGAATTAATTAATTTATTAAAATATATCGGTAATGACTTATCTGTCGGTACAAATAAAAGATAATCACGGTTTAAAGAAGGTAAAAAACATCATGTTTGTAATCATTACGTGTGTATATATATTGGTGGGGTGCGGGTAGAAAAAAAGAATTTAAGGGGAAAGAAGAATGAGAAGAGCATAAAAAGGATCGAGAGAAAACAAGAAAGAGAAGTGAGAAAGAAGAAACGGAGAACGAAAAAGGACAGAAGAGAGTAGAAGGAAAGAAAGAAAAGGAAAAGAAAAAAACGAAAGAGAAAGAGAAACCAAAAGAAAAATATGGAAGTGCATATTTATATTTATTAAGATAAGAGAAGAAAATATCACTCATCTTATTTTATTTATTTATTAATTTTAAAATTCATTATTCAGGAAATATCCCAACTTTATTTTATTTATCTATTTAATTACTTATATTCATTTCTAATTATCTTATAGATCTTATTTATTTAATTATTTATATTTATATTTATATTTAGTTATATGTTAATTCCACGTACTTAATTATTTATATATTTTTTCAGTTATATTATTGGATATTATAGTAATAACACAAGTATATTCACAACTAAAATAAAGATGAGGAAAATATTGGCAATAGATAAAAATGAAATTTTGGTAATAGATAAAAAAATAAATTTTACTATGGAAAAAATGCGTACCTTTTTCTTTTATCTCGAGAAAAAAATAATAAAAATCTTTCTCTTGAAAATAAGAAAAATAAATACAAGGAGAATCTTAAAAGAAAAATTAACAATTTCTTTTTATTTTTCTCTCGAGCACTACAACAAAATAAAAGAGAAAAAAAAGATTTTATAACGCGTTTTTAAGGAAACACTGAGCTTCTTTTATAACATGAAAAGTAAGATCCAATGTAAGTTTTTACCAATGTGGATTTCTATTCTCACAATCTCCCACTTGAAAATTTTAACAAAATTAATCAAATCTTCACATTATGCTTTATTCTTTGTCATTATGTTTAGGACATGGGGTTCCTTTGATGTATCTCAAGATTCTCTTAACAACACATCAATGATTTCCACTTGAATTTGTCATGAAACTACTAACCATTCTTACTGCTTGTGCAATGTCTGATCTTGTACAAATCATGACATACATAAGGCTATCCACCACCGATGCATATGATACTCGAGACATCTCCAATCTCTCCGCTTCACTACTAAAGGGGTAAAAATTGACTTGCAATCTTTCATGTTAAAGTGCCGTTAAATTTTTAGTGAGTAATTCTTCTGAAAAAAGCCATTTTTTTTGTCTCGGTGTATCTGCATCCCTAAAATCTTGTTTCCTGGCACCAAGTCCTTTTTATCAAGCTCCCTAGCTAATTGTGCTTTCCATTCTTGAATTCAAGCTTTGTTGGGGCCTACCTCCAACATGTCATCCACATAAAGCAACAATATGATAAAATCATCCTCATGAAACCTATTGCAGTAAGTACAATGGTCTGAACTTAGTTAGTTCTAACCGAGGCTACTAAAAAAATCAAATCTCTTGTACAAACACCTCCTTGTCCGCTTTAAACAAAGACCTGTTCAATATGCAAACCAAGTTTTCTTGTTCTTTAAAATCTTATGGTTGGAGCATCATTACATTCTTGCTAACAATAACCTTATGGACAATGGGACCCCATAGGTGAGATCCCTCAGATTGTCAGCATAACCTATACACTTAATTGTTTTCCAAGTTTCAAGCTCTACCTGTGTTTTTAATTCTTTGAATATTGGTAACACATTTGACTTCCTCTTGATGGGGTACACCTAAAATCTCCTAGAGTAATCATTAATGAATAATGCAAAATATTTTGCCCCTCATAGTGATAATACGGGTGATTCCCACACATCAAAATGAACCAAGTCTAATATGTGTTTGCTTTTTGTAGCCACTCTAGCAAACTTCAATCTATGTTATTTGCTTATCACACTGTGCTCGCAAAGAGGTAAATTAACCTCCTTAGGCCATGGTAAGAGATTACGTTCCACAACGATTTGCAGATTCCACTCTGACATATGCCAAGTCTATGATGTCACACAATCATCGCTTCTTGACTTGTCAATGCAACTATTACATTAACTTCTTGCAACGTATCTCCCATAATCACGTACAAATTCGCCATGATCTTCTCTGCTTTCATAATTAGGGTTTAAGTTATTCCACTACCTTTAAGATCCCACCTTTAACATGGATCCTGCACTCGAGTTCATCCAATTGTTCTATAGACAATAGATTCTTCTTCATGTCCTTCACATGTAGTACCCCTTGAATATGTTTTTATTTGGGTTAAATATATTTTGGGTCCCTTCATCAAAACTTTGAACTAATTTAGTCCCCATCTTTAGAAATGTGCGGGTTTAGTCCTTTTAACCAAATTTTGTTAGGTTTATTTGATGTTTCAAACGCATTTATCAATTAATGTTGAAGCATAAATGTGTGAAAAGGTGTAACTAGCTTAAATGTTATCATGAAATGCCAAACACATGCCAAACTTAAATCAACTTATTCAGTTTTAGAAATTGATTGAACATGATTATAGAGCTCTCCACAAGGGTCACTCTAGTGGTTTTTAATATTAAAAAAGATGAAGACAAGAGTGAGAAATCTAAAGAGAAAGGATAAGGCTCTAAGAAAAGTATTTTAAATAGATAGTGTGTTTATAAATAATGAAACTCATTTATAAAATTTCTATGTATACTTTAAATTTTTAATATTAAAGTAATCGAGTATCATTATTTCAATCAAAACTTATTATTTTCCTATAATTCTCTCTTATGGTGCTCTATTATGCAAAACAAACTAAATTTGGATAAGTTATCATAAAATTATAATCAATCAAAGCAAAATAAGTGCCAAAAATAATTTTAATTTTCACTTAAAATGGGCACTTATTGGTACCACCATCTAACCATCCTCTTCCTTCAATAAAATTTGTTTGTCTACGGTACATGTTTGATATGAATGTACACAAATTCAGAATATATAACTTAGTGTTGGCTAAGCCAATGCTAACTTAAATAAATATAAATATTAAAAATAAATAAAGTTTACATGACCGAACTTAGACTAACCTTATTTAATTTAACTTTTTTAATAGGTAGTGTTCAATAAATCAATAAATAAAGTTATCAATAAAATATTAAAAGTAAATAAAGTTATCATCGGCTAAGCCAATTCTAACTTTATTTATTTATTTTTAACATTTACCATTCACTTAGTCAATACTAATTAAAAGAAATAAAATATTAAAACTAATAAAATTTAGAGTCCACTATACCGACCCAACCTTATTTATTTTAGTTTTTTTATAGTCAATATTTGTTTACTCAACACTGACTCAAATAATTATAAATATTAAAAATAAATAAAATTAGTATATGCTAAATCGACATTAATTTTATTTATTTTAATTAACGTATGCTAAGCCAATGCTAACACAAATTTGAAACTAATTACATATTCTTTTAGTTGTTTTTAATTAATCTTTTATATTACATTAGAAAGAATCGATTAAACCAACAATAGCATCGCAATTTGGGTGACACTGATATTCATTTTTCTTTTCAACTTAATTCCATTTTCTGTATTCTTCATAGCATGAGATTCAAATTGGGTTGTCAAGTCAATGGAATGTGGGGGCAACTTCTTACAACTCAAACATGGTTTCTTACAACTCAAATATATAGTTTCAAAAGGAAGGAAATTTAGTGAGGATAACTTTTAGTTTGGTTTTGCTATGTTTGATCTTGCTGTAACATATAAATATTTAGTATATTTTTTAATATTAGATTTGTGAAACTGTGGTTGACCTCATTAAATTTACATAATTGTGGCTGACCAATATGTTGTAGAACATAATTATGGCTGACTAATAACTTAGGACATTTTTTTTCTTTCTCGTACTTTGAATGCTATGAATGATATGTTTATAGGGTCTTTGGACAAGCATGGTTGGGATGTCACACTGTTAACAAAAATAAAAAAATAACAATGAAATACTTACATTACTTAGGTGAGAAAAAAAGTGTAATTGTCTCCTCTATTATTAACATTATTACATTAATTAAACAATATACATATTTATTATTTAAAGAATAATTATTATAATTAATGTGTGACAAAATAAAATGAGAGAAAATTTTATCATGAAAAGATGAAACTAATATATAAAGTAATCTCAAACTTGAATTTCTTAATTTAAGGACTCAAACATGAATGATCAATGGATATATCTTAACTTATTTACCATCTTTAAATGTATTTGGAGATTAAAAGGAAAGACAGATAATATAACAGATGCGATAAATGGAAAGATAACGTTCAAGTCATTTTATATATCAGAAATGTTTAAAAAGTAAGGAGATAAATTCAAGATTTTTTTTTTGGTTGGTGTGGAATGGATGAATTTATGCGTCAAATATAATATTTAATCTTATTGTTTTTAATTAAAAACATAAGAAATAAATGACGCAAGATTAACTATAGGGTGCTAAACTATTTGAAAATTTTCAATTACTTCATTAAACTAAAAACAAAACAAAATATTGTAAAACTCAGCTCTTGATCTTGTAATTTTTTTTTTTAAAATTAGATTCCCAAATTTAGTTTATGAACCGTAAAAAAAAAAGACAATCTATATTATAGTTTTAAAACATATAGGGACACAAATTTTTAGAAGGATCCAATGACATTTTTCAGTTTAGGAATAATAAAAAAATAAAACAGTTTATAAAATTACTGATTATCTTTTAAGCAAAAATTCATTAATAATAAATCTTAAATTGAGTACAATAAGATGTGTCAACACTGAGAACCAATATTCATATATAAAAGCAAGAAAACTTTCTACAAAGTGCAAAAGAAATTAAGAAAATAGGGTGGTAATAATATAACAATATATAATGGCACGTGCAAGTGTTTACTTATGAGATGAAGAAAGTTTTGAATGTTGACCAAGGAACAATAATGGAATGAATAAAATTAAATTTCATTAAAAGAACTACCTGTGTTAAAGTTGTAGTCTTGACCACATATATTTAAAATATTTAAGTATTTAGAATCATTGGTAAGTTATATATAAAAATAACACTTTGGTCAATGGTAATTATAATCAGTTACTATATTAAGTGATTAGTTTTTTATTTTTATTTTTAATTTAGAGATATATGTCCAAACCTTTTTGCATACTTAAAAATTGATGAACACAAAAACCGGGAACAAAGATCTTTGCATGTTGCATCAACGAGTTATTATGACATTGAAATGTGTAGCAATGGTTCAATCCTTTCTCTGAAGTAAAGAAGTTCAGTGTTGTGTCTGATTTTCTTATTAGAACAGGTTTTAATGCATCCACTTTTTCCTATGTTTCATTGCTTGTGTTTACAAATTCTCTTTTTTTTTTTTTTTTTTTTTTTAATTTTATAAAGGTTTTATTGTTTCCTTTTTTTTTTTTTTTTTATTGTTTTTTTTTTTTTTTTTTTTTTTTTTTTTTTTTTGTGTGTGAAATATGAACAAGAACTAAGGATTCACAAAAATTCATTTACATTGTTGAATGTTGAACTAATTAACTGAGATATATATTCCTTAATTACTTGTGATTTTGTGATTTTATTATTTTATTATGGTTTGTGGTCCTTGTAAACTTTATAAGTTATTTTTGTCATTTTTTGATTAAAATTCATTAAACTTTTTTGTCAAATTTTACTTACCTGTATATCTTTCACTATCATTTCCATAAATAAGTAAAATAAAATCTTAATAAATGTACTGTAAATTTTATAGAAAAATAATATATACATATAATTTTATATATTGTGATTCAATCATAAATAATTTATTTACATGCGCATTATTTTTTTAGAAAAATATATCATTAGTGATTTTTAATTTGTTAATTCTATGAAGTCAATTTTTATGTTGGTTTTTATTAATGCTTATCAAACAAAATGAGAACTGAAATTACTTGAAATACATTTACGGTGTATTATTAAAATTGGCCTCCTTTACAAATGTAAGCTCTTTTTATATAAAAATGTTGCTTATAAATGTTCTTTCAGTTAAAAAAAAAACTTTTTTGTAAAAATGTAAGTTTATCTCTGAAACTATATTGTTGAAAATCAATCATTCATATGGTAATTGCTTTAGAAATTATATTTATGATATTTTTAGTTAATTAAATTTATATTTATCTCTTCAAAGTAATTGATCATTTTCATTGTCTTCACACGTAAACATCATTTATGTTTTAATAGATTTTAACCTGATTGGTTGGTGTAATAATTACACACCCATTGTATATATATTGTGTTAACAAACCATGCATTGAATTTTTTCATATTTGATTTAATTTTTGTGTGAAAATCCTTAAAGTCACCAAATCCTTCCTGTTATATATAGGAAATTGTCTCTTATCCAGAGTTTTTTCTTTTATTTATTTATATTGCTAAACCAAATTTATTGGTGGAATTGTTGACTTTCATGACGAAAAAAAAAAACATTACTAATGGACCCCATAAATAACATCTCAGAAATACATTTTCATCACCCTAGCATTTATTGCTGTTATTATTATTATTTAGAACAAAATACACATTGACCCACATAAAATAGTCAAACACTGGTACTAAAAAACCAAGCACATTGATTCTTCACACGCTATTTCACCATTTTCCCTCTAATACCCATATCTTAGTAAGCACGAAGCATACTAAGAACAATTCACACAAAGGTTTCAAAGTGTATTTTGTTTGCTATAGCATGTGTGTCTTCTATGTTTTTCATTTTAAGAATTGGTGCTGAAATTTGTATATGTTGAATTTTCAGGGGTCTGAACTGAAAATATGGGAAGCATTGATTGTATTAGGGTTGATTCTTCAATTGGGGGCAAAACCAAGAGAGGAAGAAACAACAAAGATGTTGTTCATGGTAGTACTGAAGAAGGTTCAAGATTTTGGAAGAAATTGAGGATTTTCCTGGGTTGCATGCTTTGGAGTTCTAAAGGGGAAGCTTCTTCAAACAAAATCAATCAAATTCATGGTATATATATATATATATATATATATATATATATATATATATATATATATATATATATTTATACATATTCTACCTTCTTTCACCATTATTCTTCTAAGAGTTTACATTTCTTTCTTGTTCCAATTAAAGAACCTCTTTTAATAAACTCTTAAATTGCATTACTTAATTTCTATATGGGATGGGTGTACAAGTAATTATAAAAACACTTATTTAATTGACTACACCATTTTTCTCTATTTTTTTCTAAAAATATCATATCATTTATCACATTCATGGTTTCTTTTCCATTATGTGTTAATATGCATTGGGTGTCCACTATTCTTTATTTTCACAATACAATATATAGAAACACACAAAAAAAGAAAAAAAAAGTTAGAAAAATCAATTCTTTCCTTGAAATATGGTGTCCAATGTTTAAGAGAATCTTAACTTTTGTACGTAAAAGTTATATTGTTGTCTTTGACAAATTTTAGAGATACACCACATTTTTTTTCATCTTTTGTAATGCTCTTTCTTTCATTTTTTATAAATGGATTAGAACATTCCTTAAATACTCTATTATTAATTTAAATTAATTGTTAGTAGATAAAAAAAAAAGTTTAACCCGATATATATGCATGTCTCAATAAAATTAATTATGACATAAAGTTGAATATATATAAAATATGTATGTTACAAAATTGACAATTCGAGATCTTCTTTGATACTCTTGGAGATTAAAAACTTAGACTTAATTTTATGGGTCTATTTCATGTACCTTTTTAAGCCCCTTGCTAAATTTTCTTTAACCTATTTCCCCCCAATTCAACAGGAAAACATGTTACAAATGATGTTGAGAGACAAGAACCAATTGTCCCAAGATCCTCATCAAACAGAAGGTTACTTAGGCATGCAACAAGATTTTGTGTTCCGGATCAAGAACTGTTTGAAGCTTCTTTGCTTCTTCGAAGGTTCAGTTTTCAAGATCTTATGTTGGCAACACGAACTTTTAAGGTTGAGAATTTTCATGACGAGGAAGGGTTTGGGATTTTGTTGAAGGGTTGGATTAATCAATATGGGAACTATGCAGCAAGGCCTGGAAAAGGGATTCCCATTGCAGTCAAGGCACTCAACTTAAATGAATCTCAAGATCAAAAGGAATGGCTAGTATGTGATGCTAACCCTAACTAAATTTCTTTATTTTGTTTGTTATTTATTGAACCAAATTACATTGGCATGCTTGTGATTAATTTCTTGAGATTGCACATGTCATTATTAACCTTTTTGAGTCGTTTTAAATACATTACACTGATAATCTATTTATAATCTATTTGACATGTATAATCTTACTATACTAGAGAAGAAAATGTTATAAATTAATCACATCACTTACTATATATATTGTTTATTAAAAAATAAAATATTTTCATTGTTTTTATGTATTTTCAGGATGAAATTAGTTATCTCAGTGAACTCAATCATCTAAATCTGGTTAAAATAGTAGGGTTTTGCATTGAGGATGGCAAAAGACTACTAGTACATGAGTATATGTGTCAAGGAAGCTTAGAGAAGCATCTATTCAGCAGTATGTCCTAATGTACCAAATAATTCATTATTTCAGTTACTTTTTCAATAGTGATTGTATGGTTTGAAAAGTTTATTTTTTTTTCTGCCTTTATTTTTTACTACTCCAATTTTACTTTTAGTTTTCAAAAAATAAACTCTATTTTTACAATTGAAAATGAAACAAAAAAAATATTTTCTTTATATACACTGTCTACTATTTTTTGTGACTGTTTCAATGCCTCAGTACTACATTATCATTGTTGATTTTTGTTTGACATAAAATATATATTAATTATAGGTACAAGATATAAGACTACAAGCTTTTTATATTGTTCTTTCGTATTTATCTTTAAAGGGAAGACATAATCTAGTGAGATTTGTATAATCTCAAAAATTTGACCAACTTTCACTTAAAATCCTAGCACCCCACCTACGTATACACATTCCTTAATAATCTACAATTCCCCTAGGCATGCTCTTAGATTTTATAGAACATAATAAAAACGACTACTAAAGAATCATATTATTTAATTTAATGTAAAAAATAATATATATATATATATATATATATATATATATATATATATTATAAAAGAAATACATAAAACTAGACAACCTCATGAGAACTTGGATTCAATCATTATATTCATATCTCCAACTCCTCTTTTCTAAAATATATTTCTTTTTTTCCACATACACAAATTAATTATACATTAACTATACTTCAATTTCTTATTTTACCTTTAATTTCATATTGTTATAAGTGATTCATATATGGAAGAGTATCTCACATTACATTTATATTGTTTGCATTACCTTTATTCTTCGTAGCAATCTATTAGATGGCAGAAGAGATGATTAAGAAAATTAAGACACTTCATAGAAATTTTCTATAAAAGGTAGAAGAATATATTAGAAAAAATGAATGGGTAAGTTAGAAAACAATCTACAAAATTAAAATATGTGGAAGACTATAAATTAAAAACTTAGGTTATTTAATATATCTTAGTTGAAATTAGTTGTCTCAGTGACATTTCAATTCAATAGTAGGAAACACTATTCACATGTTTTCTCCGCTTGTTTGAACATGTTTCATAGAAGTTAGTTAAGGTGGTTATGTTACTATATATAGGAACTTGTAGTTATAGTTGAAAACTAAGTAAGAGTTGTAAGTTCAGCTCTTACACTTTGTAAGTGATTTCAATGAGAGTTCACCGAGAAAAACTTCAGGTTATAATCTCTGGTTCATAGTGAATTCTATTATGGATATCAATTGAAGTTTGTTAACACTTCAATTTAATCATGTTGCTTTTTGTACGTTGATTCTTTTTTGTATCTTCCTTCATTTTCCTTTTAATGTTAGTTTGCACCTTCTTCTCTATTATTGTAATTTCGTTTGTGTTGCTAAATCATCTCACAATGATTTATTTTTAGTACATTTCACACCAAATTGGTGTGATGAGCAAGTACTTCAATCATTATGACTTTTACAAAAAGTATGTGATTGAGAAATTCATTGCTTTGAATAATTTTAGACCGTGACTATTGAAAATATGTACTCTTATAGTTTAATAAGGTTTTCTTGAATCTCAAAAAAGTAAATCTAGACTTGATGTAGCCATGGTGAAGAAGGACAAGAAAACGTGACTGGAGAAGTCTCATGGCATGATTGTTCTTAACCTTAATAACAAGGTATAATGTATTAAGGCAAGTCTTGAAGGGAAGATTGCAACAAAATTATGGATGAAACTCAAAGGCTTGTACATGTTGAAATCCATAGTTAATCGTCTAAATCTAAAGCAAGTATTGTACTCATATAAGTATTGTATTGTGGTTGCTGAAGTGTGTGCTCTTTTGATTTAATAAGTCCTCCTTGAAGCACGGGAAAGTGAATCAAGGCTTGACATAGTCATGGCAGAGAAGGACAAGAAAATATTAGTAGAGAAGTCTTATAGTGTGATTTTCTAAGTCTCAATAACAAGGTATAACATCTAAGTCGCACACGAAGCTAGCAAAAAAATCATAGATGAAGCTTGAAAGCTTGTTCAAGCCAAAATCCTTAGTTAATAGTCTAAATCAAAAGCAAGTATTATAGTCATACAAGTGTTGTAGTGTTTTGAACAATTTTAGATTTCGGTATTTCAAATGTGTGCTCTTCTTATTCAACTAGGTTTCCTTGAAGCTTGGGAAAGTAAATCAATCGTTTGACATAGTCATGGCAGAGATGGACAAGAAGACATTACTAAAGAAGTCTCATAGTGCGATTGTTCTTAGCCTCAATAACAAGTATTGTCCTTATATAAGAGTTGTAATAGTTTGAACAATTTTAGATTGAGGTTGTTCAAATGTGTGATCCTCTGATTCAACTAGGCCTCCTTCAAGTTCGAGAAAGTGAATCAAAACTTAACATAGTCATGGTTGAGAAGGACACAGATTTTACAAGAAAAGTCTTAGCACCATTTCTCTTAGCCTCAATAAGAGGTATAAGGTAATGAGACAAGTCTTCAAGGGAAGATGGCAAAAAAAAATGGGTGAAACTTGAAAGCTTGTACATGTCGAAATCCCTAGTTTAATTGTCTAAATCAAAAGCATGTATTATACTTATACAAGTTTTGTTCTTAGCCTCATTGACAACATATTAAAGCAAATTTTAAAGAGGAAGATCACAATGTGATTAAAGATAAAAGTCTAGAGCTTGTACATGCCAAAATCCATGGTAAATCACCTATATCTTAAGTACGTATTGATAAATTCAATAAGTTTATTCTTGATTTGGAGAATATTGACCTTTAAATTGATTATGAGGATGAGGCATTTTTGTTTTTGTATATCTTGCCTAAGATGCATAATCATTTTTAGGAAACCTTGTTTTATGGAAGAAAGACTTTTTTCCCTCTTTCTCTCTCTCTCTTTCTTGAGGAAGTGCAAGTGACTCTGAGCTTCAAAGAGTCAATTAGAAGTTTAAAAGTAGGGCATACAGTTTTTAAGACAACCTTGTAATGAGGAAAATAGCTTTTACAAAGGATAATAGAGGTGGTAAAAGTTGAAGTTAAGACATATGAATAATGGAGGTGCATTCAATATTAGATGTTTTCATTACAAGAAGGAATATCACATCAAAAGGTTCTATCCTAAAAGAAAAAAGAATGCTAATAACCTTGGCAGATTGTTTGGATCTTGTAGATTATCTAGTTTTAATATACCACATATGTTTAGTGAAACAACTCTAGTTGGTAACGAGGAAAAGAGTGTTTACAATTGATAATAGAGGTGGTAGAAGTTGAAGTCAAGGTATCTCAATAGTGGATGTGCATTAAATATTAGATCTTTTTATTGCAAGAAGGAATGTCATACCAAAAGGTTCTATCCTAAGAGGAAAAAGAATGCTTATAACCTTGGCAGATTGTCTAGATCTTGTAGATTGTCTAGTTCTAATATATCACCTACATTTAGTGAAGCAACTCTAGTTGAAGATATTCATGAATTAACATAGGCTTATATGGTGTCAAGTAATGTTGATGATTGTTATTGCATAATGGATTATAGTTTCTCATTCCACATGACACCTAATCATGTATGGTTTAGGAACTTTACAAAACTTGAAGGAAGTTCAATTCTCCCTAGAGATAACAAGTCTTGTAAGATAATCAGAGTTGGAATCACCAAGATTTGTCTAAATGATGATGGATTTGAGATAGTTCCTAAAGAAGTTAGGCTTCTACCTAGCTTGAAGATGTTCGACTCATACCTAGCTTGAAATGTAACCTAATATCTCTTAGTAAATTTATGAAGAAGGGATGTTTCTTTAAAGGTGGTCGGACAATGTTGATGGTAATGAGGGATCCATTTTAGTGATGAAAGGTGTGAGGAAGAATGACTTGTATGCCTTGCAAATAATTTTACAAGTTTGGAACAAAAAACTTGAATGGTTTGGAATGAAAACCTTGAAAGGTTTGGAATGACAAACTTGAAGTTTGTTTACTCACTTCTTGCTTCACATTACAATATGAGTGATGCAAAGTCTCCTAAGAAGGTGAAGGAACAAAGTTATATGGATGTATTCCATATCAAAAAATTGTTTGTTTTGTGATGCATGCAATGTTTTATGCTTGCCCTCAACATAGCCTATGTTCCAAATAAGCTCACGCTAGGTATCACTCCCATTACATGAACATTTTATTAAAAAAATAAAAAACAAAATAATAAATAGTCTATGTCGTGAGTGTTGTTAACAAGTTTATCTCAAATCTTAGGAAAGACACTAACAAGCTCTTAAGTGGATGCTTTAATATTTGAAAGTGTCACTTGGTAGAGTTTAGTTAATGGTAAAGCTAGTCAGTATGCTTGAGATGCTCAATTAGAAGATTGTGTTGACCTAGACTACATTAAGTGCTCACTACAAGAAAATTGCATATTACCAAACGGTCAATATTAGTCAGTGATGCAAAAATTTGTTGGTAAATCATGTTTATCAATGGATCACCAACAGTTGAAAATTTGTCGGTAAAGTTTATCAACGATACAACCATTTTTTAATAAGTATCGACAACTTTAAATCTGCCAGTAATTTCCATCGGTAATATTCGTTGGTAAAATGTGTGATAGAATCTTCTTCTTCCCCCTTGTTTACCTCTTTTTTTCATTTTTTTTCTCCTTGTCACTAACCAGCAGACGTGCCACCACCACCAATGCAGGTCCTTTTTATCCTTTAGGTCTCATCCTCCTCTTATTTGTCTTCCTCATCCTCCATCTCCTCCTCTTTCATCTCCTTCTCTAACACAGGCCTACAATTGTCACCATCACCAACAATCATCGACGTCACTAGTACGCATTACCAGCGCGTATCATGTTAGGACTTTGGCAAACATACCAAATCGTGCAAGTAGTAACCAGTAAGACCGAAATATCGTTTCCCAATGGACTTATGTAATACCAAATAATCGTACTATTAATAACTAGTTTAGACTAACAAATATTTTCATAATCTGAGTTTGTGTAAGAAAGTAAACTTGAGCATAAATGAAAAAAATAAATTTTGGAGATTGAAAACACAAGGATGATGTAAAAGGGTACAAATGATATGGATTGTTATTGTTGGGGTTAGATTTCACCAACTTCACTCTCATGCATATAGAAACTCACATCCTCTCCATTAATATACTATCAACCCACAAGTCTACTCAAACCTTAATCCCTTAATAGAATGAGCCTAGGTTTCCTTATTAAGAGTTAATCCCTTGAACCCTTAACAAACAGACTCGCTTTATGAGCTAGGGTTTACGACAACTAATGGGTCAAGCTCTATTCTTAGACACAAGCCCCATTAGGTATCAAGTTTCAGTTATAGGTTACAAAAGATATTTTCCAACACCTAATGAACCAAATATCAAGCAACGGATGGCCAAACTAAAGCAAACATTAAGTAAAGAAACAATGATACTAGCATTTAATGGAAAAGGCATATATATATTCAAAACATTGAAGAATATGCAAGAGTTAGTGGCTACATCTACCTCTAACAAAATGGGTCCATTGTCATAAAAAACCAAAACTTACAAATGAAGAGTGGAAGAAGAAGGAGATACAAAGAAGAAGAAGAGATTATTCCCATCAGCCCTAACAAACCTCTAAGCTATCCACAATGTATTTTTCGTGCTCCAAAAGTCCAAAGATGACTTTCCTTCGAGTAACTAAGAAGAAATAGGATAAATTTACCACGTCAACACAGGTATCGCTCAGCGCTAGTCCTGTATCATTAAGCGTTCAGTATAAAGACTTCTCTCTGCATTTTTTTGAATAAAATGCCACTCAACGTTCGCCTCCTAATGCTCAAAGCCACATTTTACAAGATAGGTGTTGCTCAGTATTGGCTTAAGGTCGCTCAATGTTGGCTTTAGGGTTTCTAGGTGTTTAACCCTGCAAGGTTTGTGCTCAACGCTCCTTTTAGTGCATTCAACGCAGGAAAAATACAAGCTAAATGGCGTTTAACTTTGTCTTTCTGGCGCTCAACACTAGATACAGGGTTCAAATCTTCAAATTTGGTCTTTCTTCTTGCTTCTCTGGGTTGCCAACTTCTTTGGTTTGAGGCAAAATCTTCCTATCCCTGAATTAATACAAAAATTTGGGATTAGCGGTATCATTAGATCAATGCAACCCAAGATGTATTTATTTAATAAAAGCAAGGTAAAATTGAGGATTAAGTAGGTTAAAAGCTAAAGAGTAGTTGATTTTGTTAGCAAAAGATAGCTAAGATAATGGTAAAAATTCACATTATCATATCACTAGCAAGCCTTTGTGTCAGCCACCAACCTCCACCTCAACCCCTAGCCGCCTCCCACCTATTCTTCTTATCTTCTTCTTCTTCTCCTCACCCATCTCCCTCAATATAATATAAATCCCTAGTAGATTGGGCGAAAAATTTGTTGCCCAAAGTGCCAATATGTTTACTGAAAGAATTTGATCATCAGTAATTGTGATGCTAAAGTACACCGACAAACACTTTGTTATGATAAGTTACTGACGAATCTTTCCAACAAATTTTAAAAACTCACTTTGTTTCATCGGAAGTATCTGTCGATAAATTTAAATGTGAAATCCATCGGAAACGTCCATTGGTAAATTAAAGTCTACCAATGAATTATTGGTCGTCAATAACATTTCGTCGGTAATAAACAAAATTCTTGTAGTGGCTTGGACACTAAAAACTTTCTCATAGGTTATGTGTTTATTGCTTATGGTACTACTATAAGTTGATCAGTCAATCTATAGAAGGTAGTTGCTTTGTTAACCACTAAAGCAAAGTACATTGTCATGACGAAAGCGATGAGTGAAGCCTTATGGCAGTTGTGTTTAACTAAGGATAGGGTGCAATATTAGGTTGTCATTGTATAGTGTGACAACAACACTATAGAATTAACAAAGGGCCAAGTATACCACGAAAGAACAAAGCATATTGACATTAGGCTATACTTGTAAGAGAAGAGATTGCTTAAGGATTTGTGAAGGTGTTGAAGGTCTCAAATAATTGTAACCCTTACAACGTAATTATGAAAGATTTTTCAAACAAGTTCTACCATTGCTTGGATTTGACCTAGTTGATTAGTGATTAAGCTTATAATGGGTTTAGTTGCACGCAAGTGAGTCTTGCTCAAAAGATTTGGGCTAAACCAAGGTTTCATGTATTCTAACTTCATTAAGGTGTCCAATACAAGACATCTATCTTCTTGTATCAAAGGTAGATAGTCTTAGTAAGGAGTCCAACCCTTAGTTTTTATTAAGACTAATGTTGTTTAACGTAGTCTTCCAATGATGTCTTTTCTTTTTTGTGAGAATCATTGTTCACATGTTTTTTCCACCTGTTTAGACATGTTTAATGAAAAATAGATAAGGTAGTTATGTCACACTTTGTAAAGCGAGTTGAGTAATGGGTCATTTAGAGAGAAACTTTGAGTAATAATCCTTGGTTCATTGCAAAATTTCATCATGGATATAGATTGAATTTATTTAAAATTTCAATTAAATTATGTTACTTTTGTGTGTTCATTTTCTATTTTATTTTTCTTCATTTGTTTACCTTCTACCAATCATTTGTAGTTTTTTCTGTTATTGTAATCATGCTTGTGTTTGGGATGGTTGATGGGGTAAACTTAAGTTGAGATTTATATCCATAAGGCTTAAGCCCCAACATTACATAATATCAAGTTTTAAGATATTTATTCAACTGTGTGACCTATTGGAAAGTGCACTAAGTCAGTTGTAGTACATTCGAATGAAGGTTATTGTATCCACAAAGATTTAGCAAGTATATTGGTAGGTAGTTTTTGGGATTTTGGATGTTGATAGAAAGTACATATAAATACATATAGATTGAGTGCAGTGGAGACTATGATTGGGTTTCAACTCTTCTTCTTTTACGCTACTACTAAAAATCTTGTTTATTTAATATGCAAATCATTTAATTTCCTGAAGTACTCTTAAAGGTTGATCGAGGCCCATTCCTACAACCTAGAACTTAAGGACTTCAAATCTAGTGTGATTCCTCCACTCTTGGTTGAATGAATTATTACTTTATTGTGCAAGACTTTTTCACCCAACATATCCTGTAGATCATGTGGAAGCCTCTAGCTAGAGTGTGATGGTTTGATTGGACCAAAGTTTAAGACCAATCTTCCAACTCAATCCAAACTAGTGAAATAAGATGAGTGATCAAGTCATCCAAGCAATAAATACAAATCAAACCACAAACTATTGAATGAAAGCATAGATAATTATCCAAGAAGTAGAAGTATAGAGAAATAGAATTGATTACATCCAACCTGGACACGAGAGAGTTCAGCTACCCAAATAATATTGCAATATAATTCCAACAGCATCTACACAAAGGATTTATAATAAGAGCATCTCTCTCTAGTCTCAAATACCTATTTCTAATCTACTACTACATTTATAACTCTCCATTCAATGTCTAAAATAAGGACAGGAGGTCTTTATTTATAGAAATTTTTAGGCAGTGCTTAGCCTAACTTTTGGCGCTCAACTATAGAGGTTTCCTTCTATGAAGGGTTTTCTTTTGTCTTTGTTGCCTTTGTAGCTGAGCCTAACTTTCTCATGGCTCAATCATGAACCACCTTAAGTGTTGAACACTTACCCATAAGATTTACAATAATAGCATCTCTCTCTACCCTTGCAACCCTATTTCTACTCTTGTATATTTGGTAAGTTCCTTATATTCGTTATGTTCGTATAACTTGTGGGGTTAATTGAAATCTTTATCAAATTTTTGTTAGAAGCTTATGCTTTCCTCTAGATGAGTGATTAACCTTAGGATTGAGTTACAACAAATAGGAGATATTTGGTATAGGGGTAATGTATTATAATTTACTACTTGTTTTCATAATCTAATTGTATTGGCTAACATGAGTATATATAAAAATAGTATATAAATAAAAATATTATTTTTAATCATAATATATTTTACTCCCTCAAATTTGTTTGCATTTATAAATAAAATTTTGGTACCTCTAAAATATTTTTGGACATCGCCACTAAAAAGTTTGTGCATATTGATAATATAAGTTGTTTGTTAATCATTGTATTTTGTGTCTGGTTTTAGTTGTTCAATTATTGGTAATTAATGGCAAGAGGAGGATTAAGGAAAGCTCCTTTAGCAAAGCTTGTTATTTGTAAGCTTAACTAGGTTTTAACCTTTGTTTATGGTTTGTAAACTTCCATACATATTCGTTCTTTCTATTTCTTAAACTTATAGTTATTCTTAAGGTTTATGTATTTTTTATACTTCTTGTATCTTCTATTATATTTCTTTGGCCGATAAGAATAAATTAATATTGTTTTTATATTTATCTATTCTTAACTCTTTCTTTTCTAAATCTTATCTATCTTATGACATGTGAAGATATTACCTCACATGTATCACAACGTAGACATATTAGTTAGATTCTTTCTATTATTTTGTATATTATAGATATATATCATAAAATTAGCAAGCTATATATTGTTATGTGTGAGCAGGAACTCTTCGACTTACATGGCCTATGAGGATGAAAATTGCAATTGGTGCTGCTAATGGCCTTGCATTTTTACAAGAGGAAGCTTCAAGGCCAATAATATTTCCAGATTTTAAGACATCTAAGATCCTATTGGATATGGTAATAACTTCAATTTTGCAATCTCAAACTATGTTAATTTTATACACATCTTAATATCATTTTATTTCAGGACTACAACGCAAAACTTTGGGACTTTGGTCTTGCTAGAGAAATTCATTCACCAACTAAAGTAGTAGTAACAAAAGGTTATGAAGCCCCTGAGTATGTCATGAAAGGTTAGTGATCCTTGAGTCTAAATAGCTTCTATGCAATACCAATAGTATATTCATTCACCAAATTCATAGACTTTCACTTCTTATGGAGAATAATAAGTATTCATCAAAGTCTCACATCGAATAATAAGTATTCGTCAAAGTTCCACATCGATAGACATGACATAGTCAAAACACTGAAAAAAGTCTCAAACTCATTATCTCAAGATTTTAAATTAAAAATAGTGTCAATTTTTTATGTCGATTAGACTAATGTTATATATATATATATATATATATATATATATATATATATATATATTTATATTTTTTTATATATATATTTTAAAATCATTAGTCTCTCTAAATTGTTGGGTAAAAAATCCATCAGATTTGACATTTTCTTAGTTTTTAACTGTATACTCCTTTCATTAAAATTATGACATCTAACTTTAGTGACTTTTATGTCTTTTGACACATTAAGAATGTGGATGACACAGGACACATTACTTCTGAGAGCAATGTTTATAGCTTTGGGATTGTTTTGCTTGAAATACTGACTGGAAGAAGAGCCATGGATGAAACAATGCCTGTAGAGGAACAAAACCTGATAGAATGGTTGCGACCTCATTTGAGAAACAAAGCAAATTTTCATTATTTGATGGATCCTAGACTTGAAGGACAATACCCTACAAAGTGTGCTCATAGGACAATGAGAATAGCTACTCATTGTCTTCGCCTAGACCCTAAAGCAAGACCCCTTATGAGTGAAGTAGTTCACAAGTTGAAGTATCTACATGATGAGATGGTTGGTGAGGTTGGTCCCAAAAAAACCTCACATGGTGTACGCCCTTCCAACCATGCTAGTGCTAACAGGTGTGCCCCTGGAAGAGGTTCATCACCAAAAGTTTTAAGGTGCTTTCAAGGTTCACCACAGCGCCAATACTACCCTCTTCCTCTACCTCCAACTCCAGCAAATCCTTGGATTGCATCTTCATCTAAATCTTAGGGTTTTGGTTCTTCCTTCAACCTCTTATATTAAATTCTTGTGCACCTTTTTCTCTAAAGTCTAGTAGAATTACGAGTCTAGATTCTCTACTAGGATTTTTTTGTGTTGTTCCCTACTGAGCATTAAAAATACATTATATTGATACTTTAAAAATCTTTAAAATATATTTTTAAATTTTTTAATTTGTGACTATTATGATATTTTAAAGACAAAGTAGAAAAACACAAAAAAAAAGAAAAAACTCTAGTAGAGAATCCACATTCTAGAATTACCATGTTGTCTAAGTAACAATTTAAAGTTTATAGCAATACAAAGTAAAAAGAGCTTTTGAGTAAATTGTCGTGAAATTGTTCTCATCATTTTCTCCTCCTTATGAATGCTATAATCTTTGTTATATTTGTTAGGAAAATTTATACTTGTCCTTAAAGAGTTCAAATTTTTTATTTTTATTAAAAACAAAAAGAAGAAAACATTACTCAACTACCGCTGTTATTTATTTTTTAAACATTTTTCAAAACTTAATAAATTTAAGTTACAATTTTGTTGTTGATTTTCATGGAATGGTTTTGCATAACCCAGTTAAGCCAGTTACATTGAGATTGGAAGTAAAAGAATAAGACGTAAATAATAAATTATATATGTAACTAATTGATGTAATAATATTCAAATAAAATGATTTAAAAACAGTGAAATAATATTTGACGATGAAAACTTTAAACGTATAGATTTTTAAATAATGAATTAAATTAAAAATAATTTAAATAATTAAATTAAACAATTGAATACATATATTGTTCAAAGTACTTTACAAAATAGTATACAATTGTACATTAATAAGAATTAGTGAAAAATTTATATTCAAATTATATAAAGGCATTATGTTTATAAAATAATTGAATAAATATTAATTTAAAATTGATTAATACTATTGTTTTTTTTTTTTTTGAATAGCACTCTTTGTGTCTTTGTTTATCAAAGCCCAACTTGACTCAAAAGCCCAACAAGACAAGGTCAATAGGTCCAAATTTTCGGAGCCTGTAATTCAATACCCTAACTTAAAATAAATTATGGGTTTCTCAAACTAACCCGACGGAAGGTTTTTTTTCCTGCACTCCCAATTTTTCTTCCTGCACCTCCAAGTTTGAGTGTGAAAACCATTAAATCCTTCAAAAAAATAAAATAAAAATTATAAATTAAATACCTTCGTAGCCTGCATCCCCAAGAATGAAATTCGGTATTCCGATTTCTAAAATTTGGTACTCCGATTTCTGAAAGTCGATAATATTGGTTTCTGAAAGTCGGTAACACCGGATGCTGAAAGCCGGTAAATTTATGATTTATGTATCTTAAATTTATGATTCTCCTATGATATTTCTTCCAAATTAAGTTTTACCCAAATTAATATGACCCTAATTGTGATTTTAGGAATTCTTTTATCAAATTAGCATGAACCTTGATTATATTTTTACCCAAATTAGTACAACCTTAAATTATGAAATTTAAAGGTTGTTGTGTTTTTTTGCTGAAATGGTAAAATTTATGGATAAATCTTGGGTTGCATTACAAATTCTGCTACACATAATGAATTAGTTGGATAACCTTGATTTGGAATAAAAATTAGAATATCTTTATTGCGTGAATTCAATGATTTAGAAATATTAGAAATTGAGAAATGCATATGTGAATCACTCTATGAAAATGGTTTAAGTAAAGAAAATGAAGATTTTTTTATTTAACAAGAAAATTAATTTATATATAAAAAAATTAAATTTGGCATCCCTAAAATTTTTATTCATGTTTCGCCACTGTTCGTATCTTGAAAATCGATAAAACTGGATTCTGAAAACCGGTAACACCGGTTTCTAAAAGCCGGTGACACCGAATTCTAAGAGCCGATAACTACAAACCAAAAAGGTAACAGTAAAATTATAAAAAAGTTGGGATGTAGGAAGAAAATTTGGGGGTACAGAAAGAAAAACCCCAAGGATCGAGTCTTAAAGGGTCCTTGCATATTAACAAAAAAAGTCTTAAAAAATTAAAGTTAATTATACAATATTTAATATGACCTATTAGCTATTTTAATTATTGTGCACATGACTTTTAATACAATCCTAGTTCTTATTACAAGACATATTTTAGAAGACATTAAATTTTATTTTTCTTAAGACATTTTATAGTTTCTGTATTATATTATATATTTTTTTTCTTTTCAAATATTATGACATGTATATTTTCACTAATAAATGAAAAAATGAATTTTAAAAGTCATTGTAACAAGAGTAAATTTAGTACACTAATAACGTTATGGATCTTTTAGAAGTGTTTTATATTTAGGGAGGGACAAAAGGATAGCTTTTAATATTTTACATTGTAAAAGATCAAAAGACTTATGTTTCATAACCATTCAATAATTTATTAATAAAGTTGAAGGAAAGCAACAATTATCATGAAAATATGGACGATTATCAAGTGCTATATGGTTTATTTTAATTTCTTAATTATTCTTGTAAAAAAAAACATTACTTATATAAGGGACAAATTAAATTTAGAATGCATTCGTGTTATTTTTCTATATTTTGTAGTTAGTAGTATTTATTTTTATTTTTTTTACTTCATAACGGTATAAAACAACTTCTTGATCCATTTGATAAAATTCATCTAATTCAAATTTTTTTATGGATTAATACTCAATTCATCCACAAATATATACTATCTCACATTCTATATATATAAAAAAACAAATATCTAACTATAAAATCTTGTAAAGGTAACTTGAGTAAGGAACATTTGAAATCTTTCACATTTTATTTTTCTTACATTTTTTTCATTATATTAAGTTTAATTTTAAAAAGAATTTACTTTATTCCAGTAAATTATATGTTTTCAGTAATAATTAGCAATATATTCAAATTTTAGCATTTTCAAACCCTTAAATATCGAAACCCTTAAAAAAGGTTAAACTATAGTGAGCATTTATTAAAACTTCTTGATCTACTATTTCTCTTTTGTTCAACACTTTTTCTCCTTACATATATATATATATATATATATATATATATATATATATATATATATATATATATATAAAATAATATA
>Ga0214545_1004442_pt1 | contig 26238 bp, 24 predicted proteins | sample CNSS4metaG_FD_160064 | JGI IMG/M metagenome (GOLD analysis project Ga0214545, IMG submission 160064) | Root nodule microbial communities from cowpea collected in UCLA plant growth center, Los Angeles, California, USA - CNSS4 | ecosystem: Host-associated > Plants > Roots > Nodule | place: USA... | reverse complement strand
ATATATTTTATATATATATATATATATATATATATATATATATATATATATATATATATATTTGTATTTTTTTAATGGATGATGACTGAAAATTTATTTTACATTTTTTTTTTAAATTACGCTTATTCTTAGTTGCATATGTTCTCTCTTTCTCATTCCTTTTCTAAAACTGACATATTCCTGTAGCAAAGCAAAAAATTGTTTTTGAAAAATTGAAACAAAACCAAGTTGTTTTTTTTTTTTCACTGAAGAGCGATGGTTTTGCGGGAAAAAGAAAATATAAATATTTTTTTATTATTAATTTAAAATTAATGATCATATTTATAATTATATTGTAACTTATATAACGTATAAGTAACCGTAGTTCACATTAAAGTAAACATTACATCAATGAAAGAAAAATGACATCTTCTATTATTTACTATAATTAACTTGACAATTTTTTCAATAAATATTATTTAAAATTACTAAAAAAATCATGCATCACACAGTTCTCTAACTAATAAATGTAAGTATGGTCATCTAAGATTGACTGCAATAATTAAGTTTGTATTTAAATTTAGTATTAAAGAAAAAGTAAAGTATATGTTTTTAAGGTTTTTTTTTTTTTTATCATCACGCGTTTTTAGTTTATGATAAGTAATTTTGAATTTATAAGCTCAATTTCTTCATGTATAAAATTTGAATTCTGAAATGATTATTAATTTCAATCTTTTCCACCATGATTTCTAAAAGAGTCATCTTTATGTGGAAGGATGGAAACACATTTTTTCATTGAATAAATAATTTTTAACACATGATGACTATTTATTAATTAGGTTAAATGCTTGCTTGGAATCACTAGCAAATTTTATAATTTTGATAAAAAAAAGTTAGTCTACAAATATTGAGTAAGTAAAGAGAAAACAAAATTTTACTATTTCTAATACATGGTAATTTTGAATTTATCATAATTATTGATACAAATTACTTATCATTGGAAGTAATAATTTGAGAGTCCTTCAGCACTTCTTAGTTAACAAATACAAGTTATCAACTGTGTAAGTTCATGTATTATTGATGTAAGTTTTAAAATTTGTTTTACTCCTTTTTTATTAATTAATAAATAAAATACGAAAACATATTATATTTTTATTAAAATTTAAAATATTCATTATTGATTTTTCCTTTAAAGGAAAATGTTTATTTCTTTCTTCTATGAAAGTAACAACATAATTATAATAATTATGAGAACTTTATCATTCTTAAAAAAATATTAATTAGCTGCTGCAAACCTCATAGATCCCAATTTAATATGAGGATCAACAACCCGTATTCTCTGAACAATCTATTTTATTTTATTTTAAATACTTCAATAATAATAATAATAATAATAATAATAATAATAATATTATTATTATTATTATAATTATTTGTTATTGAAACATGGTAGAGAAATCACCGATCACAGTGCCAATATCTCAATTTAAAATAATATAAAAGGTTACCTTTAAATTATTAATATAATTGATATAAATTATTATTTATTAAATATGAGACTTGATTTTCCATTCATGTTATGTACATATGAAATATATATATATATATATATATATTATTATTATTATTATTATAATAATAAGAGACTAGCTTCTTAAATTAATCTCAACATGTTGATGGATTGGGTTTTAAGTTGCCGATGAAACTGTGTACAAAAAAAAAAAATCCTACCTCCCAGATGAGGAGGTCAAACTCTTGAGTTAAATGTTAAATGTATAAAATCTTGAGATAATTGTTTATTATTAGCGTATACTTTTACCATTTAATAAGATCGTTATTTAATTAATATATTTTGTAAAAAAAAATCACTTTAAGCATGTTTAGTTTTTCTGATGTATTTTACTAATTTCATTAGACTGCACATTAAAAAAAAAAAAGGAAAGATTGCTATCCAGGCCATTTGAAAAGTAGATTTGAAGAGGTGAAAAATATAAAAATAAAGAAAACAAAGGTTAAAAGAAAAGTTATTTAATTAGAGAAAAATAGTAACTGAATAAAAAATTTATAGAAATTTATGAGTGATGTGATAGAATAGTAAATTAAAAGAAATTATAAAATAATATATTAACAAATGAACTAAATTATCTTATTATTATAAATTAATCTTAATTAACTATTAAAAGTTATTTTATTGTTATTATTATTTTATAGAGTTACCGTTATTATTATTATTATTATTATTAATTTTATAAATTTAATATTATTTTTTCTAATATATTGTTTTATTTTTTTATTAATATTATTTTATTATATTATATAAACATATTAACAGAACATAATCTATATGTTATATAACGTAGTATAATTTTTTTCAGCTACTTGTTGTATTATATATAAAGTTAATTTTTAATATTATATAATTTATGCATCCATTTTCAAATAAATTTGTCGGTATTTCCTTTTTGCATATCAATAAATGCAAACATACTTGCCTTCATTTTCCTATTCGCATACACAATACAAACCTGCAAAATAAATCAATTTAGAAACCATTTTCAACATTTCTGATGTTGACAAGATTGTTTCTGATGACACTGTCACGCAAAGGCTAAAGTCTGTGTTATCTGGGAGACTAAAAGTATATCGGAATATCTATAATTTGTAAGTGTAGCATGTTAATAGTTTGCAAAATTCAATTTCACAAATGACTAATGTACAAACATCAAAACCCCTTTCCCCATAGTTCTGCACCTTCACGAAATAAATTACACTTTTCCTACCGTCGTGTGTTAACCTTTGTGGTACATTAACTACATAACTAATCATTTCTCTTCATCCTCGGAATCTGACTTGGCAAAAACTGGCTCAGGTTGGGTTTCTGCATATGCTGGAGCAATGAATTTTGGATCCTTTGCTGCAGCATCAGCATATTTTAGGATAGCTTCCCTTGGATCTTCCTCCATCCATGTCTCCTTGATCATGCCCCCTTTCTGTAATAATTACATTAAATATAAGTACATTATACTTTCTCATCTAAAGTCAAGAAAAATTAGACAAAAATGTTCAAAAAAACAAACACACCTTTAGAAGATACTGGGTCAGTAAGCTTCCTTGACTAGTACCAACTCGTCCACCAAATCCAGGACCTGTAATTGGTAATTCAGGTTTATGGGACTTCAATGGATCCTTCAGTACTTTCTCTCGTTGACGTTTTCGGCTTGGCTGATCTCTAAATAGTGGTAAAGCGTGAGGATTGTGAATGACAGGTTTTGCCTCAAAGTCATCAATTGATTTTTTCCTTGGTGCACGTGCAACACATACAAGAGCTCCTCTCTCACTTAGGGTTGGATCATATAGTACGTGAGTCCCTCCTTGACTTTTATCACCAGTAGTTGCAAGTATCTATACAAATAAAAGGCAAGTTCAGAAAGAATAATAAGATATCGTTCAGATAATGCAAGATCATAACAGAAAATTGTTAACACAACTGTGATATTGAGTTACCTGATTCAGTTTAGGATGCCAATAACACTGAACAACACTGCAAGTGGATGATATGCCAACTCTTGAAACAAGCTCAAGGTTTAATCTATCGAAGAAGCACAATAAACCTCCTGTCGTGCTCTCCCTTTCCACAGATGTTCCAGTCAAAAAGAGTTGCTCATCGGGACTGAAGGCAATATTTGTTTGTCCATAGTGATTTGGCAGATCCTCAAATACCTTTAATGGTTCTTTTGTTTTGCGTAGATCCCAAACCTGAGACATAATCCATTGATGAATCAATAGTCAGGATTGTCAGACATACTGCATGGCTAAGTGAAAATAGCAACAAGCTTTAAGAAGATTTCAGATATGTGATCACTTATTTACCTTCAGTGAACCATCAAAACTCCTTGACAATAAGATTCTCCCATCACTAGAAAATTTCAGGCCACTAATATCATCTTCATGACCCTTTTCAATGTGTATATCTGGCCTACTCCCCCAACCAGGTTTAATATTCCAAATCTGTTAAAATTAATGACCGTTCAGGAGAAAACTAAATGTTAACACTGTTTCAGCCTAAGCTTAAAATCAGTATCTATTGACTTTATTGCCTGGTAATATCAGAGTAACGAAAAGATACCTGGATCGAACCATCTCCTATACCACCAGCAATGCATTTACCATCACGATCCCATGCACATGTGGTTACAGGAACTCTTCCAGGTCTTGCAAGCTTTGGTTTAATGACCTAACCATTGAATGATAACAACAAAATTTCAATAATATCAGAAAACTGTAAAAAAAGCATAAATTTATCAAAATTTCAATAATTTTTCCCCATCTGTACCAAAATCAGAGCAGAAGAAAGGATTTTAAGACAATGCCGATGATTTCCTTATAACCACATGAAAAATAGCAGTCAATAATAGTACAAGTAATGCAGAAGCAAGTAAGAGATGCTTTCAGCCACTTTTCTGTATGAAGGCTAAAGTAATATTTCAAGAAAATTCAAGTAGCCCCCCATATATATTTGAAAGGCTCTTTACCCCCTAACAGATGAAAGGATTTTAAGACAATGCTGGTGATTTCCTCATAACCACATGCAAAATAGCAGTCAATAATGGTACAAGTAATGCCAGAAGCAAGAGATGCTTTCAGCCACTTTTCTGTATGAAGGCTAAAGTTTTATTTCAAGAAAATCGAAGTAGCCCCCGTATATGTTTGAAAGGCTCTTTATCTCTTAAAGAGATTAAAAGTACAAACAAAATCACAGTACATGGAGCTATTCCAATGAAAACCTTTACAATGGAAGAAGACTGGTAAAATTCCCAAACCTGCTTCTGACTTTTGAAGTCATTAACATCCCATATGCGTAGTGAGCCATCTTCTGATGATGTTAAAATGGTCTCTTTAGTTTTTGGATGCCACTCTCCACATGTCAATCCAGATATGTGACCCTTGGTATTCTTTAGATCACGAATATACATGTCTCCCTTCACAAATTCTCCCAAAGTAAGCCCATCTCGATCATAAATCTGTGATAGAAGAACAAAAGGCAGAGTTAATGCAAAATCACACATAAGCACAAAAAACTAGCAGAAAGTGATGTCATCCCTACCTTTGCTTGAGCTGATCCAGTGACGCACAAAAAGCGATCAGCAGTTGGACTCCAGCTTAAATTGCGAACTTGATGACCTTCAAATGGCTCTAGCTGTCGAAAAGATTCCAATCGAGCATTCATTCCTTGAAAGTCATACATTCGTACCGTATAGTCATAGCTGCCAGAAAGCACTCTTGATCCCGTATGATCCACAGCAAGAGCTGACACAACCTGTTAATAGTTTCCCAGGAATTATCATTAACAAAAAAAAATTAACAAATTACTCCAATATTCAACTGGTTTCCTTTCCTATCACTTTCAGATTTGGAGAACCTACAGCAGGTGCTCATTTAGGTAGCTGGGGGATGTCTTCAAGGGTTCTAGTCAAATTGTGAAAAATGATACACTACTACCAACTTCAGTTGCATAGTCAAGGTTAAAGGTTTGTGAAGTCTCAATGGCTGCAATTAAGGCCACATTGGTCACATAAGTCAGACACAGCTGCAAACCGTGATTTAAAACCTTAGTTCTAGTTCAGTACATAGTTGTTGTAACCTGATAAGATTGACCTAGGAAGGCGAAAACCTGCCCATAAGCCTAAATGGTTAAAAAATGGGCCTACGATATTATGTATTTAAATTTTAATTATAAATCCCTAAAGAAGTTAATGACATTGACAAGGTTGTTATCCAATACCTAGCTATTTAATTTAGGGTTCTACAATGTGTAAGGAGCCAATGAAAAAAATATGAATTATTTCTAGTAGCAATTTGACCTTCTTCATAGACTCTTTATAGTTTACAGTAGCTGTAGCCCAGATACTTTCCATCATGCCCCACTCATTAAAAAAAGAACAATTAATTGCAGTCAGCCCACGACTTATAGCTAAGCTAAAGTAATTCACGATATTCGCGAACCCTTGGGGTGTCAATGGATTATCGTAAGACTTAAAAAGAAGGTAAGCGCCCAGGAACTGGAATTCTAGAGACTAACAAAGCTAGCATTAAAAAACCTAGATTTTGGGAATCAGAAATCAAAATATATATCACTTTCATTAATTTGAGGAAGGAATACCTTGGTGTGGCCCTTGAGAACAATTTCGTTGCTAAGGGGAATCCGGAAGCGGGTCCCTACTTCGTCTTCATCCGAATCGTCTTCGGACTCCGACGCGTTCCGTGGCGGCGGGGGCGGGCCTATCATGTCGCCGTCCCCGTCCTCGTCGTCGGAAGCTGCGGGCGGAGGCGGAGGAGGTCCGACGAGAGGGGCATCGTCGTGATCGGGAGGCGGCGGTGGGATAGGGTTTTTGGAAGGACGGAGGGAATTGAGCCATTCCCTGGAAGAGGAGGATAGAGAGGGAAGTTGGTCGGTGGTTTTGGAATTGGGATTGGAAGTGGAAGTTGAACGACGTGTCGCATTGTGGATGGCTTCGAGAGGCGTTTGAGGCTTCGATTGCTTCCCGAACGATAGAGGAAACTGAGCTCTAACACCGTCGTATATGTCACCCTCCTCCTCCATGCTCTCCACACTACAAAAACCAACACAAAATTCTACTACTGCCACATTTCATTCTCTCTAATTTTTTTATATACTTTATTATTTCCTTCGGACCGGACCTAAAAATCTTTATCCACTTTGGGCTTTTGCTTCCTACACCTCTTCATTACTAAACCCACCACTATAGTAACAAGAAATAATTAAAATACTTTTTCTTTACTACTACATAACTGTTGTTGCCACTGTCATCAGCACGGGATGAAGAAGAGAGAAATCAACTTGTTCTGAAAAGATTTTTTCCATAACTAGAAAGCTTATTTTAGAAAACTGAAAAACTTATTTTGAAATATAATATATACTTCGGAAATTTTGTTAGAAAAAAATTTCTTAAATTTGTCTCATATGTTATGAAAATCTTGTTCAGAAATTCTTATTCCAAAAACTTGATGTTCCGGGTATTCAGGCCTAATATCCACTTAAATAATTTTGTCTTGTTTTACAGATTTTCGGTCTAATCATTCTTTCGGTGTTTCTATCGCTGGCTTGGTTCTCTTATCGATCGAGGTACCTGTTATGCTTAAAAGACTCTGATGCTTAATAAACATGAGAGAAAATAGTTTCAATAACTATACTTTTGACTTCTATTTATAGGCCTGTGATTAGGCTTGGTCTAATCATGATTCAATTGCATTTTAAACCTGATTACAAAATTGTTTTACAATAATTATGACGAGTTGCTTTGATCACTGCTCGGCATGGGTCCTATGTGGTTGTTTGATATCACACATATTTTCATAATCTTCAAAGTGATTGTCACACGACCGACAAAATGCATCTATGTATTACATGTATTTTCATAATCTTCAGAGTGACCATCGCATAATCGATCAATAGTCGTTCGACGTTACATAATTTTTCATATTTTAAATAACTAATTTAATGAGCTTATATTTCTAATACTCTTCATTTGAACGATATTTTATTCTAAAAGATTAAATATATTTTAAGTCCCGGACTATAACACCAAATTAAAATTTGTCTTTGATATAATTTGATCCTCAAACTTTATAAATATAATCTTTCTAACTAAATTGTATTAAATTGTTTTGACGTATCAAGTAGTATCTTGTGTTGACGTTTGAGTTGTTTACATCGTTTAACACTTTCATACTCAAAATGTATCAAATCATTCTAATTTCACATTCAAATATAGAGATTAAAAGTGTATTTATCTTATTTTAAAAATTATCTTGAACTCTACGTTTACACAATTTTTTTTTCAAAGAATTATTATAAATAAATATTATTATAACTTCTTTATATAGTTTGAATTATTTTTTTCTATTTTCAAGAAGGAAGATAATGGATCTCATTATGATCAAATTAAATACCAGGAACACTCCTATGAAGCCACTGTCCTTAAATTAAATCTAAACACAATTATAAAAAATTAATAAACTTTACCTAAAACTCGGTCGTCGCCATATCACTATCATCATAGACATGATTTAATAAAGCTAAATTGCTACTAAAGTTGAATTTAAGAATTCTTAGTCTCGTATAATTCAAAAGATATAATAATAACAAAGGTTATTAAACCAACAACACCGAAGTCAAATGTGTAAGGGTTATTATTATTAACTTAATTTATATGAAAACTAGCAAAGTAAGATGAATCCAAAGAAAGTGATTTTTTTTTTTACAGATTATAATTATATTTAAAACAAACATCTTTTAGTTTGATAGTATCATGTTTTGTTTTTACTAAAAAAATTAAATTTTAAATCTCTCATAAAGTTGATAATTTCTAATTAAGTTTTTATGAACACAATTTGTTCCATTAAAATCCAAAATTTAACATACTATATATGGACTCAAATTAGATATTAGTCTTAATAACATCATCATGTTTTTTTGTCTTTTCCCCCTTCTTGTTCACAAAGTGGGAAAATGCATTAGCAAAGCAAAGGTCCACAACCCCAATAAGAAAGTTATAATATTTGTTTTTCCTTCAAATTTCAATATAGTAACAAACAAAAAAAATAGTAATTTAATGGCTGCATATCTGTTTTTAAATTTTGTTAGGGGATTAATGGTAAGCAATGAAGTCACCATGCTCATTTGTTTATGGAGAATTGATGGAGTATTGATGGAGTATGGTGACTGAGGTTGAGTAATACCTTAAAAGGTTATCATTGCTTATTGGAAACACTGAAAAAGAGTAAAACATCATCATAATGCACAAAAACCACCATCTAATACTATGAACACCACATTCATTCTCACTTCTATTTAATTTGCTTGGTTAGCTTCGGTTGAAAGTCCCACGTCGATTAGAGATAAAGTCAATTTACAATATATAAGTGGATGCGATCCTTACCTTACAAGTCGGTTTTGTAGGGTTGTATTAAACTTAAAATTCACTACTAACATGATATCAGAACCAAGTTAGAAACTTCTGACAGATTTAATAATGAGAAATAATATTTTTTGTGTAAAAATAAACTAGATAAATAATATTTAAATGATTAATTCACTTTCTTGTCTCAGTTTTTTCTGGTTCATTAAGTATTGATTTAAATAAGTTAAATTGGAACAATTCACCAACCATATATTTACTCTTGTCCTTAGTGTATGTTCTTTCATTATAATATTCCGATTATAATTTACCAAACACCACGCATGGATTGAATAATGTTGGATTGATTTATGGTCTTTACTATTCAAATTATTATCAATGTGTTTTTTTTCTAATAACGAACGTATTGAAAATTTTATCCAAAAATTAATATCTTAGTTTGAAACAAATATTTTTGCAAATAATTATATATAATTATTTGAGTGTCTATGGAAGAAGCTAGACAAGATTATAATCTTAAAATTTGGACAGATAAACTATTGATTTATATATTGTAACACTAAATTTGGTGATGGCCTCATGTAACAAAAAAAAGGAAGAAGAATTTTGAAAGAGAAGAATCAAAGTCTTGTGAGAGGAATAAGAATACGAAAATAATATTTTGACAACTAAATTTTAGAAATTTTCTCTTATTATATGAGGTGACATCTTTTAAATGGTTTTAAAAAATAAAAAAATAAAAAAAATGAAAAATTAGAAACTACAAAAATATCATCTCAGATTATAAAAGAAAATTGTTAAAATTTAGTTATTAAGAAATCATTTTCCATTAGAATTGAAAGAAAAACTATTTACATTAGAAAGAAAGACAACAAAGTGAGAGTTTGATGGAGCAATTATTGCTGATGTAGACTAGCTCAAACAAATTCATTGAAGGTCTACCACATATAAACAATAGATTGATAATAGAGAAATCTACTAAAGAACCAATTAGAAGGTATAATAAACGAAAGAAGAAAAAAAAATCACATAGAGAATAACATGATTTAATTGAGATGTTAACAAAATTCAATCTACTTCTACGATAAAAAATTACAATGAAAATAAAAATTACAATATAAAGTTTCTTTTTAATAAGCTCTCACTCAACTGATAGTTTACTATTATACTTTGCTCAGTTAAACAAAAATTGCTAATACAGAGTCTTATTGATACAAAGAACTATAATAACTATTGTAAATTATGTTAGAATTAGTGGAGAAGACATATGAACAATCCTTCCACTCTAAAGCTTGAAGCAGCAATTGGACAGACTCTTTATATGATGAAGAAAAAGTTAAGATCGAATGCAAAGCACACGATCTAATTGAGGGCAGATGCACTAATCAAAGTAGATGCACTGAACTATGTCAAAGACTTAAACAAATTAATATTATAAAGAAAATCCAAGTTTTAATAATTACCTTTTTATGGACATAATTTACGTGATGATGTTATGACAACTATTTTCTAATGTAGTAAGTATTTTTCTTAGTATATGGTTTGAATCCATAATCTTAATATAATGAATTTATAAGTATGTCTTATTTCTATTTATATTTAAATCTTTATTTTTACTAAATGTGTCACCCAAATCCAAAGTCTTACTTGGATTCATCCTGATTTTGTTTCCTTTTCTTAGTTCGAAGTTTTGTACTGACTAAAAATAAGACAATTTCATAATATATACGTGGGGGTGTAAACCTCACCTTATAAGTTGATTTTGTGTGGTTGAGTTAGATTTAGAACTCATTTCTAACGTTAATCGTAAAAGATAGTTGTTGGAGATTGAATATATAAAAGTGAACGTAAATCTCGTCTTACAAATCAGTTTTGGGAGATTGAATTACAATTAAAGTCTACTACGATATTTTGTTTGATCCGCCAATGAAGTAGTAAAGTGGAAATGTAGTGCTGAATTACAGGAAGCAAAATGATATAGTGGCGAACTTGAAATTCCTCTGTGCCCGTCATCAGTGACAACGTTGCTCGTAAGCCGCCCATGTGGTTGTTCACCATCCTTCAGATATATGTATAAACATCACATCATCATCAACATCATCATCTCTTGTCTTACATTCAACTAAACACAGCATAAGGACCTTGTCCAGTTACCATAAGTTAAACTTTGAGAGAAACCTGCATTAATTGCCTTTTTTCTGTGCTCTTTGAATCTTAAAGGCTGGAACTTTGGATTGTTTGCTGAAAATGGAGGAAGAGGGTAGTGTGAAAGCAGGAAGTAATCTCCGAGCGGGAAGTACTAGGAGTAGTTTGAGGATTGGGAGTGTATCAGTTTGGAGGAACAGTGGTGTGGAAATGTTTGGCACCTCTTTCCACCAGGAAGATGATGAAGAAGCTCTTAAATGGGCTGCAATTCAGAAACTTCCTACCATGGCACGTTTGAGGACAGCCTTGCTCACTTCACCTCAAGGAGTTGCCAATGAGATTGATGTTCATCAACTGGGCTTGCAAGAAAGGAGAGGTTTGCTTGAAAGACTTGTCAGAGTTGCTGAGGGGGACAATGAGAAGTTCATGCTCAAGCTCAGGGAACGCATTGATAGGTGAGTGCAACTTCTGATGTTTGCATCAGGTGTTAGATTCAAATCTCATTGTCATCATTACACTGTAAAAAACAAGTTTAGCTGAATGGTTTTAGAATGCACTATTGATGACTTCGTTTTTGGAATGGATGGTGTCAGAGTTGGAGTTACCATTCCTACAATAGAGGTCCGATTTGAGGGCGTGAACGTTGGAGCAGAAGTTCATGTTGGTAGTAGAGCTGTGCCAACTCTCACTAACTACATGGTTAACAAAGTTGAGGTAAGTAAGTGTAGCAATACTGATCTTAATGAACAGTGTTAGCCTCTTTGAAGTAGATTCTGATATGCATTTTACTTCTGTTGCCTTTTAAAGGGGCTATTGAATTTCCTACATCTCCTCCCAAGTAGAAAACAGCATATGAATATTATCCACGATGTTAGTGGAATAATAAGACCTGCCAGGTAATTAACAATTAACCTTGAAAATACTTGTACTATGTTGTATTTCATTTGTGTTGAAACGATTACTGATAGAAACAGGTCACAGGGGATCGATCGTACACGCACAAATATTCTTATTTGTAATGAATAAGAAGTACTATGATAAGAAACAAAACTTGATATCTAGTGATGAAAAATATTTTTGTATCATGTCTTTCTATCTAAATCTCTCTAACTATTTGGAAGACAACACAACAATCTTAAACAACATGTCACTGTTTGCTTTTCTTCAGAATGACATTGCTGTTGGGCCCTCCAAGTTCTGGGAAGACCACTCTCCTGTTGGCCTTGGCTGGAAGACTTGATTCAAAACTTAAGGTTGAGCGTATATTTAATTGTTAATTGATGGTGTCATGCTTGTGCTCTATTTTCCATTTTTATTTGTAGCTAACAAATTATAACTTCTTGATCAGTTCAATGGAAAGGTGACTTATAATGGCCATGGGATGAATGAGTTTATACCCCAAAAAACTGCTGCTTATGTCAGTCAACATGATCTTCATATTGGAGAAATGACAGTCAGAGAAACCATGGCCTTTTCAGCACGAGTCCAAGGAGTTGGACCTCGTTATGGTTAGCCCACATTGCAATTTCCAAATCATGTGCAAAAATTTCATATGAAAATCAAGTTTTAACCAAAACTATTTCCCATTTATACAGATATGCTAACAGAGGTGTCCAGAAGAGAAAAAGAAGCAAATATTACACCTGATCATGATATAGATGTCTATATGAAGGTAACACTAACAGAGATTATTTTCTACCAAAGATATGTACTAAAATTTTGAGTTCTGTTTCTGCTCATTAAGAAGCAATGAATTTTCCCTTTGGGGATACAGATACTATGAACAAATATGTTACACCTGCTTTTCCTTTTTATTTGTGTTGAACTTGAGTGAACCATCTATTTATGTCTATTTCTTAGAATTAAATGGAATGATTGATGATTAAGTGGTTGAACTTCTGACTTGTAATGCTCAGGCTGTAGCAACCGAAGGTCAGAAAGCAAATTTTATCACAGATTATATTCTAAGGGTAAAATCTCTGTACTCAAGCGTTCTCTTATAACTCTAAAGCCATTTCGTGTTAAATTCCAGTTTGATTTGCTTTATATTTTCAGGTTCTTGGACTGGAGGTCTGTGCTGATACTGTTGTGGGAAATGAAATGTTAAGAGGTATATCAGGTGGACAAAGAAAACGTGTTACCACAGGTAAATCTATTTTCACTTCAAATTTTGAAGTGTATCATATTTAATTAACTCAAGCAATTTGTGGTGCAAAAATCTTCACGAAATATATATCTGTAAATACAGGGGAAATTCTTGTTGGACCAGCTAAAGCTCTATTCATGGATGAAATATCTACTGGTTTGGATAGTTCAACAACTTTTCAAGTTGTGAATTCACTCAAGCACTATATCCATTCTCTCAAAGGAACTGCTGTTGTTTCACTCTTACAACCAGCACCAGAGACTTACAATCTCTTTGATGACATTATTCTACTTTCAGATGGGCAAATTGTGTATCAGGGTCCCCGTGAACATGTTCTTGAATTTTTCGCTTCTGTGGGTTTCAAATGTCCTGAGAGGAAAGGCGTTGCAGACTTTTTGCAAGAAGTAAGTGTGGTTTAACTTCTTTCTGCATGTTCAATGTCATAGACTAGTAGCACTTTTATTTCATTCTCACATGTACGAATTCATTACTTTAAGGTAACATCAAGGAAAGATCAGGAGCAATATTGGGTACTCAGAGATCAGCCTTACAGATTCGTCACAACCAAAGAGTTTGTAGAGGCATTTCAATCATTTCATGTTGGGAGAAGCCTGGCTAATGAACTTGATACTCAATTTGACAAATCGAAAAGCCACCCTGCAGCTTTGGCCACCGAAAAGTATGGATTGGGAAAGTGGGAACTGTTTAAAGCCTGCTTGTCAAGAGAATGTTTACTCATGAAGCGTAACTCATTTCTTCACATCTTCCAACTTTTCCGGGTAGGTTTCATCTTTGTAACTTTTCATGTTCAACGACATTATGTAATAATTTCCATTACTGATACCTTTTGCTACATCTTTTAGAGTGCTACAGTGGCTTTTATTTCAATGACTGTTCTTTTTCGGACTGAGATTCACCATGATTCAGTGACTGATGGTGGTATATATGTGGGTGCATTGTTCTATGCCCTTCTCATAACTTTGTTGGATGGGTTTACTGATCTTACCGTGACAGTTTCTAAGCTTCCTGTTTTTTACAAGCAAAGGGACTTTCTCTTCTTCCCTTCATGGATATATGTTCTTCCTGGATGGATCCTGAAAATCCCCGTGACTTTAGGGCAAGTGGGAATCTGGGTGTTCCTCACATACTATGTTATTGGTTTTGATCCATATGTTGGAAGGTAAAAGAACTGTGTTTATGTGCTATTTATTTCCCTCTTCCCCTTCCCTCATGTTAAAATACTACTCAGTGAGAAATGACATGTATCTATATATCTACTTAACGCAGACTCTTCAGGCAATTCCTTCTTCTGTTAGTTGTTAATCAGATGGCTTCATCCTTATTCCGGTTTATAGGAGCAGTTAGTAGGGAACTGACAGTAGGTTTCACAATTGGGTCATATGTATTGTCCATTCTCATTGCTATGAGTGGCTTCGTCTTGTCAAAAGGTACCATAACATTAGTACAAAAGAAGTATTTTCTTTCATTACAATAACACTTTTACTTTTTTTGTCTCTGCTTCATTCTATAGACAATGTGAAAAAATGGTGGCTATGGGGCTTTTGGTCTTCACCTATGATGTATGGACAAAATGCCCTAGTAAATAATGAGTTCCTAGGGAAGAGATGGAGACATGTAAGCTTTTCTGTATTAGTCTTTGTATACATTTTGTGCTTGCCTTGTATAGATAATCTAATGTATATGAACACGTTTCATATGAAAGGTTCTACCCAACTCAACAACACCATTAGGAGTTGAAGTTCTGAAATCTCGCGGGTTCTTCACTGAGCCGAAGTGGTATTGGATTGGTGTTGGGGCACTGTTTGGATATGCGATAGTGTTCAATATCACTTACATCCTCGCTCTCAGTTACTTGAACCGTGAGCTTTTTCATCCTAAAAATGTTTTGTAACCCAAAAAGAGAGCTTAATTTTGTGTACTAATACTGTCACAAATTGGCTATCAGCAATAGTGCAGCATCAAGCTGTTAAATCAGAGGAATCTCAAAGCAATGCACAGGATGGTGGAAGCATTTCTGCTAGGTCTTCATCCAGAAGAAAAGAAACTGAGAGAAGAGGAATGGTTCTTCCGTTTGAATCATATTCCATCACCTTTGATGATGTAACATATTCTGTTGACATGCCACAGGTAATGCAGATAAATAAGTAATTGAAAAAATAAAGCACTTGTATTAAACTTTCTGAGAATGATTAAGATTTCTGAGTCCATGCACTAAATTTGCAGGAAATGAAGAATCAGGGTGTTCTTGAGGATAGGTTGGAACTTTTGAAGGGTGTGAGTGGCGCTTTCAGACCAGGAGTTCTCACAGCATTAATGGGTTCCACTGGTGCTGGCAAAACAACTCTGATGGATGTACTAGCTGGAAGAAAGACCGGGGGGTATATTGGTGGGAACATCACAATTTCTGGCTATCCAAAGAAGCAAGAAACCTTTGCAAGAATTTCTGGATACTGTGAACAAAATGATATCCACTCTCCCCATGTCACAGTATACGAATCTTTGCTCTATTCAGCATGGCTTCGATTATCAGCAGAAATCAATTCAGAAACCATGAAGGTTAGTACCTTAAGCCTAACTCAACTATACAAAACTGACTTGTAAGGTGAGACTTGCATTCACTTATACTGTAAATTGGCCTTGTCTTTAATCGATGTGAGACTTCCAACCTTATCAGTTTACTAAGTTTTGAAATGACCAATGGTTGGTGGCAGATGTTCATTGAGGAAGTCATTGGACTTGTGGAGCTGAACTCTCTAAAGCATGCAATGGTTGGATTGCCAGGTGTTAACGGTTTATCAACCGAGCAACGCAAAAGATTAACTATTGCTGTTGAGCTAGTGGCTAATCCTTCTATCATATTCATGGATGAACCAACTTCTGGGCTAGATGCAAGAGCTGCTGCTATTGTCATAAGAGCAGTTAGAAACATAGTGGACACCGGAAGAACAGTTGTCTGCACAATCCATCAACCTAGCATTGATATATTTGAATCTTTTGATGAGGTAAAATAACCAGAGTAAAAAACTGTGACTGACATCTTTATACTATTAAGAAGTTTCTAACTTTTTTTGTCAAATAAATGCAGCTTTTTCTTATGAAGCGAGGAGGCCAAGAGATATATGTGGGGCCACTTGGACATCATTCTTCTCACTTAATCAGTTACTTTGAGGTAAAACGTCAAGAAAATTAAACTGCATGTTTTGCTTCAGACCTATCTTAGTAAAAATTTCACTGTTGTGAACAAATTTCTCATGAAGGAAATTAAAGGGGTCCATACGATTGAGGATGGCTACAACCCAGCAACATGGATGTTGGAAGTCACAACTTCAGCAGCAGAAATGGAACTGGGGATTGATTTTGCTGAAGTGTACAAAAATTCAGAGTTATACAGGTATATTCAATTCGTTGAAGTCTAATCAAACTCTAGAACATGAAAATAATATGCTATAGCTATAATTTCATTGTAACTTTGTAAGTTGTTCAAAGTACAGAGAGGTTAATCAGGTAAACTGTCATGTGGCATATTATATTTCAGGAAAAACAAGGAAATGATCAAAGAATTGAGTACTCCAGTGACTGGTTCAAAGGACCTTCATTTTCCTACAAAGTACTCAAGGTCCTTCATTACTCAATGCATGGCTTGCTTATGGAAACAACATTTGTCTTACTGGCGCAATAATCAATACACTGCCCAAAGATTTCTCTACACAATCGCTCTGGCCTTGTTGTTTGGGAGCATCTATTGGGACCTTGGCTCCAAAATGTGAGATGAAGTCATCAAACTGAAAAATATGAAATTTTGTTGCCTCAAACTCATGTTAGATATTTCTGTAGCTCTTTCTAAAGGTGTATTTCCATGTCTGTTGCAGCAAAAAGCAACAAGATCTTTTCAATGCCATGGGATCCATGTATTCTGCAGTTCTCCTTCTTGGTGTTAAGAATGCTTATTCAGCACAGCCGTTGGTGGCTGTTGAAAGAACAGTATTTTATAGGGAAAAAGCTGCTGGAATGTATTCAGCTTTGGCATATGCTTTTGCGCAGGCAAAACACTTGCTATTCAGAGATTTGGCTTTTTTAACTTCCTAGCATGTAATGATGTAAAAATTTCTTTCAGGGTCTAACTTTTCTGATCTTAACATTTTCTTGCAGGTTGTAATCGAACTACCTCATGTTCTTGTACAAAGTGTGGTTTATAGCCTTATAGTGTACTCAATGATCGGTTTTGAGTGGACTGTAGCTAAATTCTTCTGGTACCTTTTCTTCATGTACCTCACCTTCCTCTACTTTACCTATTATGGCATGATGTCTGCTGCATTGACCGCAAACCCCACCATTGCGATTATATTTTCTTCTGGAATCTATGAAGTGTGGAATCTCTTCGCAGGATTCATAATCCCACGACCAGTAAGCTTTAACTTCCTTTGATGTTTGATGCAGTTTCTTAGATTTACTTTATAACCTTGAGACATGAAGAGAGTGCTATTATACACTTTCTAATACTCTTTCTAATGCACTCTATACACCGATTGAAAGCACCTAATATGAATTTCAACTAATGATACAACGTGTTCTCTGATATATATCACTCTGATATTTCTCATTGTGTGATGTATCAGATATGTATTCATATCAGGACACTGCCTAACACTTCAATTACTTCTAGATGAACTTTTTTAACTGATTAAATATGTTTTTAGTCTCTAAACTTTTATGTAAAATTCATTCTAGTTCCAAACTTTGATAACATAAACTTTAAAATAGGTAAATATAGTTTTTCTTATCCAACTTTGTTACATTTTTTGACATGTTAAACGGCTTTTTAGACTAACGTATGAGTTGGTTACATAATTTGTTGATATGTTACATCTTAAATGCCAAGTTTGACTATATCTATTCATTTTAAATTTTGGAAAATGACAAATTCTAGTTTTGCTTTCAAGTTTAGGAACAACAAACTTATTCAACCTTTTTTAAAGTCTTACAAGAGACAAACACGATTTGTCTCTAGTGATTTATCATGTCCTATGATTTAAGAAAATGTTATGCTTATTTGTCTTTGTCTTACTGTTTTTGTCTCTGAGTTGTTACTGAGTTTCCTAAGGAAGATTAAGTTTATTTTTGTCCTTTTGGGCATGGATGAACAGAGGATTCCTGTGTGGTGGAGATGGTACTACTGGGGAAATCCAGTAGCTTGGACTTTGTATGGGTTGGTGGCATCACAGTATGGAGATATTCAAGGAAGTGTTGATTTTAATGGTAAAAGTACATCAGTGGAAGAGTTTTTGAGAAAGTACTTTGGTTTTAGGCATGATTTTTTGGGAGTGGTTTCAGCTGTTCTTATAGTATTTGCAGTAACTTTTGCATGCATCTTTGCCATTGCCATAAAGTTGCTTAATTTCCAAAGACGTTAATTAAGAATGAGGCCTTCATCTTTTGGTTAGGATAATACTGATTTGTGCAGGAAAAAAAAAACATGGCTTTCAGTATTATCTTATCTTGGAATTAAAATTGTATCAATTTAGTTATTTAAATATTATTATCAATTGCTGTAAACAGATTAGTAATTTAAATATTATTATCAGTTAAGTTATTAAGGTGTTGCTGTCAAACTGCACGAACCTCTATAAATTATCAATAAAAAATATCAAATTATTTCTTGAAAAATAGGTTGCCAGTCATGGTAATATTAATATATGTTTAAAGACAAATGATTTTACATTTTCAGTCAAATATCATGTGTAATAAATTTATCAAATTTTACTTTAACTGCTATAAGAGATATAGTTGGTTATTCCTCTCGATATAAAAAATTATATTTGACATTTCCAAACACCATATATGTAAGTTGTGATGATCAAGTTTGGTGTTTTAAACAAATAAAAGGAGATAATTAATGACAAAAGGACACTAGAAAAAATCCTAGACTTCAAGAAATTCCAATTTTCCTTAATTCTTTTTTTTATTTGACTATTATTATATTTATATATATTTTATAATTTATATAACTTCATAATAAAATAAGAAAGTCCAAATACAAATTAAAAGAGTTATTTATATCTAACTTTTGTAAGTTTCTAATAATATTATAAATAAATAAAGATGAAATTTCACTTAAAACTAAATATAAATTATAATATTAATGACATTACATTAATAATTTAAATTTTATTTTATTAGGGATTAAATATATAAATTATGAAAATGTGTGAGAACCAAGCAAACATGTTAACTCATCTCTCCTTCCCTTTTCTCACAATCCTCCTCTGTTTACCTTTATTTTTTTAATAATATTTTTATATGATGATAAATAATAGATATACATTAAAGTGTCAATCTTAATAAATATAATGATACTTATCCTGAGTTTTATACATATAAAAAAAATCTACAATCAAATAATGTTGACCCAATTTAAGGAAATAACTTGTACGGATTACATTAAATAAATATCGGGAATAAGTGGATAAAAAAATATTTTGCTTTTATACAAAATGCATTCTTACATTGTAAACCCCTACCCTAGCAGATTGGACTTTAATATAAAAATAGGGTATTTTAATAACTAAGGAAGGGTTGGTTAGAAGGAGGAATCGATGAGCGCAATGCCCAACATGTTCATAGGTCATAACAAGTAAAGTATGTCTTTGTATGAGTGTGGTTGAACAATGATGCGATTGGTTAATTAACTCTTTTATACGAGAATAAAGTAAGGATTGACCATTTTTGGTTTTTTTTTTTAATGAGCTAAAATATTAAGCATTGAAAATTTAATTAATAAGAGGAAAAGGATATATTAACCACTAATTTCTTTTTTAAATAACTAAACCCCAATTAACTATCTTTTAATATTTCATATTTGAATTGAGATATTTAATTAAAATAGAAATTAAAATAGAAATTAAATTATTAAATAAAATTATGAATGAGTTAGATATAGAAAAATAATGGATTGTTTAAGTAACTGGTAATTGAGTTACAAAATTTATGATGAATCGATGAGGTGATATCTTTGGTTTCTAGTGAGTTATTTTAATTGAATTGGTGCTATTTTGATTTGGGTACAGAATAAAAAACATTTGTTAAAACAAAAAGTATCATCTGATTTATGGATATTTGTTGGGCGAGTCAAACTTATGATGAGTGAACATTAAAAATAAGATTACAGTGAACATAGAGACCTTTCACTTATTGGACGAGCTTGATTTAAATAGACTCTCAGGGCCTATGTCCTTGGGCGAGAGTTAATTTTGAAAATGACAAAGAGGAAAGGAATATTTGGTGGCTGAGCGAGTCTGTCCTCACTGGACGAATTTATATGTGTTTGATTCCGGTGCTTGGTTCGCTAGGTGAGTAGCTTAGTTATTGTGCGAGTACATTCTTATAGATAATTCAATAAAGGTTAAAATATTTTTTTGATCTCCATTTTCGTCAAGTTTTTTCAAATAAGTCCTAATTTTGGTTTTGTGTTCAAATAGGTCTTAATTTTCGTCAATTTTGTTCAATTGGATCCTTTTTTTGCTAACACCGATGGCCATAAACAGTGACTGTCACGTGTCATTTTGTGTTTTTTTTGAATTTTTTTTTATTATTTTTTTATTATTTTTTAAAATTTTTAAATTTTTTTTTCAAATGTACACGTGTCAATCCAGGAGCGTGCCACGTGTTACTTCGTGGTTTTTTTGAATTTTTTATTTTATTTTTTTTGAATTTTTTTTAAATGTCCACGTGTCGACCCAATAGTGTGCCATGTGTCAAAGTCAATGTTCTATATTCAATTTGGTCCCTATATTTATTATTTTTGTTCAATTAGGTCCCAATTTTTGTTAACATTAACCAATTTGATCCTTATCGAAGATGTGACCAAATTTATTTTTTATATCAAAGTTATAATGATGTGAATTTTAATATATTATATAAAAATATTTAATAAAAAATGTGAATTTTAATATAAAAATTAGATTTAGTTTTAATTTGGAGAGGGACCAAATTGGTTAATGTTAACAAAAATTGGACCTAATTGAACAAAAATAACAAATATAGGGACCAAATTGAATTTAGAACATTGACTTTGACACGTTGCACACTACTGGGTTGACACGTGGACATTTTAACAAAATTTAAAAGAATTTTAAAAAAATTTAAAAAAAATTCAAAAATAAATAAATAAAATTAAAAAATAAAAAACATTTAATAAACATTTTAAAAAAATTAAAAAATAAAAAAAAAATAAAAAAATTCAAAAAAATCATGAAGTGACACGTGGCAGTCACTATTCATGGCCGTTAATGATTTAGGTGTTAACAAAAAAGGACCCAATTGAACAAAATTGACGAAAATTAGGACCTATTTGAACACAAAACCAAAATTAGGACTTATTTAAAAGAACTTGACGAAAATTGAGATCAAAATGTTATTTTAACCTTCAATAATCAAGCAAGTGATCTTGTTGAGCGAGTTTGTGAATTGTTTTATATGATTTATTATGGAATTATGGGAATTATAATGAAAATTTATAATGTTATTGATATGGTATAAATAATAACTAATAATAAATATAATCATTCATGCTTATATATAAAGGAAATTATTTTTTGTGCCACAATTACTTTTTTAATTTACCTTTTAAAAAATTAAATGAAAATAATTATTTTACTAATTTTACAATAAATGTTTTTTTAATTTGACTATTTTTTTTTAACTTAACTATTTTGTTGATTATAAAAGTATCTACAAAATAAATAAAAAATTTACAACAAAATTATAAAAATTATTTATATTTAATTTTATAATAATAATTTTATTATTTTTTACTATTATAAAAAAATAACACACATGTGTATAATGCAGGTATTTTCATTAGTTATACATAATATAAATTACAAAGAATAGTAAATAATTTCTAATGAATAATAAATATATAGAAACAAATAATAATTACAATAAATATTATAAATAAATATAATAAATAGTAATAATATGATTTGAAATAAATAATAATAAATAGTAATATTATTATGTTAGGGTCTAGTTATATTAGGAATAAATTAAATTACTCTTTTATTTCATTTAGTAATCATGTAATTATTTAATTATGTTATTATTATTGACAGAATGACATTATTCTTTTTCAGTTATTACATTTTATTATTTATATTATTATTAGAGAGTGAAAAATTTGTTGAAATTTTAAATATTAAATATGTTTGTATTTCACTTTTTCAAGATTTTTAAAAATAATAATTGTTCTGAAGAGTCATGAAAATGGGGAATTTGTTGAGCTTCCATAATATATTTTCAATAGTTTAGATGAGTCTTTGCTTAAATTATTGTTGGTCACATAATCATTTTATATGTGTTTCTTTTAATAGTTTTAATTGAGTGTAAAAATGTTATTATTAATAAACAATAACTAAATGATTCATAACAAATAATAATAAATATATAATTATAAATAATAATAATAATAATAAATGATAATATATCATAATAAATAATAACTAATAATAATTAGTGTTCTAAGGATATTAAATAATAATAATAATAAATAACCATTAAATTTTACACAAAGTGAATTGTTAATTGTGACATTAAATTTATTATAACATCATTAATCATTGATGTAGTTATACTTTATTTTAAGAACAAAAATGTGAAGATGTGTTATACACTATTGATAATTTATCTGAAATAAAAAAAATTAAATAATAATTAAATAATTTTAACATTGTTGAGAAGTTTCATTGAGTTTTCTTAATTATACCAATCAAATTAATTATTTCAAATTTTAATATCAATTATTTTATATTTTAGGTTAAAATACTCCGATGGTCTTAATTGATCTCAATTTCGTCCTCATTTTTGTAAATGTGTTTTAAATTAACCTTTTCCGTTATCAGTTCATAGACGGCGTTTATTCCTGATGATGTGGCTGTTTTGTGTATTCTGACGTGTCATTCACTTGTTTTGGCACATATGTTCTTAGTTTCTCTTTTAAAAAGAAATTATTTTCATAACATTTGAATGTTAGGGTTTGAAAAGGGTGAGGTGAAGCTGTCTCTTGCGATCTCAATTGGTAATATTGGTAATGTCTCCCTCTCATTCTTACTCATCCTGCACTTGCAATGCTTGGGAGATGAAAAATTCCAGCTTTTCTTCTCATGGAGGTGCAGTGAGGAGGTCCGATTTAACACCTGTTTGTTATTGCGGTGAGAAGGCAATCACAAGAACTGCTAGAACGGCTAAGAACAGGGGGAGAAAATTTTGGGGTTACCCAAAGTTCAAGGTACGATATTGTTGTTTTGGTGGATGTTTTTTGCGTATTTAGGATTTGGAAAACCTAATTTTGGTAATTGGTATGTAATTGGTGGTGTTGATTTTTTGTTGGACAGGGTGGAAGTGAAGAAGTTGTTGGATGCAATTTTTTTTCATGGTGCAGTGAAAATGTAGTAGAAGAAAGATGTGGTCCTACGAAGAATGACGATGATGACACTGCAACGAAGATGGTAGAAAGGGATGACCAAAGCAAATTAATAAAGACAAAGATGGTAGAAAGGGAAGGGGAAAACAAATTAATAAGTATCGAGAAATGTATTATTAGATTGGAAAAATGGGTGAAAGTGTTGTTTGGAATGGTTTGTTTGTTGTATGTATTAAACATATTTCTATTCACCATGTATTAAAGTTCTTGCTGTAATGATTCCAAATGAATATGAAAGTTTCAGCACCTTTGGAATGTAATGACAAATCCATTTGAATTATTGATTTTTGTAAAGCATTTTGATTTTGGTACTAAAATATGGCATGGATATATTTGAATATACTATGTTGGAGTACACCAAATGTGATATAAAATGTGTACATGTAACTGGATTTCAGTGGGACAAATATGTGTTCGAGTAAAGCACCACATTCCTGTCATAGTTATTTATTCCAACATTGTAAATGGTACCTAATATCAAAGACATTGGTCATCCATCCAAATTATCATACAGATTCATCCATCCATTCAATACTTAAACACCATGAATATACAATAGATCCATATATCCACTGCCTACACAAAATATTGTTCAAAATACCATGACAGTGGACTGCCCAAAAAGACTACATGTGTATTAACCAACAATCAACAAAAGTTTAAACAACATCTACAAAGCAGATTTAAACAACATCAAGGCTTCCAAACACGCCCCCTTCTAGCTTGGAGTTTGTTCCTCATTGGTTGGACAATTTGATTGCTTGATGCACGTTGAGATTGACTTGGTGGTGGCACTGATTGGGACTGATTGGCTAGTGCTCTTGCTGCTGGTAGTGGGCCTCTTTGCTGTGATGGGGTTGCTGCTGGTAATGGGCCACTTTGCTGTGATGGGGCTAATGCTGTTGGTGGGGCACTTTGCTGTGATGGGCCTGATGGTGCTAGTGGGCCAGATTACTGTGATGGGCCTGATGGTGCTGGTGGGCCAGTTTGCTGTGATGGTCCTGCTGCTTCTGGTGGTGGCGGTGGCTTTTTAGGACAAGCAGTTCTATTATGACCAATTTCCCTGCACACAGCACACCTTTTGCGAACTCCTCCTTTTCGTAATGCGGTCTCATCCTTTTTCAGCTCCCAAGGTTCCAATCTTCTTTTCTTTTTAGGTCTTCCGGGCATAATTCTTTTGATTGGTGGCAGGACATCAGGATATGCTGTAACTTCCCACAACTGGTGACCATTAATTGGGTAAACTACTGAGTTATACGTCTCCTCATACGTTGATTTCCTGAACCAATTGGCTATAAAATCTTCTCCTTTCAGATTCAAAAATTTTATGGCAGAAATTGCGTGGCAACAAGGAAGTCCAGTGATGCTCCATTTCCTGCAGCTGCATTCCATCTTGTCAATATTAACCACAAATTGTTCCCCTAGATCTGTTTTTGGCCCATCTCTTCATGATATAAACACGAATGTCCTCCAGCATACTTATTATTGGCTTTGTTCGAGTCTTCACTAGCACACTGTTGAATGCCTCACACATATTATTAACTAAGGTGTCACACTGGGCTCTTACAGTGAATCTAGATCTGGACCAATACCTAGTATCATATAAACAGATCAGTATGTATTAATGATGCAGTAAATATGGTGTAACAATTCATGGTGGCATACCTTGGAGGAATACCAATCAAGTGTTTGAATGCCTCTTCATTGACCTCTTTAATGTCCCTCATTATCTTCTCCCAAGCCTGTGGATGTGTTGCTCCTGCAGCCTTCCACATGAGACGTTTAAGATTTTTTCCGGGGAATTGCTTTCTGAAATTAGCATACAAATGCCTAACACAAAATCTCTGGTCCACTCTAGGAAGAAGTTCTTGCATAGCTGGGAGAAGACCCTGTGTGTATATGTGAAAAATAGTGATGTCAAAATTTGCAAACTGCATGCTGTTAAAATATAAATCAATTCAAATAATAAAGGTAATGTTTAAGGAATAACCTTTTGTTGGTCTGATATAAAAGTGCATGTTGCACAAACTGAATCCCCACCAAGATCATTAATTAGAAGCTCCAAAAACCATCTCCACGAATCCTTATTTTCTACTTCTACAACAGCATATCCAAGAGGGAGAATCTGCTCATTACCATCTCTTCCAATTGCTATTAGTAACTCGCCACCATACCTTCCTTTAAGAAAGCAGCCATCCAATCCAATGAAAGGTCTGCAGCACGTGAAACTGTCTTTGCATGCCTTCAAGCATGCATAGAATCTCTTAAATATAACTTCACCTTCTGTGTTCTCAACATTAAGCTTTACAGGAACCTGGATTGGTTCTCAGCAGTTCGTGTGCATAATCATATATTCTCCTAAACTGTTCTGAAAAAAACCCATCCACGTGATCTCTAGCAATAACTCTAGCCCGAAAAGCCATATTTCTAGAGATACCTACATTCCATTTCCTACTGACCTTGTCACGAATGTCCATGACCTTCATACTAGGGTTTTCTCTAACTGTCTTTTCCATCTTCTTGCTTAGCCA
>Ga0214545_1004440_pt1 | contig 26242 bp, 20 predicted proteins | sample CNSS4metaG_FD_160064 | JGI IMG/M metagenome (GOLD analysis project Ga0214545, IMG submission 160064) | Root nodule microbial communities from cowpea collected in UCLA plant growth center, Los Angeles, California, USA - CNSS4 | ecosystem: Host-associated > Plants > Roots > Nodule | place: USA... | reverse complement strand
AAAACTAAACTTTTTTTTTTTTTGAAATAATGGTTGCCCAGTTTTCTTTCCTCTAAAAATTGATCAGAAATTTTTAACCTGTCCCCCTCCAATAATTTGCGTTTCCAAATAGCTTCCCAAGGACAAATTTTTAACCTAACTCCTTCAGAGCAAGCAGTGCAGATAAACTCTCAAACATTAACAGATGAGCGAGCGAGACATAAATGTGTGCTTTGAGAAGTAGAATTATTACTCCAAATGAAATGTAACAGTTGAGGAAGGCAGAAAAGAGTACATGAATTTGGCGATAGAAGCAACACTCATAATTCGGGAGCATAGAAAAACAAAACGAATAATGGGCACGAAGGAAATGTTAAAAGCAGAAGAAAAAAAAAGGGGGTGAGTGAGAAAACAGCTAACGAAATGACAAAAAAAAGGACATTAATTGCAGAAAACCCAAACCCACCAGGATCGCACTGCTGGTAAAACTTTTCAACGTCTGCAACAACAAGAAGAAGACAGTGTAAACATAATATAAACATGTTACGATAAGTGAAACAAAGAGAACTATAGAAAAAGGAGAGAAAGAGAGAAGAGTACCGGTGGTGAGGGCCTTAATCAAACCAGAGCGTCTGCCCTTAAAGTCGGTGAAAACCTCTTCGACAGTTCTGGGTACTGGGTGCGGTACTCCTTCCATCTCCTCTCTTCTTCTGTGCTGGAGCAGTTGAATTATCCACCCACGCCACCCCAACGAAGGAGGTTTTTGTCTGAGATATATCCTAGGCTAGGGTTTTGTTTTTGCCCTATCAGATAGAAAGAGATTCAGGGAAAATGAATTCAAATATGGAGAAGCAAAAGCATGAAAGAGTAATAGTAGCAGTGATTGAAATAAGAAGGAAGATGCATTGGAATTTGGTGGTGTGGTTTGGAGAGAGAGATAGAATGATAGATGGGGTTGGGAGAGAAAGAGAAAGAGAAAGAGAAAGAGTTGAAAGAGTGAGAGATAACCAAAACGGAATGGGGTCTGGTCCAGGATGATTCATTATTTAGTACTACTGTATATTTACACTACCCTCTCCTTCTTTATTCATTTTCTTTTTTATTTATTTGTGGATTAATTACTTGATAAACTTCTATAATTACAAATATTTTTTTCTTTTTAGTTTCTTCTTATATTATTTTAAGCTTTTTAATTCACAGTTTAGATGAAAGAGTAATCTAAATTTTTCCTAAAAAAGGTGTTAATATTCTTAACTCAAGATTAGTAAAATAGCATCTGTAGATAAATCATTCTTCAGTCAACTTTATTATATTTTTGTTCTAAAACTTCTGGAGTGAGTAAAAAAAATAAGATATTATTTTTATTGCATAGAATAATCTCTTTTATACTATCTAAAATCTTATGTATTAAAAAAATCAATCAGTTTTATTTATTTAGAGAGACAAAGTAAACAATTAACGGTTTTTATATTTATGTCTTCTTTGTTACTTTATTTACAACGCCCCCTTCCCTCTTCGTTATTGACAGCTTTTATGTTACAATACCAATATATTTAGAAAATATTAAAAACTGTCATGTCTTCTCACCTTTCATTAAACACTTTTAAACATGTTTTTTTTTTTCTCAATCATATTATTACTGGTAGTATTTATTATTTATTTATTTAACTTGTTTCATCTTTCAAAGTATAAAAAGTATTTTTTATAAATTTTATTTGAAATTACTTTATATTAATTTAATAAGAATTTGCATTGAATGGTTAAAAATTTTAAACTTTAATAAGGCATTTATCTCAGAATAAAATAAGTTCGGGTAATGTAAAAATATTGATATTATTTATTTTTATTAAATATAAATCAAATAGATCAGTTTTTAATAACTTTAACCGTATTTTCCATGAAATATTTAAGTAATAATATGACTAAATTACAAAATTATTTTCATATATGATGGATTTAAACTTCTTAAAACATTTCACTTTATTTCGTTATCATGTAACATTGAAAAGCTTTATTTTTTTCCACATTTTCTTGTAGCATGATGAGATGATTTTTTTACTTAAAAAAATTAAAAAAGTATTATGAGAAAACATCAAAGTTAATTAAATTACATGTGCATAGATGTAAACCAAAAAATATTTGTTTAAAAAACTATATATAGTATAAACTCAGAAGTTTAAATAAGTTAAATAAATTGTAAAATACAATTATACTTACATTGTTCAAAATAATTCAAAATTGAAAATCATCATGTACTAGTATACATGTAAAAACAAAGACACTGAAGCTGTAAGAAATATCATTTCATTGAATATATATGGTTTTGAATATTCCCAAGAATTTAACGTGTGAAGAAGATAAAACAATATTGATTTGAAATTTGGATAAAAATAAACAACTAATATAGTTTAATAAAAACTTTTTTTAAAATTTGTATTTAATGTATTGGTGTAGCATTATTTCTTCCTTGAATTTAAGGGGATACTCATTTGTTTCTACATTTGAAAAACGACAAACAAAACACTCAAACTTGGGAGCATCTCAACCCAACGCAGGATCTTGTAAACTGCCCACAACGTGTTTGTTAAAATGCTTATGAAACTTTCACATTTTTCGTAGCCTAGCTCGAGGGATCAAATGACCCGCATCAGGAGGCTTCTTTTTTTCCACAACTTTGCTTGTAACTTTCTTCATCTCATTATTCCTTTCACTTTGCAATATGTAACGTCACTATCAACTCTCTTCAAGAAACAAAGTTCCTCACTTTCTTTGCAGTTGCAGCACTACCGTCGGATGTCACTGTGAGGGGGTTTTGTACCCGTGCTGCACCTCTTGATTTCACTCAAATTCAAATTACTCGCCTCCCCACTGTCGTCATTCTAGGGCGACCTAATGTCGGCAAATCTGCATTGTTCAACCGGTGAGCCATTGAAATACACACACAAACTTTGATTATTGCTTAGTCATAGTCATAGCCCCGAGGCAGTTGTTAATTATTATTGGTTTTAGTCTGATTCGGAGGAGGGAGGCTCTGGTGTATAACACCCCTGATGATCATGTTACTCGTGACATACGAGAAGGAGTTGCCAAGCTGGGTGATTTACGATTCAGGGTCTTGGACTCTGCTGGCCTGGAAGCTGAAGCCTCTTCCGGTTCTATCCTCCACAGAACTGCTTCTATGACAGCAAACGTGTTGGCAAGGTCTAACTTTGCACTCTTCCTCACTGACGCAAGGTTTGTTTCCAGTTTTCTATTGTGTGCATATACCATGCTTCCCTTACTCTGCCTTGGATTCAGTCAGACAGACAACTTGTTAGAATATACTCCGGTTTCTCTTTCCTCAATTTGCATGGAATGAATGAATTACACATGTCAGACAGATTTAATATATCACTTTCTCTCCATTCAAAGTACTAATTTGTGCTAGTCTGCTTGTGTTCCTTTGGCTGGTCACCAGAGCTGGAATTCATCCTCTTGATCTGGAGGTTGGAAAATGGTTAAGAAAGCATGCACCTCAAATCAAACCTATTGTTGCCATGAATAAATCGGAATCCCTATTCGATGCCGATGATTCTCTGGCCACAGCTGCTAATGAAATGTGCCGTTTGGGTTTTGGGGATCCCATTGCCATATCTGCTGAGACTGGACTGGGAATGCATGAGTTGTATGTGTCTCTTAGGCCTCTCCTGGAGGACTATATGCTTCGAGTCTTGAATGGTAAGTAAGAGCTTATTTCATTGGGCAATCAAAGAATGATAACTATTAACCACCACTACAAGGTTACTGTTTGGTCACTTATTATACACTTGATAACTTTCATCATTTTGGGTACGTGGAAGGCTTGCTAAACTAATTATTTGTTGGTCAGTTTTTTTCTGGTCACAAAGAGGGGGGAATGAACATGCAATTTAAACTTGTAAACATTAAGTTCACCGTGTGTTGCTGTGTTATCACTATGTTAACTCCCCATTCAATTGTTACTGATCATAGATACGGATGAAGGAGATCATGAAAATAGCCACGATGAGGACAGCAGCAACCTTGATGTTGACAAAAGTAAGATTCCATTGCAGTTAGCCATTGTCGGACGTCCTAATGTTGGTAAATCAACCTTATTGAATGCATTGTTGCAAGAAGACCGTGTTCTTGTGGGTTCTGAAGCTGGTCTAACAAGGGATGCTATCAGAACCCAATTTGAATTTCAAGGAAGAACAATTTATCTGGTAATCACCATTGAATGTCTTGATTCTGGATTTCTGGTTGTATTGATAATGTCAGAGACTGATAGAGATTAGAGATATAAGTAGGAATGTTGCTTGTAAGAGGAAAACATGATAGTTCTCTGTTTCTTTGACCTTCAAGTTAGAAGCTCTTGGCACACGCATCTTTTCCATTTAATTTGTGCATGTGAGCATACATGTACATGTCTTTGGTTCTGAAATACAGTCTGAAAAATATGCAATTTCTAGTCAGCATGTTCTCATCGAAGTTCAGATACCCTTCAAATGTATTTCCATTGTAGTTATTGTGCAATTTTGTTGAGATTGATCAACTTGCTACAATTGTGATTTTCCTTTTAATGTTTTAATCTTTATTTTGGCACATTATTGTCTACAGTGTACATAGATTTAGTGGTCAAACGTGATGCTTAGCATAGTTATAGGCATCCGAAGTTATATTTTTATTGAAGATACTCACTAGATATGCTGAATCTGGTATAGCCTCATGGCCAATGCACTTGAGTATATATTTAATATTAAAATTTCAGTTACATTTTATAATTATAATCATTTTTGCTGTCATTCAGGTTGATACTGCTGGTTGGTTGCAGAGGACAAAACAGGAGAAAGGGGCTGCATCCTTGAGCATTATGCAATCAAGGAAGAGTCTACTCCGGGCTCATATAATTGCTTTGGTACTAGATGCAGAAGAGGTATATGATTTAGACAACGCCATACAACTATGATATAATACAAACAATTTATTAGCTTGTTAAATTGCTATTCGACAAAGTCTATTTTTCGATTTCTTTTCGCATATTTCTATGAATAAACACAACTTTGGACCTATTAAAATATGTTCTGGTAATTCATTTATTGGTTGAAAATGTTAACTTAGCTGTTAGATTTTGCTGGTTTTGGTATGAAAAGCTTATGGCTTAGTTACACATCCTATCATTCAATTATCATTATTAAATGAATTTGACTAGTGAATTTTTTTTTTCTATATTTTATCATCATATTTTTAATTTTTTGCATTTTATCGATCCATTAAATATGTAATAGAATGTTGATGTGTCACAATAAAAGTTAAGAAAACAAAACAATGTCAAAGCAACATCGTTCTGCAAGTGTTTTTTCATTCTTTTAACTTCTATTTTACATGTTAGCAAGTTATTACACATGTAATGAATAGGTAAAATACAGAAAAAAGAACTTAAATGATAAAATTTGCAAAAAATGATGACAGTTTCCTTGTAAAATGTACAAATAAATTAATATTCCATAGAGCATGTGTTCTTTCTGATATAAGCACACTGTTTAATTTCATCCCCTTCTGTAATGTGACCTACCCCTTTTATGAAGTTATCCTGTCTATTATGATGGACTTGGTGCATGATTGCATGTGAAGTTTATGAGGCATCTTTGCGGACTATCCTCTTTTATATGTGTGATCTATATAAGGATTTGTCTTGTCATCTCTCTTTCTATATGCTAATTAGTAAGTTTTTTTAATTGAAAAAAAAAAAAAAACTGTTTGACCAGATTTTAAATGCAAAGCGAAGTATGAAACATGCCGAAGTCGTTATAGCCAGACGGGCAGTGGAAGAAGGGCGAGGTCTGGTTGTGATTGTGAACAAGATGGACCTTTTAAGAGGCAAACACAAATCATTATCCTACGAGAAGGTTATGGAAGTGGTCCCACAAGAAATTCAGACAATTATACCTCAGGTCTGTTCTGTAATAATAAGCTCTGTAAGTCTATCAGTTCAATAAATTGGACCGTCACACATCAGGCCTTTTAGTGTTTATGCCTTTGACATAGATGTCAAAATTGGTCAAGGTACAAACTGGAGAAGATATGTGCTATGAGAGGCTGTTTACTTATCATACAGTCCTTACCAATTTCCCCTTAGCTTTTTAAGTTCATGATAATGAACTTATTTTGTGTTTTTGGTTTAGCATTGACTTTTGACATTGTCAACAGGTAACAGGAATTCCAGTTGTATTCATTTCAGCATTGGAGGGAAGGGGCCGAAGCACTGTCTTGAATCAGGTCATTGATACATATGAAAAATGGTGTTCCAGATTACCTACGGCTCGTCTTAACCGTTGGCTGCAAAAGGCAATTACTCCTTCGTCACTTTTTGTTACAATAAAATATGCAATTGGTAGTAAATTTGCTTTCTCATCTCTCACTATGGGTTGGTTTTGATCAGGTTATGAGCAGGCATTCTTGGAAAGACCAAGCAGCACAACCTAAGGTCAAGTATTTCACGCAGGTCAAGGCACGGCCTCCTACATTTGTTGCATTTGTGCGTGGGAAGACTCTGCTCTCCGATACAGACATCAGGTTCTTAACCAAGTCCTTGAAGGAGGACTTTGACTTGGGTGGAATTCCCATACGGATCACGCAACGTTCTGTCTCTAGGAAAGATACCAGTGGAACTAGCAAGAGTAGTCGTCATTCAGTAGGCAAAGTGGTGGCTGAAAGGGTTGTCTCGGACAAGAGAAGTATCTTAGCTGAATAACAAATTTGACTTCTTATTAAAAGGCATAACCGTCATTCCGCTAAATTATCTTAAACGCGTTTAGAGTAGTTTAATTATAATTTAAATCTCAGTTTAGGTTTAGAGGAGCACAACTTCAAAGGTGCTGAGTTGTGTGTATACAATAACAATAATATATACAAGTATAGCTGTTAGAATTATAATAGATTATTTGCAGTTTGCTTATCTAGTAAAGTGTATCACGAAGTGCAAATGATTTTCAACAGGGCATTACATGAATGAATTGTTGCAGAGATAAGATTATACATTTATGATTAAATTGTTACTTTTCTATTTCTTCCTTTATTTTTCTTTATTTTTCTGTTGATTATGCTGTTCTTTTGTTTCTTCTGTTAACAAGTTTTGTTCTACTTAGTTTTATATAACAGTTTTCTATTGAAAGATCATTGAGTTGATCAATAAATATTTCCTTGAGGTAATACACTGTATTACCTCTCGTTTCAATGAGATGTATTACAGTGTTTTACCTCTCATTTCAATAATTCTCTAGTATTAATATGGTATCATTAACATTTAATAATTTTATAGCTTTCTTTCGTCATTCATTTTTACTACGTATATCTTAGAATAATCTAATAATATATATATATATATATATATATATATCATCTATTTGAATTGTTACTGTTTTATCCTTAGTAATTAAGAATAGTTTTGAATTATAATTATAATAATTATTTTCATTATCATAATTCTAGTCATGATAATAAATCTCAAACTTTTTTAAGAATCCTACCAAATCAAACAATAAATGTGGTAATGAAATAATTAAGTTTACCTTCTTTAAAGAGACAAATAGTCAAGAATAATATTGTGGATTGAATTTTTAATATGGGTGAGTTGTTATGAAACTATACGCTTAAAAGAAAATAGATTAGAATGTTTTTCAGAAAATAATTATTTCCTGAAAAACACTCAACCCTGTTGCCAATTTAGAAAACATGGTTAAGGAAAATGGTTCGTTTTTATTTTACATAACTTTTTATGGTTAAGGAAGTTTATTCCAAAAAAGTTCAGTTCCATTCTCAGTTGGTCACTAAAATCAGATTATGGGGGTCAAAGATATTGGTTAAAATTTTGACATCTTCTTAACTTTGTTTACTTTTTTGGGTAGTTGAAAGAGAAAAGGTAAATCATGCAGTATTAAAGTTGACTCCTTTCAGTGACTGTATTAATAAGTGATGAGAGAGTAAAATTGTACTCATTGGTAATTAAATAGTAAATAAAATCAAACAAAGAGCAAGATGCACTTTGTTTTTACTTTATACATTTAATATTTGGTAGGAAATAGTAACAACTGGGAAACAAATGAACATGCCCCACTCCTTTATAGACACAAAAAATGATGACCCTCATACTTGTGGGCACTCCCACCACATGTTCTTTAAAAATTTTGTTGACTGAGGTGAAAATAGTACATTGTATTGTATTTTATCGAACACCACCTAAGTCCAGCCATTAATCTAATTGCCTCCACAACTCATTCTTCACCAAAACATCATTCACTTTCACACACCTTTTTCTTAGGTGTTGAGGCCACGATTAGATTTTGATTTATACGTGGCCACACCACCACAAATTTAGCCTCATCATCCATACAAAATTATAAACCACCGACAACTTTTTCGACAAGGGACAGAAAGATACAACCAATCTGCATTTCCCTTTCCTGTCATTTTTGTGAACTAAACCAGTAAAATATGACACAATCATCCTTTCTTTCTGCATAACCACATTTATTACAAGGTAGCTGATTTTTGTTTTACTGTTTTTAAGCTCACCGTCATATATTATCGATGTAGAAATTGATATATAATGCTTCAGAATTAAATTACACTCACTGGGTATTTTTTATATATGAGCGTAGAAAAAAGTAAAAGAAGAAGAAAATTAGTTCAAAATATTGGAAGTTATTTCATGTAATTTTGGTTATTCACGTTTTTTACACAAATTTGAAGGTTTTTGACGTAGAACAAACCAAACACATGGTTGGTATGGATGGATTGGTCTCAACATGTGCTACACAGAGAATGGCCAGCCAGCAATCTCTTAAGAAAATTGAAACAGCTGTAAGTGCAGCCAACAAAATGTGTACCAAAATAGCATGTGATAACAATAATAATATTTTTGAAGAGACATTCGATCACTGTTTGATGGAAAATAATTTAATTGGCTCTCATATATAACTCAGAAGTTCTGCTTTCTACAATATCAGAAATCAAAATCAGACAAATATTTAGGCTAAGATAGTGTAAAGAATCAATCAATTGAATCAACAGAAGAAAGATGAAATATTATTAGTGAAGATGATATGGTATAGTGGAAGAATCCGAAAACGACAAGGCACACGTGTCGTGTCTGGGATGAAGCTAGTGTTTCCCCTGGTATCCCCATGGATTTTTGCTCGCCCAGTTCCATAGGTCCCTGCACATTTCCTCTATACCGTATTTTGCCCTGTGCCAACACACACAGTAATTTTAATTCTCAAGAATATGCCAATTTGATTCCTAACTTTAATCTCAAATTTTGCTTTTGCTGTGCATCATCAATCTGGTCTATGATTCTAGAGATCAAATTGGTAGGGAACTAAAATGATTGAATCAAGTAGCAGTATCAACTACAGAGATTAAATTGATGGATAATTATAGTTTAAGGAAGTAACATGATGTAAATGTAGGTGAAATACAAAACTTACTTCCAACCAAGTTCTTTCTCAGCTTTCTCCGTGGATGCATACACAGCAGTAGCATCTCCTGGTCTCCTGGGACACATTTTCATCGAAATTTTCTGGAAAAAGGAAGAGGCAAAGAACAGTTAAGTTGAGTTGAGTGCGTAGGTACACTACATTTACAAAGATCATGCGATGTGATGTGATGTGAGTGAGGAAGATACAAAATGAACAATGACCTTGCCGGAAGCTTTTTCAAATGCAGCAACCATTTCAAGCACCGATGTGCCACGCCCAGTTCCCAAATTATAGGCAGTACAACCTAATCAGTGAAGAAATTGTCTGTGAGTGGTAGGCGAGGGAAAAAAAGGTAAGAAATTTAAGGTATTCACTGGTTTTACGACAGTGATGACAGACCAATGTTGTCTGTTGCAAAAAGCTTTCGAAGGGCAGCAATGTGACCATCTGCCAAGTCCATTACATGGATATAATCCCGGATCTGCATTCACACACAATCATAAACTGTTACCGGTGACGCAATCTGTAATGTGAAGAAAAACGAAGCAGATTGAATGACTCACCGGGGTGCCATCCTTGGTGGGATAATCATCACCATAAACTTTGAGCTCGGGCAATCTTCCAACAGCAACCTGATGAATGTAAGGCATGAGGTTATTGGGGATACCCCTTGGATCTTCCCCAATCTGCCCACTCTCGTGAGCCCCAACCGGATTGAAGTACCTCAGCAGAATGATTCTCCAATCTCCCTCTGCTCTCTGAATGTCTCTGGCAATTTCTTCAACAAAGAGCTACACACGCACACAAACATTGTGAATGTCAAGTTCTTTCATCTTAAATTCAACCAGAGTATATATAGTGTGCTACCTTGGTTCTTCCGTAGGGATTCATGGCGTGCAAATGCAAGTCCTCCTCCACGCATGGAACTTGATGGGGTTGGCCGTAAACAGTGGCGGAGGAGGAAATAACCATGTTTTTGCAGTTAAATTTAGCCATTGCCTGAAAAAGGTTGATAGTGCCCACCACATTGTTGTCGTAGTAACGCCGGGGCTTTGCAACGCTTTCTCCAACACCCTTTAAGCCGGCGAAGTGGATGACAGCGTCAAACCTGGCGGCGATGGACGGAACAATGCATCACGCAAACGGAAAGACAGAGAGAGAGAGAAAGAGAGAGAGAGTAGAAAGTACTTGGTCTGAGAGAAAAGTGGCTCCAAATCGTTGGGATTGCGGAGGTCGCCGTGACAGAAGGTGAGGTTGTTGGAAAGGTGAGGACCGACAAGACGGCGAACCCTGTGAACGGCTTCGATGACGGAGTTGTCGAGGTTGTCGATAATGGTAACCCGGAAACCCTGTTTGAGAAGCTGGAGCACCGTGTGGGATCCGATGAAGCCCGCCCCACCCGTCACCAGAATCGTTGACATCGGGGACACCATCTTCTCAAACTTCTTTCCTCACAACTTTCCCTTCTCCGATTCCAACCTCATTTAAACTACTCTTCTCTTCTCGTCACCCTTTTTTTAAATATTTCTTTTTAATTATAAATAAAGACACAATAATTGGTTGTGTACTGTTAGAAAGCAATCTCTCTTCTCCTTCGACCTTCCTACAAAACTTAATCACAGTTGTCCCTTTACCTCATATATATTACAGATTACATTACAAACTCTATCGTTTTCTTTCAAATTAATACGATCAGAAGCCAACGTCTTGTGCTGTTAGAAAAGTTAATGCTAACTCTTTTATCGTCTTCTCAAACATACTCGAGTGAAGGTCAAGTAAATTTATTCAAGGGGTAGTTTTTTTTTTTTAATGCAGAGTGAACTTCAAAGGAAGAAAAAGTTTAAAAATTTGAAAAGAGAAAGAAAACATAGTGTTAGTATAATGAAAAGACGTGTTTTTGCTATCTTTATTATAACTTTGTACATCTCTACATACCGTATAGTGCACATGCATTTTTCTGTAAAATGCAATATACAAAACTTCAATTTCTTCTCTTAGTTGTCTTGTGAGTTTGAGTGTGTCTTTGTGTGAAGAGGTTTGATCTAAAAAAAAGTGGTTTCCGAAGAAAGGATCAAGAAACCTGTATAAGTGTAATCGTGAATTGCGCCATTAGCGATGGAGGTATCATTCTTTATCGATTCTTATCTTTCTTTAAAGTAAAAATTAAAATATCGTTGATTTTTGAAATTTTGATTTAATTTAATCATTTTATTTTAGAAATATTTAAATTTAATTATTTTAATCAAATTTTATTAAATTTATTTAACTTTTTAAATGTATGAAACGCATTTAAAATATTATATAAAATTAACAAAATTTAGTTAAAAGAATTAAATTCAAATATTCTTAAAGTTTGAGGATTACGTTGGATCAAAGTTATAAAATAAATTAATTCTAATTTTCACTATAAAATTAAGAAAAATAAAACCTAACATTCTAAATATTATTATTAATTGGCTGCAAGATTAGAAGTCAGGATTTACTTTAAAAAAATTATGAAAAAATTGTGAAAATACAAATCATGTGTAAAAAAATAAAAGGAAATATTACAAAATAAATCGTATTTTTCGGTAGTGGTTAAATCTTTTATAATTTTTTAGAAGATATCGAAGACCAATCCTACCAAGAAAATACAGATATTCTATAAAAAGGCACATGGAAAAGAAATAGAAACTCAAGAAAATGAAGTTGAATTTTCTTTGATTTTTTTTAAATAAATATAATTAAATAAGATAATTAGATTATCTCGACTCATATTAAAAACAATAAAAAATAAAATAAGAAAATTATCAATATATAAAATTGAAAAAACAAAAAAAAAAACTAAAGTTGGACAGAAGCACATTTTCATAAAAATCATATTTTAAGTAGATAAATCTTTATGGTATCTTTCTTAATGACTCTCATCTGATGAGTTTTTTATCTTTGAAAATTTAACATGGTTGCCGCCGAAACTTTTTTTTATCTTTGTCTTCTTGATATTATGTTTCTCGACAACCATTGCACCATAACTAGTTGATTGTTTTGAAGTACCATATTCTTTCATTCATATTCTAAACATGCAAAATAAATCATACTCTAAAGTTACATCGTCATAAAATATCCTCTTTTTTAGATATTTAACTCTTTTATCTATTTCTAATCTTTTTCTTTGTTTCAAAGACTATATCTTTTACCCCTCAAAGATTAAATTAGAGTTCGTATATTTTATATATTTGACACCTCAAAATTTTATATATATATATATATATATATATATATATATATATATAGATTTTGACATTCCTAATTATACAAATAGTATGAGTGGTCATAAAGAGTAACTATTTTGATGCAAATAGAATAAAATATAACACTTGTAGATAGCATAATATTATCGATTGAATGTAAAAAAGATAAACAAGACAACACTATGAAAATGTGTTGTTTGTGCCTATAATAAGATGTAACAAGATATTGAAATGAGATAAAAGAAAAAGGATAATATACATTAATTATAACAAGAAAATGTTTTTAGTTATACTCTGAAAAAGGATAATAATGTCATACATATTTTTTTGACTTATTTTTAACTTATCATTATCATCACTCTTAGATCATCTATTTTAATTTTTTGTAGTGATGTGATATGATGATCTAAGATTGATGAGAGTAGTAGATAAAAAAAGTGAGTTAAAGTATCGTTATATATCCTTACATGACTATAAACATAGAGGAGGAGAAAGATTTCTCTTATTCATCATGGACAGGTGAAATTACACTTATAATACTCTACTCACTAAATAAAGAGCCAAAATATTGACGATTGAATATTGGTTTGGAAGAAAACATCTAATAAGTCACTTTAGAATTTTTTTTATTATCTTTGTTTCCAAAACATTATTGATGCAAGAAGAAAGAAATTAGGAGACAGAGTGAACCTATAGTTGGATATAATGTAATTGGAGCTCGAGAGAAACAAAATTTGAGATCAACAAAAGTATTTTATGTATTTTCAGATATTCTCTATTATACTTTTAATGTCAATAAAAGTTACAATAATTTAAAAGAAGACATCGAAAACCCTGAACCCTAAAAAAAATAATCATAATATTAATAATATATATGTTTAAGATGAAACTTTTGATTTTACTTTTAGTGAGGACTTTTTTCTTCTTCTTCAGACACTTCTTTCATTAAACTAATACGACACATTCATTAAATATTCTTCAAGAAATTTATTTTGAAGCAATTTACAACCCAAGCCTGTACATGTTGCTTTCAGCAATTTTTTTCTTCAGTATGGGCCTTGTACAGAAATGGGCCGAATGAAAATCGATGGTTGTGACCAAATACGAACCCAATTTCAACACGGAGCCTTATGATTCTAGATTGTAATATTTTTCAAAATCCAAAGAAATTAAAAGTATAAATTAGTTATGACAAATTTAAAATATAGTAAGATAAAATAGTTGCACATTACAGTTGTCAGATTATATATATATATATATATATATATATATATATATATATATATATATATATATATATATAAACCAAGGTATTGATTTAAAAAAAATTAAATAAAAGTAGTTTGTCCTTTATTTTGTTCACGGGAAACACTGTGCGATGCTGTGACCACACACCATGCCTGTCATTACATACTTATTATTTCAAAGGACTTTCTCCTTATACACAGTCATTTTTCTTCAAAGTTCTTTCCTTTTTTAGTTTTTAATATTATATAAATTTATTTTCTTAAAATTATCTTTAAATATAATTGCTTCATGTATAAATAAATAAGAAACATACCACTCCAACAATAAACCTTTTTTTTTCCTAATAATTGTCTGGTTAATTTTTTTCAATAAAATATTGATATAAATTAGAACCACTTCAAGAATTATCATTAAAATATGAAATTTCAGTGAAAACTGTCGCTGTGGGGGCAACATTAAAAATGTCTCTTCTATCACAAAGACATTAAAAAAATCATATAAACATCATGACTTTATATATAGGTTGTATAATATATTACACTATTATTTAATATATTCATAGCATAAGTTGATTTTATATACTAAAAAGTTTTCTACTAATCTGATACATTATTCGTTTAGTATAGATCCATAATTAATGTATATAAAACCAATTTAATAATACTGATACAGAGTAATCTAACGTTCATTTAATTATTTTTTTGAGTGGGTCAAACTTTTCATTATCAGCTCTAAAAGGAAGTAAAAAAATGCGGCATGCTAATAAATTGGAAATCAATACCATTAAGTGTTATGCCAGTCTGCATAGCTAATTTTCCATACCAACCAACATTTTTAATATATTAAAAAACTATAAACCTTAAATACTACTTTTATTTATTTATACAATCACAATTAAAATCTAAAAACCGTAATAATGTTAATTTTACCAAAATTTTTAATGCTATAGCACTCCTTTTCTGTGTAAACCATATAACAAATTTCAACAAGAAAATGTATTATTCAAATCATAAATAATTAAAATTTTAATTCTATAATTTAGGTACATAGACAAGCATATATTTTGTAAATTAAATAAATAGTAAATATATACTATTATCTCATATATCTTCAAACTTTTTATATCAACGTGATCTAAATTTTGCTTAAAACAATCACATTGGTATGATATACCATACGTAAAAGCATAACAAATTAAATTTACTATCTTTTTAATTAAAACATTCAGTATATATATTTTTATCACAATCTCTTGGAAGAGTTCTACCGCGCAAAAACCAGATACTGCGTTTACAAACATATATCATATGAAATGTACGTGAAAAACTATTTATATACTTTCAAAACATTTATGTCAATTTTTATTGCATGTTATTGTAGAGCTATGAATTTCATATTTACTTTATTGATGTTTTTAATTATTTGGAAGCTGGCATATTGATATTTATATAATTTTGTTATATACGAAGCATTTGCATATCAATATATAATTTATAGAATAAGTTTGCTAGGATAGACTCCAACTTGATTTTGATACCATCGTGAGAAGTGAGTTTTAAGCCTAACTCAACGCTATAGAACTTAAAACCTGCTTGTAAGGTGGTGATTGCACCCACTTATATATTGTGAATTGACTTTATCTTTGGTCGATGTGGAACTTCCAAACTGCAAATCAAGTTGTTACACAAGTTTGTATTGGTGTACAAAATTACACATATATGAAATGAGAAATATATTGAAATAAACTTGTGAAAACACGTATTATTACCCCAATTCCCAGAATATTTTTTTTAGAAAACATATACATTTTCATCGATCACATTCAAAGTGTAGGAGAAGATATAGATATCAGCCAAACGAAAGCTTTACATGTGAACATATATATTAATATAATATGAAGTGATTAATAAGACAGATTTAATCGTATTTTAAATGAGGATTATATATGTTGTCAAAATGCGTAATACTAATTAACAATGTATAATATACATCATAATATAGAATTCATTTTTCAAAAGTGTGGAAATACATGCTTAAGAGATTGATAGAAAGAAGTGCGGGAATCAATCTTAATTTTGAATTAATACGATATATAGTCTTCCAGAAAATAAAAGTCCAACAATATTGTGGAAGATTTTCCACTGAGTATTATAGTATTGTTGGAACTAATACTCAATCAGGAAAATATTATAAAATTGAAAACAAACATGAAGTCGTTAATTATTTCGGCTTCTTTCTTAACCCATTCAATGAGCCATTTTTAATTATTGTATTTTTTTATATATATAAAACAGATTTTACCAAAATAAAGTTACGACTTTAAAGTTTATGTGATAAAACAATTATATAGATTTTATACTATCATGAGTGTATATATAGTAGGAAAATAAAAATAGTGATTCTTTTTTGTGTATAAAAAGAATAGAAATGTAGAGAATAAAACAAATATCTAATAAGTGATGTTTGATGAGAAATGAAAAAAGTAAACATGGAATAGATGATCATAAACATTAAGCTCTGAAAAATAAAATAAAATGGATTGGATAACTTGTCAGATTTATTTAAGAACACATTAGCATCAATATCTGTGTAATTTATTCTGGAAGCTTGGCCTTACATAATAAACTGTTCTTTGATTTCTTGTAACATTCCCAGTCAAATTTTCTCTCTATTTTTCTTATTACTCTCCAATTATATTCCAAAGTGTATTATTGAAGTGTAAATGGTCAATTTCTTATTCTAAAATTACCCTATTATTAACTAAATGGCTTTTGACTTACGACTTTTCTATATCAGCAAAAAAATATCGTAAAAATTACTTTTGACTTACGATGGTAGGCACTCAATGGCCAAACACCTCATCTATATATAAATTTGCAACACTAAAATCACACATATATCTTATATATGTTTCTCTCCATTAAATAAGCTGAAAATTGAGGCTGGAATCTTCTTTAATGATTTGGTGTATCCTATCTAAATTGGGATCCCTTTTGTTTGAAATAAATCTTAGTACGTAGTGTTCTATCTACACTGGGATTAGTTTTGTTTATGTAAAAATAATCTTAATTATAGTGTTACGTTTTGAATTTACTTATGAGAATGTCAATCTTAATTACTCTATGACAGAACTGTCATGTATATACAGTCCTCGTTTTATGAAAAAACTGGAAGAAACGCTACTCTGCCTATCCATCTAACATAAAACATTTAACACAAAATTTATAACTTGAAAATCCATTTTTTCTATATGCACAATCAAAAGTGCATATATAGAAACAAGAATAATAAAAATGGCTTAAAACTAAAACCCTAAAAGTGCTACCGACAAATACATATATTGATGATTGATGAGAGTGTGTCATACAATTATGTTATTGAAATCTAAGATAAGACACAGGATTAATCAGAGTAACGAGAACAACCTAGATAAAGTTGATAGTAGAAATTAGCACAGATAAATGTCTCTCTCTCTCTCTCTCTCTCTATATATATATATATGTATGTGCAGTTCACAGATCACAGATATAATATTGATAAGTGGTTACTTGAAGGACATGTTGCTGTACTCTTGATTTGGTGGCTCTGGGATTGGATTCCACTCCCAGAGTCGGTCAGAGAAGGTGGTTGGAAGTGGATTTGGTAGCGAGGTGAGAGACACTACCGGTGATGGTTGCATCAGCAGAGTAGAGAACTGATTGGGATGGCTTTGAACATTGTAGTACTGCTGCTGGTAACTCATTAGCCTATTAAGATCATCCATGTTCACGATTCCATTGTTGTTGGAACTAGAAGGTCCAGCAGAGAAGATTGTGCCAATCCCAGAAACACCTGCGTGTGCCGCTGCTTGCTTAGACTGCTGCTGATGCTGCATCATCATCAACCCTTCCTCGTCCATCGGAACAACCGGAAGTGCCATTGTGCTGCTCAGTGCACCCATCGCAGCACGGTAAGCATTGTATTTGGAAAGTCCAAGAGCCGTGTTCACATCACTGCTTGCTTCCGTTTCGTTCATTTTCTCAACTATGTGTTCGGTTGGCTTCGATTGCCCCACGAATCCCATGTTGTGATGAACCATCTCGTTGTGTTTCTTGGTTTCGGAGTGCGAAGAAGCTCTTGATGAAGATGGCCTTGTCGGGAGACAGCGAGGGAGGGAGGGATGGTCCTCTACTCCAGCTCTCTTGTACACGCGGCACAGCGATATCTCAGCCTGGAAATAGAAACAAAAATCATTTTTATGTTCGGGAATTAAGCATTCCGTGAAGAGGTTTTGATGAAAAAAGATCAATGAGCGGACAAAGTTTGAGAAAAACTTTGTACCAGTACGGAGGGAGGCACGGATTGAATTTATGATAAGACTTCAAAATTCATGCATGCAGTCATAAATGTGTGCGAGAGAAAAGGATAAAGAAAGTGAATTAATGACAAACGGTGCTGGTTGTTTTGATTTTCTGCCAACACTTTTATTTTAAATTTTCAATCCCTCCTTCTATCACGTATTCATTAATTGTTCACCTCTCGGCTTCTCCATCTTGGTCGAGTATCTTGACTTTAGACCCATGAGTGGCTGCAAGTTTCGCGCTGCTATAGCATTTTGGTGTGCCATAGCTTCGAATCTAGCTATGATTTCGGAAGGAAGAATCTCTAGCAACACCAGATAAAATCTAGCCAACGAAAACGACTCAAACCCAAAACCAAGACGAACTACTTTAAGTTTAAAACAAACTAGGGTTGAATAATCATAAAACCAAAACTAAGACCCGGTGGGTTTTCCTACACATATCATGAAAGAAGAAGAAGAAGAAGCAGCAAGTGCATCGATTATGGGAAATTCGTACATATGAGGTGTGTGGTATGTGGTACCTTTTGATATCGTTCGGTTTCGTGTTGCGGCAAGCGATACTCGTTCATAATCCAACTAGTTCGTATGCCTTTGGGAGCTTTCCCAGAATAGAAAACTAGGGTTTTCTTGAGGCCGATGGAGCGAAAATTCTCGGTACGGATCATCCTATCAGCTCCTGTGGCCTTCCAATACCCAGAGGTGGTGACACGATTGGGACGATCACCGTTGCGATACTTTCTATCTCTCGGCACATAGAAGTACCACTCCTTCTCACCAATAGCCGCCAAGGCTGTTCATCACACACACACACACACAAACACACTTCATCAAAAATTGGAGGATCCATGAACACAACACACATCTGAATTCAATCAAATAACCAACATGAAAACATAGGACAAAATTGCACATGACATATATATGTATGTGGGAGAATCATCTATATAAGAAGCGGGACAAGCTAGGAGAAAGGAATGATATATATATAAAAAATCAGTGGGAGATGGCAGAAGAAAGGGGGAGTTAGTTCCCAGAATTGCTTGAGGAAAAGGGAAGCTAAACTTTAATATATGCGTATGCGAGTGTGTGTATGTATATCTATATATATACCAGGAAGCTCCCAAGGGTCATAGCGATAAAGATCGAGGAAAGTAATGAGTTCAACGTTGAAACGCTTTCCCTCCACCTTACGGCGAAGGTAGAATTCCACGAGCTCTTCTTCGGTTGGGTGGAAGCGAAAACCGGGCATAACCATGTCATGCTCGTGATCATCGGGCTTGTTATCGGTGGTGGTGTTGTTGTTGTTACTGTTGTTGGTGTTGTCGTTGGTGGTGGAGGCGGTGGTGACGTCCTCCTGGCTCTGGCTCTGGCTGAGACTCATGGTGGGTGATGAGTTTGCGGCTGCAATTGCCATTCACTCTGCGTCCTCTATGTAAGTAAGTAAGTAACAAGTAGTTAATCTCAGACTCAGACAGGGGCTACAACTACACTTTGCTTTCGCCTCACCTCTTTATACTCACACAAGTAATATTTGTACGAATTTGGTGGTACACCAGTGTTAGGCAAAGATAAGAGATTGATGGTTAACATCACTACTACTACTATGTATATGTATATGCAACTATAATAACTCACATTTCAAAAATCTTTTTTTTATTTTTTACATTTCAAAAATATTGTCTTTTCTCTTCTCACTCTAGAAAATGCAACCAATTTAATTTAAATTGAAAAATAAAAAAAATACAAGAGTTAATAGAAACATCTACATAGCTTTCAAGGAGGGCCTACATGGGAAGAGGGTATACGCTAAGGTGTTTTTAAGATGAGAAAATGACTTTTCAAAAAGAAGACAGGGTGGCTACAGCCCCAAAGCGGTGCCCTTGGACCTTTCTTCCATCTCCTACACAACACAACAACACAACACAAATATGTTTCCAAACTAAATTCTTCATTATTTTATAACCATTTTTTTTTCTACCTTCACCAAAATATATATTCTTATTCTAACTTTCTCTCACCTCTCTCTTTTACCCCACACACATATTTATGTATTTTTTTAAAACAAAAGGAAACACTCGTGTGCTCTTCTCTCTCTCCTCTTTTCTCTCTCTTTCCCATACATTATATATTTTACCTCTAAACTTCAACTGTTTTTAACTAAAACTTTACATTCACTATACCTATATTTTTTTTTTATCTCATCTCTCTCTCTATATATAAGAATATAAAGAAGTAACAATGACTTATCTATTTTGAAGTCTGTTTTTGTGTAAAGAAAGAAAATAAAAAAAGGTTGGGTTGTTAGAGTAGTGGGATATGTTCCATGCAAGTTCTTGAGAGTGTTGAATTGTTGGTTTGGTTATTGGGTTGATTGGTTCTTTTCCCGCCCGTACAATTGGAAGTTCACGTGCACCACATGAATCTTGTAAGTCTCATCAATTATAATACGATGAAAATGTCATCCAACCTTCAACTTCGTCTTCCATAAGGATTAATTATATATGGAAGTTAACTAATTAATAACTACTAATAACGTTATTATGTGACTTCCTGTTATCAAAACACTTTTATACTACCATCTAATTATAACACATAATGCATGACACTCATTATTTGAAAAGCCATGTCAACATTCATTTATAATGGCTTTTTCAGTTTTTTAGGATATATATTTAAAAGAATTTAGAATAAAAAAAGTGTAAAATAATAATTACCAAATTTTACATGTACACAAATTATATAATGTCTTAGTTGTAATACTACCTTCCATGTCATTTCAGGTTTTCTTTTGTCACTTCCTATGATGTTCTTTGAAAGAATCATGTGATCCTTTTTTCCATTGTCTTTGTCTTTGTTATCTTTTAAATTCAATATTAATGCAAATTCAAAAAGGCAAGGGCCTTTTTTTTTTTTTTATCGGCAAAACAATATAAATAAAGTAGAACACCTGTGGTGTCCAGACTTATGTACAAAACTGCAAAATAATATTGGATAGTAGTAAAGAATAACCACAAACCTTAACTCTGTAAATATAGTACATTGCTCATGGAATAGACTACAAAAAATCTTCACATGAATAACCAATTTCTTTGCCAACAATCTCTAGTTAGAATACACCCCCCTCCCCATGTTCATTAATTCATAGTGAGAAACTTCAACCTCTATATGACTTTGTGACAATCCATACCTACCATTTCTTCAGCTTCCATAGCACATTATATATAATTTTGACCAGAGTTGTCAAAACGAGTCACCCGGCCTAACCCGACCTGACTTATCCGGGGATTGACTACTTAGTGAGTCAACCAAACTCAACTCACTTATTAACAAGCAAAAAAAAAATTGAACTCAGTGTGATCCATCACGAATTGATGAGTTAAATGGATTGATTTACTGATTCACTTAATAAAAAAAATGCAATCTCAAGTTGTTTAGTTCACCTCACCACACATCACACCTGCATTAGTTTGTCTACTTAGATTACCCTATCTCCCAAGTTCTATTTAGTTGTCGTTCTATTCAAATTAATTCTTTTATTTCTTTCAAACTAATCACTTATTAGTTAACATGTTATAAACTAATAAATCAATTTCATTATTTGTGTATAAATGCATAAATCACGATTTAACTAATTTTATTTGTTTATAATCTGATTCTCTTTTTCTTTTATAAAAAATTTCCTTCAGTTTTTTTTTTATATTTTTAATAATTTATTAATTGGAATTGTGTGTATAAAATAGAGTTGATATTTGTTCAAGAAAATGAATTTTCATTAAAAAAATGTTTTTTTTTGTTTATTAACAAATTCAAAATGATAAGAGACACACTCGATATTTATGGTTTGGAGCATGTTTAGAGGGAGAGTTTTCAAAGACATTGGTTAGAAAATAGTTATTTCTTGTAAATGTAATATAAGAATTGTTAGTAGTGTTTAAAAGGAGATGACGTTATTACTGTTGGGTTTATATATATATTTTTTCATATATGGTTATAGTCATTGACTAGAGATTGTGGTTCTATGCATATAACATTGATCTTACACATATAAAGTATTTGACACCACTTTTAACCCAGAGCCTTAAGATGATGTGGTTATGGGTCTCTCATCTTATATAATGTTTAACTTTGTCTTTTCTACCCAATGTAGGACCTTGATTCACTTGGATTATTCCCAACAAGTACTTATTACGTATATACATTTCAAAGTTTCTCATGTTTTCGTGAAGAAAATCATTGTGATGATGATAAATTAGTTAATTTAGTTTTTCTTCGTAGAGAAGAATATAAATTGTTTAATATTTTACCTCCATGTATTTATTTAATTTTTTTTGATAATAGGTATAACTTGTATATGTTTCGTGAAATATAAATTTTATTATGGGTTTGATGTGATCTCCCATACCACATATTTTGTATTCTTTAATAAATTTTTTCATGTGATGAAAAAGGATAGATAAATTTTGAGATATCAGCGCAACTATCGTAATATTTATAGTAACGTCTAACATTACTTAAATTCCAATAGTTTATAAAATATAAAGTTTAAATTGTCTTAATTTGTTCATTTATAATTTTTATTATTTTTTTGTTATCCAAATTTTACCCGATTCATTCAATATTTATGTTTAACTATTTATAGCATTTATCATTTGTCTTTATACTAAAATACAAGTAAAATGGAATTAAACACTATTTTATATCTGCAAGATAAAATATTAAATTTTATTTTTTTGTCAAAGAAAGTGATTAATAACCACTTGTTTTAAAGTATGATATTTTGAAAATTGAAATTGAGTTAACTATTACGTACATACAAATAAAGCATATAATAAATTGAAAATTACAAATCTCCGCATGCATGAAAGTATAGTAAGTAAATAAATCAATCAAAATGCTATAAATAACACACATACTGTGATACACACGTATGTTCCAACTCATTAACACCAAATTATTAACTTTAAATAAATAAATAAATTTAATCAAGCCTTTGACGTACGGAAATGAATTCGTTTATGAATAATTCAAGTCTCGACTTAATCCTATTTGTGATGTACATTAGTATGTCTTAATATAACGATTGCGTCATCAGACCCGTGATTAATGATACAAAATACATTATGCACTTAATAACCTTGCTACTTAAAATAATCACATCAATTATTGAAATTTATATTACTACCTTAAATTCTAGTGTCTCCTTATCTTCCATAACAAAGTTCTTGGTTAGTTATTTGATTATTTTAAAAATAGTACTTACTAATGTGCAAAATTAGGACTTTTAGAAAAAGAAAAGGGGAGCAAATACAACAATAATGAAATATAAACTAAATTTATATAAGGATCTAACATAATCTTCTATTAAAATAACTTAAAACAACAAATTTATGAACTCAAAAATAATAAAATAACATTCCCAAAATATTATTATAATAAATAAATCTTTTTAAGATGACTCTGTTTATAAATATAAATATAAATTCTATACAATTTAGACCATCATAAAAATATTACCAGATTATTTATTTACTTTTAGGTTGTATTCCTTTGTGTGGATGAATTTTGGGAAAGTGTGAAGATGAATTTGTGTGAATTTGAGTGGATAAATATATGTGTTTTTTTAAGTAGATTTAAAGAATAAAGTGAGTGAATTTGAAGATAGATTTTATAAATGTTAGTGAAAGATTTGATTGATGTGATAGATAACAAAAATTGTGAAAATAGATAGAATTTGAAAATTACCAAAATATCCTTGATGAAAAAATAGAATGATTTTGTAATTTGATGTTATAAAAATAATTAAAATTAAATAATACGAATTTAAAAAAAAATAAAAATTAAATAAATGTTAAAATAAATAAATATAATTTCGTATGAATGTGGAAAAAAGTTATAAAATTAAAATTAAAATTTGTACCTAATTTGTTGGTTAAGAAGTTTAAAATATATTGGAAGAAGAGAAAACAAGTTAAAAAATCACCACCCACACACACAACACCGTTTACATAACCGATGTCACTCTTCACACACACGTAACCACACAAGTTATGTAATCGATGCGCAACCTCTCACAGAGCATTCACATATCATCCCATCTTCCTTTCACTCACACACCAAAATTAATATCGATTCACTTCACTCATCCTAGTGTATGTTGCCATTAAATAACACTACCACAATTGGTTCACTTCACTCACACCGATGTATCTTGGGCAGCGGAAAACAACAGTTAATACACTCATGTGCTTGATGAAAATAACTCAATTACAAGATTAATTTGATAAAATTAACGATAATACTCTCAAATCGTAACATATCAACAAAAATAAAATATGAAAACAATTCTGCAAATCAATTCTTATAAATCAATGCACATCTCTAAAAAATAACCGCAAACTCACAAATTCATCTCTACTTTACAAACACGACAAACAATATCAATTCACACAAAGAAATTTAATTATTTAAAAACCATCTCACATGACCATGAAGTAAGATAACGAATTATATTAGTTTGTGAAATATTTTGTAAAGCACGGTATACTTTATGGAAACATTAAAAGTTAATGTTAAAAAGCTTTTAACGGTGAAAAGTTACCGGAAATCATTAAAGTAATTTTTAAGAATGATTTTACTTTCTTTTTTTTCTATCAACAATATATTGATTGAATGACATAGAGAATGATTTGACTTTATCTGTTCCATTTACAAATTATCAATAAAACACTATACTAAATATTTGGATTTTATATTTCACTCATTCAGTACTATATTTTTTTATAGTACTTTAATTACGTTACAGCTAGAGTTTTTAATATTTTGTTAGACTTTTGTATTGTTTTTCTATAAAAATAATATTATTATAAATAAAATTTTGCGAGTGATATTTTGTGTTTTGCATAAAATCTTTCTTCCCATAATTGCTATTAAAATTTAATCACAAAAAGTCTTGATGTGATGTGATTTTAGAAGTATGTGCAGACTAGTTGTAAGAATAAAACAAAATAAGAAGAAAAGGTTGCGTTGACAAATTGACACAGAAGCTCTTGATGCAATGCATTGTGGTGAGCTTAATTAGCTGGTGCCCGCTTGTAATTTTGTGGTCACCAATTAGCAATTAGCAATTAGGAATTAGGAATTAGGGTTAGGATAGGTTAATGTAATGTAACCCTGACAAATTAATTAATGCATGAAACCCTTAAGATTCTCACATCACACACACGGTTACCTTCAGACTAAATTTACCTAATTAACAATGCTTTCAGACTAAACAATTATTAATTATGGATTTAGTTAGAAAAATACGAAAGCACTTTTTTAGAAACGCGCACCTTATGCATATCCTAACGTGATTGTCATTAATTGGATATGTAGGTAGATAGGCTGCAATTAATCGCCCCAAACGCTAACAAAATTTGTCATTTTCATGTTAGGTTTAGCTTCTCTTTCTATAAATCAAATCTTAACTTGCGTCTTTAATTTTTATTAACCTATCCTAAATCATCCATAATTATACATAATATATATATATATATATATATATATATATATATATATATATATATATATATATCGTGCTTCATATTTAACAACACAATATATTTTTAAACCTATACTCGTCAAATAATAATGCTAACTCTCATTTAATTTTATATTTTAAATCCAATTGTCACCTTTAATATTATATCTCATTAAAAATAACGAGTGAAATACTTTCTTTTCATGCTTCGATTTCAATTCATACCATCTTGCAAAATTTTGACACTACTTAATAAATTTAATATTAAAAACGAACCATTTTATCAAAAACACATTTACATTATATACATAGTTGTCAAAAAATCAAAATAAATTACGAACAACACTTCTTGTTAGAAGAATCCAACACACAACGTTTGTTCATCTGCTAATGAAATTACTAGCAAAGAATAGAAAAGATGACGTGTATATATATATATATATATATA